>WNGA01000500.1_pt1 | contig 58544 bp, 54 predicted proteins | sample 5400061 | NCBI WGS metagenome assembly WNGA01 (sample SAMN13153366, study PRJNA577476) | soil metagenome | isolation source: 100 cm soil or saprolite under grassland replicate 2 | place: USA:California | collected 2016-06-15
GACAGCCCGCAGTTCATCCCGGTGCTGGGCCGGATCCGGGTGGCGCGGGTCGGCGGTGGCCGGCCGCGGACTCGTCCGGACCGGGTCCTGGCCGACAAGGCGTACACCAGCCGGGCCAACCGGGCGTATCTGCGCCGGCGCGGGATCGCGGCGTGCATCCCGAGCAAGGCCGATCAGGACGCCCATCGCCGCGCGAAGGGGTCCAAGGGCGGGCGGCCACCCGCCTTCGACCCGGTCCCCCCGGGGCCGCCCGCGGCGCCCTGGGCCCGAGGCCGACCGCTCATGTGGCCGGCCCGTGCGTCCGATAACGATGAGCGGAGACGCAAGCGCGCCCGATGTCCTCGTGCGGCGGGCGCTCCGCACCATTCCGCCGTAGGGAGCGCTATGTACCAGACATTCCGGCCGCTGCTCGAGGCGCTGATACGGCGGGGCGTGGACCCGCAGGTGGTCGAGGAGGCGGCCAAGGAGGCGGAGCGCACCGGGCGGTCGATACGTGACGTCCTCATCAACGACCGCGTCGTCGACGAGACCGACCTCACAGAGGCGTCCGCGGACGCCTACGGGATCAACAGCGTCGACCTGGTCGGTTACCCGATCGACGCCGCCGCCATGGCGAAGATCCCGCTGTCGCTGGTCCTGCGGCACCGTGTCCTCGGCCTGGCCATCACCGACGACGAGATCGTGGTGGGGATCACCGACCCGGGCGACATCGTGGCGCTCGACGACGTCCGCGCGGCCACGGGGCTGATCGTCCGCCCGGTCGTGGCGGCCCGCAGCGAGCTGCGCAAGATCATCGACCGGCTGCAGCGCGAGGAGACCGACCTCGGGGACATCGCGGCGAGCCTGCCCGACGAGGCCGCGCCGCTCACGACCGGCATGACCTCTCCCGGCGACGACGCACCGATCGTTCGCTACGTGAACTCGCTGATCGAGCAGGCCGTCCAGAACCGCGCCTCGGACCTGCACCTGGAGCCGACCGAGGGCGACATGCGGGTTCGCTACCGGGTCGACGGCGTGCTGCACGAGATCGACACGGTTCCCAAGGCGGTGCAGTCGGCGCTGATCTCGCGGCTGAAGATCATGTCGAACGTGGACATCACCGAGCGCCGGGTACCGCAGAACGGCCGCATGACCGTGCGGGTGCGCCAGCGCTCTGTCGACATGCGCACGGCCACGCTGCCCACGGTGTGGGGCGAGAAGGTCGTCCTGCGCGTGCTCGACACCGGCGGCGTCGACCTCGAGCTGAAGAACCTGGGGTTCACCGACGCCAATTTCGAGCGCTACTCCACCTCGTTCAGCAAGCCGCACGGCATGGTGCTGGTGACCGGGCCGACCGGCTCCGGGAAATCGACGACCCTCTACGCGACCCTGGCCGAGATCTCGAGGCCGACGGTCAACATCATCACCGTGGAGGACCCGGTGGAGTACCGGCTGCCGGGCGTGAACCAGGTGCAGGTCAACCACAAGGCCGGGCTGACGTTCGCGGCGGTGCTGCCCGCGATCCTGCGCTCGGACCCCGACATCGTGCTCATCGGTGAGGTCCGCGACCGGGTCACGGCGCAGCTCGCCGTCGAGGCGGCGCTCACCGGCCACCTGGTGCTGTCGACGCTGCACACCAACGACGCGCCCAGCGCTGTCATCCGCCTCACCGAGATGGGCATCGAGCCGTTCCTGGTGGGCTCGTCGGTGGAGTGCGTACTGGCGCAACGGCTGGCGAGGCGGCTGTGCGACTGGTGCAAGGAGGAGTACGAGCCGACCGTGGAGGAGCTGGCGGCCGCGCGCTGGCCGGAGACGGACCTGCAAGCGCCGACCGCGCTGTGGAAGCCGGTGGGCTGCCGCTCGTGCTCCGGGATCGGCTACCGCGGGCGGATCGCGCTGCACGAGGTCATGTCGGTGTCGGAGGAAATCGAGAAGCTGACCGTCCTGCGGGTGTCCTCGCACGAGGTCAAGCGCCAGGCGATCGCCGAGGGCATGCACGAGCTGCGCGTCGACGGGCTGGGCAAGGCGGCTGAAGGCATGACGTCGTTGCAGGAGGTCCTGCGCGTGTCTATCTGAGTGCTTTTTCCTCGAGATGCTCCCGCGTGCGCCCCTGGTCCAACGTTGCGCCGGTTTCAGGGACCCGGTCCCTGAAACCTCGGCTAAAACTGCCGCCGCCATGTGCCGAAGTACGGTAGGAAACCCCCGGACCGCGAGGAGATTCCGGTGGAGGCAGTGCAGACGATTGATCGCTGGGTCGTGCCACGCGACCTCGGCGACGAACGGACGTCGCTGGACTCGATGCTCCGCGCGCTGGTCAAGGAGGATGGCTCCGACCTGCACCTGACCGCCGGCGCGCCGCCGACCATTCGCGTCATGGGCGACCTGCGCCCCCTCCCCGAGTACCCGCATCTGGGGCCGTCCGACGTCGCCATCCTCATACGGTCGGTGGTCACCGACGAGCAGTGGGACCACTTCGAGCGCAATCGCGAGCTGGATTTCGCCTACGGCGTCGAGGGAGTGTCCCGCTTCCGAGTGAACCTCTACCTGCAGCGCGGCGCCTGCGGCGCCGCCTTCCGCGCGATCCCGCACACCATCAGATCCCTGGAGGAGCTGGGCGCCCCGGACGCGGTGTCCAAGTTCGCCTACCTGCCCCGCGGCCTGGTGCTGGTGACCGGGCCCACCGGGTCGGGCAAGACCACCACGCTCGCGTCGCTTCTGGACCTGGCCAACCGCACCCGGTCGGCGCACATCGTCACCATCGAGGACCCGATCGAGTACCTGCACGCGCACAAGCGCTGCCTGGTCAACCAGCGCGAGGTCGGCGCGGACACCAACTCGTTCGCGACGGCGCTCAAGCACGCGCTGCGCCAGGACCCGGACATCATCCTCGTCGGTGAGCTGCGCGACCTGGAGACCACCGCGACCGCGCTGACGGCCGCGGAGACCGGCCACCTCGTCCTCGCCACCCTGCACACGCAGAGCGCCTCGCAGACGATCGACCGGATCATCGACATCTTCCCGCCGCACCAGCAGCACCAGATCCGCGCGCAGCTGTCGACGGCCCTGCAGGGCATCGTGACGCAGGCGCTGTGCCCGCGCGCCGACAGCACCGGCCGCGCGATCGTCTGCGAGATTCTGTTCGCCACCGCGGCGATCCGGAACCTGATCCGCGAAGGCAAGAACCACCAGATCCCGTCGTTCATGCAGTCCGGCGGCGCCGAGGGCATGCTCTCGTTCGACCAGCACCTGGCCGAGCGGGTCCGGCACCAGGTCATCACCTCCGAGCGCGCGCTCGATCTGTGCCATTCGGCGGTGGAATTCAAGCGCCTCGCCGGGCGGGTGTGAGCGCGATGTCGGTCACCAAGACATTCGACTACCAGATCGCCGGCACCGCCGGAAAGCGGACCAAAGGCAGGATCGACGCGTCGAACGAGGCGGCCGCCGCGCAGCTGCTGCGGCAGCAGGGCATGGTGCCGTTGTCCATCAGCGAATCGGGCACCGGCATCCGCAGGGAGCTGTCGATCCCCGGCCTGTCCGGCCGCACGAAGCTGTACGACCTGGCGATCTTCTCCCGTCAGTTCGCCACCATGACCTCGTCCGGGATGTCGCTGCTGCGCTCGCTCGCCGTCCTCGAGGACCAGACCGTCAAGCCGACCCTGAAGCGGGCGATCAACGAGGCCCGCACCGACATCGAGAGCGGCGTCTCGCTGTCGGCGGCGCTGGCCAAGCAGGACAGGGTCTTCCCGCGGCTGATGGTGGCGATGATCCGGGCAGGCGAGGCCGGCGGCTTCCTCGACAGCGCGCTGGAGCGGATCGCCACCAACTTCGAGAAGGACGCCGCCCTGCGCGGCAAGATCAAGAGCGCGCTCACCTACCCGGTGATCGTGCTGCTGTTCAGCGCGGTGCTGATCGCCGGGGTGCTGGTCTTCATCGTGCCCGTCTTCGAGAAGATGTTCAGCGGCCTCGGCGGCAAGCTGCCGCTGCCGACCCAGATCCTCGTCACCGCCAGCCACACCCTGTTGTGGTCCGGGCCGGTGTTCATCGCCGTCGCGGTGACCGCGACCCTGCTGTTCCGCCGGGCGCTGCGCAAGAGGCCCGCGGTGCGCCTGTGGTTCGACCGGCTGAAGCTGCGCATGCCGGTGTTCGGCACGCTGTTCACCAAGATCGCGATCAGCCGCTTCTCACGCAACCTCGGCACGCTCCTCGGCGTCGGGGTCCCGGTGATGCAGGCCCTCGACGTGGTCGGCGCGACCACCGGCAACGCCGTCATCACCGAGGCCATGAAGGACCTGCAGGCGTCCGTGCGCGACGGGCAGCCGATGTCCGCCCCGCTCGTCAATCACCCCGTCTTCCCGCCGATGGTCAGGCAGATGATCCAGGTCGGCGAGGAGAGCGGCCAGATCAGCCAGATGCTCGACAAGATCGCCGACTTCTACGACCGGGAGGTCAACACCGCGACCGAGTCGCTCACCGCGTCGATCGAGCCGGTCATGGTGCTGGTGATGGGCGGCGCCGTCGGCTCCATGGTCGTCTGCCTGTACCTGCCGATGTTCACGATCTACCAGCACATCCAGGGCGCGCAGTGAGTGCCAGTCCCGTCCACGAGTCAGAGGAGGCCCATCATCAGCCAGACACTCCAGGCCATGCGAGAGAAGCGCGCGAACGGCGACCACGGTTTCACCCTGATCGAGCTGTTGGTGGTTGTCGTGATCATCGGCATCCTGGTCGCGATCGCGATCCCGCTGTACCTCAACTACCGCAAGGGCGCGGCGAACAAGTCGGCCCAGTCCGACATCCGCGGGGCCATCAGCGCCGTCGAGCAGTTCTACACCGGCAACGGCAACACCTACCCGGTGACCGGCGACAACGGTGGCGCCGGCAACAACCTTATCTTCGGCACGGCGACGACGGGCGCCGCCGGCGCCGGCGGCAACACCGAGACGGCCACCGTGTCCCCGGGGAACACGCTCAGCTACAAGAACAACAGCTCGAGCTATGTCCTTTGCTCCGCGAACTCCGGCGGCGGCGGGACGGTCTACGTCTACAACAGCTCCACCGGCGGCTCGGTCAAGACCTCGACAGAGCCCTCCGTCGCGGCCTGCATCACCGCCGGCGCGTGAGCCGGGCCGAGCGGTGGTGTGGCGGCCATGAGGTGGTCCGCCACACCACCGCCGGCACTCCCGACGATGCCACCATGGAAGGAAGCGGTCAGCGGATGACAGCCCTGCTCGTGGTCGCCGGCGTGCTCGGCCTCGCGGTGGGCTCGTTCCTCAACGTCGTGATCCACCGCGTGCCGCGCGACGAGTCGTTGCTACCACCGTCGCGCTGCACGCGGTGCCGGGCCGCGATCAAGGCGTGGCACAACGTGCCGGTGCTGAGCTGGCTGGCGCTGCGCGGTCGCTGCGCCCAGTGCCGGCAGCCCATCAGCCCGCGCTACCCGCTGGTGGAGGCCGGCACCGCGCTGCTGTTCGTCGCGGTGACAGCGAGGTTCGGTGTCACGCTGGCGCTGCTGGCGTACCTGTACCTGGCGGCGATCGCGGTCGCCCTGGCGATCATCGACGTCGAGGTGCGGCGCCTGCCGGACGCGATCGTGCTGCCGTCCTACGCGGTCAGCGCGCTGCTGATCATCTCGGCTGGCGCGGCCCGGGAGGACTGGTGGTCCGCCGGTCGCGGGCTCGTCGCGATGGCCGCCCTGGCCACCTTCTACCTGGCGCTCGCGGTCGTGTACCCCGGCGGGATGGGCATGGGCGACGTGAAGCTGGCCGGGCTGCTCGGCTTGTACCTCGGCTGGCTCGGCTGGAGCTCGGTGTGGATCGGGACGCTCACCGGTTTCGTGCTCGGCGGGCTGGTCGGCGCGGGGCTCATGGTCACGCGGCGGGCCACCCGCAAGACCGCGATCCCGTTCGGCCCCTTCATGCTCGCCGGCGCGATGCTCGCGCTGTTCATCGCCGGCCCCGTCACGACCTGGTACGCGTCCCTCGTCACCCCGACCGCCTGACAGCCACGACACCAAGGAGCACCCGATGGCCGCGGTAACCCAGATCGGAGTGGACATCGGCGCATCGTCCATCCGCGCCGCCGAGACCACCCGTGCAAAGGGCGGCCTGGTCATCAGGAAGTTCGGGCATGTGCCGCTGCCGCACGGCTCGGTGCAGAGCGGGGTGATCCAGGACGACAAGGCGGTGACGGCCGCGCTGAAGCACCTGTGGACCACCACCAGGTTCCGGGGCCGCGACGTCGTCCTCGGCGTGACCAACCCGCAGGTCGTGGTCCGTGAGATGACGCTGTCGAACCTTCCGGACCGGGAGCTGCGCAGATCCCTGCCGCTGCAGGTCGGCGACATGCTGCCGCTGCCGGCGGAGCGCTCGGTGCTGGACTTCTATCCGCTCGAGGAGCCGGGCCGCAAGGAGAAGGTGCGCGGGCTCCTGATCGCGGCGCCGAAGGATGCGGTGCTGGCGGCGGTGCAGGCGGTCGAGCGCGCCGGGCTGCACGTCACACGCGTCGACCTCGCCTCCTTCGCGCTGCTGCGGGCCGTCTCCCGCCTGGACTCGCAGGTCGAGGCGATCGTCGACATCGGCGCGCAGGTGATGAACGTGGTCGTCCACGCCGACGGCGAGCCGCTGATCGTGCGGACCATCCCGCGCGGCGGCATGGAGATCACCGAGATGATCGCGACGAGGCTCGGCATCGACCTGTCCGAGGCCGAGTCGCTCAAGTGCCGGATCGGGCTGCGGGCCGAGGAGGGCCCCGGGACCGCGGAGGTGGTCAACGAGGCCGTCCGGCCGCTCATCAGCGAGGTCCGCAGCTCTTTCAGCTACCTGAGCGCCGGCGACCGGCAGACGCGGGTCTCGAGGGTCGTCCTGTCCGGTGGCGGTTCGCGGCTGCCCGGCCTGGTCGAGGCGCTGCACAGTCAGCTCGACGTCGAGGTGATCCTCGCCGATCCGCTGATCCGGCTGCGCGACCAGCGTCGCGGCCAGCACCACAGCGTCGAGCAGGTCCGTTCTACGGCCGCGGTTTCGATCGGCCTCACCTTGGGAGCAGCCTGATGTCCACGACCATGCGACGGCTCGAGCCAGGGGCATCCGCCGACAGCGTGCTGCGGATCCTGCCGATCGCGGCGAACCTGCTGCCGCCGGAGATCGCCGCGTCCCGCCGCGTCCGCGGGACCAGGCGGGTCGTGGTGATCGCGCTCGCCGTCTTCGCCGTCCTGCTCGGCGTGTGGTACGGCGCGACGAGCCACCAGACGTCGAACGCGCGCAGCGACCTGAACGCCGCCGAGGACGATGCCCAGCGCCTCGTGCGCCAGCAGCGCGCCTTCAGCGAGGTCGTCGCCATCCGGGCCGAGTCGCGGGCGATCCGCGTGCAGCTCGCCGCGCTGCTGGCCAGCGACCTGCAATGGGCGCGCCTGCTGACCTCCGTGCGGAACGTGGCGCCGAAGGGGGTCGAGGTCACCGGTATCAACAGCGCGCTCGCCGCAACGGCCAGCGCCGGCGCCGGCGCCGCGACCGCCGGCGCCGCCGGCGACTCGCAGTTCCCGAACGCCTCCGGCGAGAAATCGATCGGCACGCTCACGGTCACCGGCTCCGGCACCAGCAAGGTGGCGGTGGCGGCCTACGTCGACGCGCTGAGCAAGGTTCCCGGCGTGGAGAACCCGCTGCTCAGCGACGCGACCGTGCAGAACGGAGAGGTGCAGTTCACCGTCAGGGCGAACGTCACCAGAGCCGCGCTCGGCGGTCGCTACACACCCAGGAGCAGCAAGAAACCGGGGGAGCACTGATGGGCGGCCGAGCCGACCGGCTCTGGATGATCGGCGGGGCGCTTGGCGCGGTCGCCCTGCTCGCCATCGGCTGGTTCCTCTTCATCGGACCGAAGAAGCAGCAGACCAACAGCCTGCACGACCAGCTCGACGCCGCCCAGCTGCGCCGGGTCACTCTCGAGCACCAGCTCGCCGACCTGCGACAGCAGAACCGGGACCTGCCGCGGTACCTGGCGCAACTGGCACGCGACCGCCAGGCGCTGCCGACGACGCTGAACCTGTCGGACTTCCTGCGCGAGCTGGAGTCGGCGGGCGGCAGCACGGGCGTCACCGTCAGCGGCCTGCTCGTCGGCGCTCCCCTCCAGGTCAGCGCCGCGGGCAAGCAGGTCTACGCGCTGCAGGTGAGCCTGACCGCGACAGGCACCGCCGCGAAGCTGAACCAGTTCCTCGATCAGCTCCAGCAGGTGCAGCCGCGAGCGGTGCTGATCAGCAGCGCGAGCTCGGTCCCGGAGGACCAGAGCGGAACGCTCGCGGGCTCGGTCACCCTCACCTTGAGCCTGCAGGTCTTCGTCGCTCCCCCGAAGGGCGCCGCGACGACCCCGTCGACCACCACCACGACGACGACAACGAGCTGAGCGTGTGGCTCCCAGATCCGAGCGCGCCCTGAAGCAGACCTCGGATGCTGGCATCACGCTGCTCGAGGTCCTCGTCTCGATCATGCTGATCGGCATTGTCATGACGGCGATGACGACGTTTTTCGTCACTGCCGTCTCGGCCACCAGCCGGCAGGGCGGCGAGCAGGCCGCCGTCCAGCTCGCCGACGACGCCACCGAGCGGGTCCGCGCGCTCAAGGGCTCGGCGGTCGCCATGGGGCGCGACAAGACCTCGAGCGACACCCAGTGGGCCAGCCCGGTCGTCGGCGTCGCGCCGTACCTGGCGGACATGCAGGAGGCCTGGGACGCGACGGCCACCTACCCCTCCGGAGCCTCCGCCCCGCTGCCGACCACGGCGGTCTCCACCACGATCGACGGCGTCCCGTTCGGCCAGCGGTGGTACGTCGGCAAATGCTGGCAGCCGCTCGGCGGCGGCGACTGCGGCGCGACCCAGACGAGCGGCTACGTCGAGTACTTCCGCGTCGTCGTCGCCGTGACCTGGTCCGAGCGGCACTGTACGGGCGGGACCTGCTCGTATGTGACCTCGACCCTGGTCAGCAGCGCGGCGGCCGAGCCCATCTTCAACCCCAACCAGCCCGCGCAGCCACCCAGGGTGAACAACCCCGGCGACCAGACCGGCGAGGTCGATGTTCCGGTGAGCCTGCAGCTCACGGCGATCGGCGGGGCCCCGCCGCTGACCTGGTCCGCCACCGGGCTACCGGGCGGGCTGACGATGAACTCGAGCGGCCTGATCTCCGGCTCGCCGACCACCGACGGCACGTACTTGGTCACCGCGAGGGCCACCGACGGGTTCGATCTGGTCGGCGACACCGCCTTCAGCTGGGCCATCGCGCCCTTGCCACAGCTGACGAATCCCGGCAGCCAGACCACGCTGGTCGGCACGCCCGTGAACCTGCCGGTCTCGCTGACCGGAGGGACCGGGCCGATGACCTGGTCGGTCACCAGCCCCGGTCCGTGGGGGGCCAGCGGCCTGCCGCCAGGCCTGTCGATCAACACCACGACGGGAGTGATATCGGGCACGCCGACGACGGCCGGACCGGCGGCGAGCGTGACCGTCACCGTCACCGACTCGCTCGGCAAATCCGACTCGGAGACCTTCACGTGGGCGATCACCGCGCCGTCCGACGTGACACCACCGACAGTGGCGGTCACCTTCCCGTCCGGCAGCGGCCCCTATGCGACGAACACATGGAACGTCGGCTGCACTTCGCGCATCTGCGGCACCGCCGCCGACGCCGACAGCGGCGTCGCCCTCGTGTCGGTCAGCATCCGCCAAGGCACGGGGAACTACTGGAACGGCACCGCCTTCGCCAGCGCCGGCGAGGTGCTGCTGCCGGCCGCCGGCACCACAGGCTGGACGCTCGCCTTCCCCGCCAGCAACTTCCCGGCCGACGGCAGCTACACCGTGCGTGCGGTCGCGTTCGACATGGTCGGCAACAGCGCCACCACGTCCAGGACCTTCACCAGCGACAAGACCGCGCCCGCACCCACTGCGCTGACCCTCTTCAACGCCAACGGCGCCGTCACGCCGCGCACCGACGAGGTCCGCATCACCTTCTCCGAGCCGCTCGACACCTCGTCGATCTGCTCGGCGTGGAGCGGCACCGGCGACCAGACCCTCGGCGGCAGCGGCGTCGTGGTCACCATCACCGACAACGGCGCCAACGACATCCTCACGGTGACGTCGGGCACCTGCACCCTGCACATCGGCTCCATCGCGACTGGCAAGAACTACGTGTCGGCGACCGCGACGTTCTCGGGCTCCGGGTCGAACCAGTCCCTGGTCACGTGGACGGCGTCGACCCGCCTGCTGACGATCCTGATCGGTCGCCAGGCGACCGGGACCCTGACCTCCGGCCAGTCCACCGGCACCGCGGTCTACACGCCCGACGCCGACATCAAGGACGCGGCGGGCAACGCCGTCACGACCACCCCATTCTCGTCGACCGGCCAGCGCTTCTGAGGAGCCAGCGATGACCCGCGCCACCACTGCCCGACGCGCGAGCCCGGACGCCGGGATCACGCTGATCGAGGTGGTGGTCGCGATGACGATCATGACCATCGCCATGGCCGTGTTCACCGGCGGCATCCTGCAGCTCCACCGCGCCGCCAACAGGACAGAGGCGACCGCGAACGCGCAGTCCCAGGTCAACATCGCCTTCCTGCGGCTCGACAAGGAGATCCGCTACGCGGCGGGCATCAGCACGCCGGGCACGGTCGGCTCCGACAGCTACGTCGAGTTCCTGACCACCTACACCGGCACCGCCGTGTGCACCGAGCTGCGCCTGCAGGTCGCCGCCAAGCAGCTCCAGCGCCGGACCTGGGTCCAGGGATCGTCACCGCTGGCGCCGAGCCCGTGGATCCCGATGGCGTCCGAGGTCAGCTCCACGCTGCCGTTCACGCTCTCCGTCCCCGACGCCACCTTCAACTTCCAGCGCCTGCGGGTGCGGCTGCTGGCCACCTCCGGGGCAGGCGGCACGGCGACCTCCAAGCAGACCGACGTCACCTTCACCGCGCTGAACACCTCGCTCACCACCTCGAGCGCCACCGTGTGCACCGAAGGGAGGGCGATACCGTGAGGTCGGACGACACCGGCTCGATTGCCCTTGCCCTGCTGCTGACGCTCATCGGCGTCGCGCTGAGCACGCTGCTGGTGCCGGTGGTCCTCACCCAGATCGGGTCATCGCGTGAGGACATCCAGCGGGTGCACGCCCTGCACGCCGCCCAGGCGGGGCTGGACGTCGCGGTCGCGCACATCCGCGCCGCCGACGACGGTGCCGGCGCCGGCGTCATCGCCAAGCTGCCGTGCGGGCCGTTCAGCGGCAGGGTCGGCGCCGGCGGCACCGCGCGCTACCAGGTGACCGTCGACTATTTCCTCACCGACCCGCGGGGCCAGTCCGACGCCTGGATCGCCGCGAACCGCATCTCGTGCATTCCCGGCGGCGGCACCCTCACCACCCCCGCCTACGCGCTGCTGCGCTCGCAGGGCACCGACCGGCCGAGCGGATCGATCACCGGCGGCACGCACCGGTCGCTGCAGGGGACGTACACCTTCCAGACCATCAACCAGAACCTCACCGGCGGCCTGATCCACATCTTCAAGACCACGACCGGCAAAGACCTGTGCCTGGACGCCGGCTCCGGCTCCCCGGCGCCCGGCACCAACCTGCAGACACAGTTCTGCGACCCGGCGAGCGTCCAGCAGAAGTTCGCCTACAACGCCAATCTGACCCTCTCCCTGGTGTCCTCCCAGATCCCGTCGATGCCGCTCGGCATGTGCCTGGACGCGGGCTCGCCGCATGCGGAGGACAACGTGGTCAAGTTCCAGCCGTGCGCCTCGACCACCATCCCGCAGCAGCAGTGGAGCACCAACGACAGCGCCAATTTCGAGGGCACCGCCGACGGCGTCACGCTCGACGGCTTCTGCTTCAACGTGCAGACCGCGAACTCGGCGGGCAGCTTCGTGATCCTGGGGACTGTCGACAAGGGGGGCTGCCGCCGCGGCTACGACAACATCCAGGCCTTCTCGCCCGACGCCGCCGTCGGCGCCGGAGCGGCCGGGGCGTCCTCGGGCCAGCTCGTCAACCTTTCCCAGTTCGGCCGCTGCGTGGACGTGACCGAGCAGAACGCCAACGCCAACTACCTGATCGCATGGCCCTGCAAGCAGGCGCCGGACCCGACGAACATCGCCTGGAACCAGAAGTGGGCGCTGCCGGCGATCACCACCGGGTCCAGCGCGACCGGACAGATCACCACCAAGCCCTCCACTACCTACTGCCTGCTGAGCCCGGGATCGACGGCCCCTGGCCAGTACGTCACGATCGAGCCGTGCCCGGGCGGCTCGACGCCGCTCGACATGACGTGGACCGTGTACGGGAACACGGGCACGTACGAGACGAGCTATCGCATCAAGGACGGCTACGGGAACTGCCTGGCGCCGACCGACCCGACCGAGCAGCCACCCGACTTCCACTCCAAGGGCTCGGAGATCAGCAAGATCACCGTTGCGACCTGCAGCGGGTCCACCCTGCAGAAATGGAACGCGCCGCCGAATATCCTGCAGTCGCTGCCCTTGAAGGACATCGGCGAGAAATAGGCGGCGGGCCACGCCCGCTCAGGCGTGGACGCGTGGGCGGCGGTCCGCCCAGGGGGCCGCCGCCTCGAGCTGGGCGGCCACGCGCAGCAGCAGGTCCTCGCGGCCGTAGGCGGCCACGAGCTGCGTCCCGACGGGCAGCCCGTCCGCGCTCCAGTGCAGCGGCAGGCTGATCGCCGGCTGCCCGGTCATGTTGAACGGGATGGTGTAGGCGACCTCGAGCAGCGCGCGCGTGATGGGCCAGAACGGGTTGTCCGGCTGCGCGGCGTACTCGCCGAGCGCCGGCGGCGGCTCGGAGATCGTCGGCGTGACCAGCAGGTCCCACCCGTCCGTCCACCAGCGCTGCACCCGCGCGGAGTAGCGGTGGATCGCGTACAGCGACGCGACGAACTGGGTGCCGCTGACGCCGCGGCCCATCTCGGCGACCGCCCAGGTGGCCGGCTCGACGTCGTCGGCGGTCAGCGGCCGGCCGAGGACCTCGCCCCACCAGTCCAGCTCCGCCGCCGTCCAGGTGCCGTAGCAGGGCATGAACGCCCGGCTGATGTCGGGGTCGGCGAGGGCCACTGGGGATTCCGGCTCGACGCTGTGCCCCAGCGACGCAAGCAGCCGCGCCGTGCCCTCGGCCGCGGCGACGCATTCCGGATGGGTCGGGACCGACGGGTTGGGCGCGGTGGTCAGCAACCCGATGCGCAGCCTGCCGGGATCGGCGCCGACCTCGTCGCGGTAGGGGCGCCGCGGCCGCGGCGGGGTGTGCAGGTCACCCGGGCATGGCCCGCCGGCGACGTCCAGCATCGCCGCCATGTCGCGAACGGAGCGGCTCACCGCGAGCTGGACGGCCATGCCGCCCCATCCCTCGGCCAGGTCGGGCCACAGCGGCGTGCGGCCGCGGCTGGGCTTGAGCCCGACCAGGCCGCACTCGCTGGCGGGGATGCGGATCGAGCCGCCACCGTCGCTGGCGTGCGCGACCGGGACCATGCCGCTGGCGACCGCCGCGGCCGAGCCGCCGCTGGACCCGCCGGTGGACCGGCTGGTGTCCCAGGGGTTGCGGCACGGCCCGAAGGCCTCGCCCTCGGTGGTCGGCACCAGGCCGAGCTCGGGGGTGTTGGTGCGGCCGACGCAGATCAGCCCCGCCGCGCGGAAGCGCTCGGTGAGCACGCTGTCGTGGTCGGCGACGTAGCCGGCCTGGCGGAGCGCCTTCAGGCCGCTGGTGTACGGGTCGCCCCGCGACAGCGCCCCGAGATCCTTGAGCACGAACGGCACCCCGGCGAGCGGCCCCCCCGCCGGCTCGCCGTCCGCGGCCGCGCGGGCCGTCTCGAACAGCGGCGTGACGACGGCGTTCAGCTGACCGTCGAGCTTCTCGATCCGCTCGATGGCGGCGTCGACCAGCTCGCGCGGCGAGGCCTGGCCGGTCGAGACCAGCTCGGCCTGGGCGGTGGCGTCCATGAAGGCAAGGTCGTCGGGCATGTGCCGGTCCGTCCTTTCTTGCGTCCCTGCGCCGGGGCTCCAGCCTACGGGGTCGCTGTGACCGTGGGTAGCGGCGGCGCGGCCCGTTGGGACCCGACCCGGATGGCCTGCCCCGGCATGACAGAGGATCGCCCGTCCCGGTGACAGGCACAGACGGTCCCGTACAGCTCATTGACCCGCCGATCGGCCGCGCATAGGCTTGCGCGTACTGCGCGATAGCTGCACAAGGGGGTGCGGGATGCGAAAGTCCACAATCCTCGCCGTGATCGGGCTCGTGTCCCTCGTGCTGGCGGTGGTCGCGCCCAGCGCCGTGGCGCAGACGTCGGCGGCGACCAGCGCGCTGGTCTCGGTCGGCAGCCCGACCAACCAGCATCCCCAGAACGCCCAGAACGAGCCGGCGCTGGCGGTCGACGCCTCCAGGCCCGAGGTGCTGGCCGCCGGGGCGAACGATCTGGTGGACATGCAGCCGTGCTCGCGGCTGGCGTCGACGACCGCCGGGGCGTGCTCGTTCCCGCTTGGGACCTTCAATCTTGGCGTCGGGCTTGCCGGCGTGTACTTCTCCTTCGACCGGGGCCGCACCTGGACCCAGCCGACCTACCAGGGGCTGACGGCGGCCGACTGCAGCCCCACCGTCGAGCCGTGCACGTCCCACCCGGGCCCGATCCACACCGTCCCGAACTTCTTCGAGAACGGCCTGCGGTCGCGCAGCGACCCGGGGGTTGCGTTCGGGCCGGCGCCGGTGAACGGCCACTTCTCGTGGGCCAACGGCTCGCGGCTGTACTACTCGAACCTGGCCACCAACCTGACCGACACCAGGATCGAGCAGGGCGGCCAGAACTCAAACTTCGCGATCGCCGTCTCCCACATCGACAACGTGACCCCGGAGCGGATCGCCAACCAGGCGAACTGGTCGCGCCCGTTCCTTGTGCCGAAGAACGTGGCCGCCTCGGCCGGCCTGGACAAGGAGCAGATCTGGGCTGACAACGCCGAGTCCAGCCCGTTCTTCGGCAATGTGTACCTCTGCTACGCCGACTTCCACAGCTTCAGCGGCGGCAATGCGTTCCCGCTGTTCCAGATGGTCGCGACCTCGAGTGACGGTGGGGTCACGTGGCGCACGCACTCGGTCGCCCCGCCGATCGCCAACACCCAGCGGGGCTCCTACGACGGCTGCACGGTCCGCACCGACAGCCACGGCAGGGCCTACGCCTTCTTCACCCACTTCTCCGGCACGTCATTGCAGGGGTCTCACACGGTGGTGACCTCCGACAACGGCGGCACCTCCTGGACTCCGCCGCGTGACGTCGTGGCGATGACCGATCCCTGCTTCCGCGTCGAGCCGCTGACGCGCCGCTGCGTCGAGGACGGCATCGCCGGCGCCCGCACCGACATTGCCGCCATGCCGAGCGTCGACATCGCCAACGGCGCCCCGACCGGGGCCGATGCGACCGACGAGATCGTGGACGCGTGGAGCGACGGGGCACTCGGGCCTGACCACGAGGTGTCGATGCTGTCGTACTCCACCGACCGGGGGCGGACCTTCAGCACGCCGACGACGGTGTCGGTGCCTGGTGAGCGCTCCGCCTATTCCGCCCCGGCCATCTCCCCGGACGGCCGCAGCGTCTACGTGACCTATATGGCCTTCGGGCAGCCGTTCCAGGCCACCACCGCCAACCCTCGCCCCGAGCACGGCGTCCTCCGCATGGCCAGCATCGGTGCGAACGGCGCACCTGGTGCATTTACGACGCTGTACGACGGGCCGTTCGGCGACGCCCGGGGAAGCTCGCAGGGTCGCATCTTGTACAACGAGTTCCTGGGCGACTACGTGTACGCGATCGCCACCAGGACCTACGGGATGGGGGTCTGGACCGACGTGCGACGCACCGCTGACTGCCCGGCGATGGATGCCTGGCGGCAGCAGTCGTTCGACGCCGGCCACCTGGTGTTCCCGGCGCCCTGGGCGCTCGGGGACTGCCCGGCGAGCTTCGGCAACAACGACATCTTCGGGGCCACCACCGGCTGAGCCGGGAGCCCAGGGCGCCGGGAACCCCGAACCCGCCCTGGGGAGGGTGACCTTGCCGCGTGGGTGGGGACGTTGCCGCGCGCGGCAAGGCCCAGAGCCGCTTGGGGACCCTGGTGCCGAAATTCCGGTGCGATTGTCGCCGGGAGGAAGTAGAACGGTGATATGAACCTCGACATCAGGCGCCTGCGGCAGGGCGAATGGGATGACTACTGCCGTACCGTGCAAATCGGTCTCAGCTTCCACGCCAGCGAGCAGGAGATCGCCGACTGGAAGCGCGTGTTCGAGTTCGAGCGCAGCATCGCGGCGCTCGACGGCGGCTCCGTCGTGGGCACTGGCGGTGCCTTCTCGCTCGAGCTGACCCTGCCCGGCGGGCGGAGCATCCCCGCCGGGGCGCTGACGGCCATCTCCGTCCTTCCCACCTACCGGCGCCGCGGCGTGCTGCGCTCGATGCTCCGCCACCACTTCGACGAGGTGCGCGAGCGCGGCGAGCCCGTGTCGATCCTGAACGCCTCGGAGTCCAGCATCTACGGCCGCTTCGGCTACGGTGCCGCCACCTTCGCCGCCGAGCTCGAGATCGACCGCCCGCACGCCGCGTTCGCCCGCCCGGCCGCCGCCACCGGCCAGGTGCGCCTGCTGGACAAGGCCGAAGCCCTCAAGCTGCTCCCCGGCCTGTACGAGCGCTACCGCCTCACCCAGCCCGGCGAGCTCAGCCGCCCGTTCACCTGGTGGGAAGACGCCGTCAACGACCCGGAGTACGAGCACAAGGACAGCACTCCACGCCTGTGGCTCGTCTACGAGTCCGGCGCCGGCCAGCCCGAGGGCTTCGCCGACTACCGGGTCAAGGACAACTGGGCGAGCGGCCTCGCCGGCAACCTCATCCAGGTCCGCCAGCTCTTCGCGATGACCCCGCCCGCGCTGGCCGCTCTCGCGCGCTTCCTGTTCGACCTTGACCTCGCGGGCACGATCCAGCTCCGCCGCCGTCCCCTCGATGACCCCGTCCGCTGGCTCCTCGCCGACCCTCGCCGCCTGCGCACCACCAGCGTCGGCGACATGCTGTGGGTGAGGATCCTCGACCTGCCGGCGGCGATGACGGCCCGCGGCTACAACGCCAGCGACCAGCTCGTCCTGGAGGTGCGCGACGCCCTGCAACAGGAGAACAGCCGCCGCTGGCTCCTGGACGCCACGCCCGGCGGCGCGGCGTGCGCCCCGACCGACGCCGACCCCGACCTGGTCCTCGACATCGCCGACCTCGGCGCCGCCTACCTCGGCGGGGTCCGCCTGGCGACCCTGGCGCGCTGCGGCCGGATCGTGGAGCGGACCGGGGGCGCGGCTGCCCGCGCCGACCGGCTGCTGCGCAGCGACCCGCCTCCCTGGTCGACGACCGGCTTCTGACCAGGCGCGGCCGCCGGGCTGCGATCCGCTCCCGGCATACCGGTTCCGTCCCGCGGCTCGTAGACTGCGACGATGAGCAACCTGGAGCGCACGCCAACCCTCACGCATTCCGAGGAGTGCCCGGACGCGCCACCGCTGCTCCCCGGGCGCCTCAAGCCCCGCGGCGTGGATCCGCCCCAGCCTCCCGGCTGACCCATGGCCGACCAGCCCATCCGTATCGGCGGGCAGCATCCCTTTGCCACGCCGCCCGAGCGCCGCGACCCGGCACGCCAGTTCCGCGGGCGCCTGGTGGCGCCCGTCACCGTGTGGACCGCCGGCGACCCGTCCGGCGGAGCCGGCCTGACGGTCTCATCGGTGCTGCTCGCCGAGGGCCAGCCGGTGCGCCTGCTCGGCCTGGTCGACCCGACGTCGGCCTTCTGGGAGGCCATGCAGCGGACCGGGGCATTCGTCGTGCATGTGCTCGCGACCGGCGACCGGGCGCTGGCTGAGCGGTTCGGCGAGGTCCGCCCGCCGATCCGTGGCGCGTTCACCGGTCTGGAGGTGACCGGGTCGCCGTGGGGCACGGTGCTCGGCGGCAGGCGCCCGTGGGCGGCGTGCCGCCTGGCCGGCTCCACCCCCGTCGGCTACGCCGAGCTGGTCGAGGGAATGGTCGAGCGGCTCGAGCCCCAGGAGCTCGAGGACCCGCTGGCGTGGCTGCACGGGCGCTACCGGCGGGTGCTGGGCCTGGAGGATCAGGAGGATCAGGAGGACCTGGAGCCCTGAGGGTGGGACGGCGCCTGGTCGCGCCACCCGCTCCCTCGGTATTCGTCCCGGACGCCAGCCGTGCCGGCGTTAGCGCGCCGTCCTGTCGGGTAGTCCCCGGCTCCAAGGCAGACGATCGACCAGACCCGCCAGGAGCTCGGCGACACCGTGGAGGCCCTGGCGCGCAAGGCCGACGTCAAGGCCCGCGCGCAGGAGACGGTGGCCGGCGCCAGGGAACGCCTCCGGCGCAGGATCCCGTGAGGAGTGAACCGTTGTGGCACGAGATGTCAGTGACTCCCACCGGGGAGCCGGGACCGGACGGCGCGACAGCACGCCGCCCGCGACGCCGACCAAGCTCGGCGCGCGCTCCTGGGGCGGCGCGATCAAGAGGACCATCCGGGAGTTCCGCGCCGACGAGCTGACCGATCGAGCCGCCGGTCTCACCTATTACGGGATCTTGTCGATTTTCCCGGCGCTGCTCGCGGTGGTGTCCGTCCTCGGGCTGCTCGGCACGGGCTCCATCCAGAAGCTGCTGGACAATCTGGGCGGGTTCGCGCCCGGCCCCGCCAAGGACATCATGACCACCGTGCTGACCACCATGCGCGACAGTCAGCGCGGCGCCGGCGTCTTCGCCATCGTGGGCATCGCGATCGCGCTGTGGTCGGCGTCGGGCTACGTGGCCGCCTTCATGCGCACCGCCAACGCCGTCTACGACATCCCGGAGGGACGGCCGATCTGGATCAAGCTGCCGGTGCGGGTCGCGGTGACCGCGGTGCTGCTGCTCCTGCTGGCCATCAGCGCGGTCGCGGTGGTGCTCACCGGTGGGCTCGCCGACCGCGTGGCGCGCGTGGTGGGCATGGGCGACACCGTCACCCTCGTGTGGGACCTGGGCAAGTGGCCGGTCCTCGTCGTCATCGTGAGCCTGATGCTGGCGATCCTCTACTGGGCCGCGCCCAACGTGCGCCCGCCCGGTTTCCGCTGGATCACCCCTGGCAGCGTGCTGGCCGTGGTCCTGTGGATCATCGCCTCCGCCGCGTTCGCCTTCTACGTGGCGAACTTCAGCTCCTACGGCCAGACGTACGGGGCGCTGGCCGGCGTGGTGATCTTCCTGGTGTGGCTGTGGATCTCCAATATCGCCGTCCTGCTCGGCCTGGAGTTCGACGCCGAGCTGCAGCGCGACCGCGCCATCGAGGCCGGTCACCCGCCGCACGAGGTGCCCTACGTCGAGCCCCGCGACACCAGGAAGTTCCCCGCCGACCCGCCGCCGCCCTGAGCGCCGACCCGCACCCTGTCTCCCGACCGCGACGGGCTCGGCTCAGGCCCGGCCTGCGGCCTGGCGGCCGCGGCGGGAGACCGCGTCCACGGTGGCGGCAAGCAGCAGCACACCGCCGGTGACCATGAACTTGGTCGAGGACTCCACCCCGAGCAGGTCCATGCCGTTGGCGATCGAGCCGATCACCAGCATGCCGAGCAGTGCCGAGTAGGCGGAGCCCCGGCCGCCGAAGAGGCTGGTGCCGCCGATCACCGCCGCGGCGATGGAGTTCAGCAGGATGTCGCTGCCGCCGGAGGACTGGCTGACCGCGAACTGCCGGCTCGCGGCCAGGATGCCGCCGGCGGCGGCCAGGGTGGAGGCGAGGATGAACACCATCAGGCGGACGTTGTCCACGCCGATGCCGGCGCGGCGGGCCGCCTCCGCGTTGCCGCCGACGGCGAGGACGTGCCGGCCGAAGCGGGTCCGCTTGACGAGCAGGTCGACGGCGACCACCAGCCCGACGAAGATCATCAGAGCGAGCGGCAGCCCCCGGCCGGCGGCCAGCACCGCGGCCGTTGCCAGCGCCGCCACCGCGAGGACCACGACCCGCGTGACGAGCAGGCGCAGCGGCGGCACGGGCAGGCCGGCCGCGGTCCGCCCGCGGCGCTCCCACAGCTTCTGCCCGGTGTAGACCGCGATCACGATCACCGCCAGCAGCCACGCGTCCAGGGAGACGAAGAAGGTATTGGCCAGCCCGGTAATGGCGGAATCCGTGATGTTCACCGTGCCGGTCCCGCCCAGGACCAGCAGCAGGGCCCCCAGCCAGGCAAGCAGGCCTGCCAGGGTGACCACGAACGCCGGGATGCGAAAACGGGTCACCCAGAACCCTTGCAGCGCGCCGATCGCCAGTCCGGTCGCCAGCCCGGCCAGGATGGCCAGCCAGCCGGGCACGCCGTGCTTGACGTTGAGCACGGCCATGGCAGCGGCGCTGAGCCCGGAGACCTGCCCGACCGACAGGTCGATCTCACCGAGCAGCAGCACCAGCACCACCCCGACCGAGATCGTGCCCGTCGCCGTGATCTGCAGGGCCAGGTTGGTGAGGTTGTCCGCGCTGAGGAAGCGGTCGTTGGCCAGCCAGAAGATCAGCCAGATGATGGCGATGCCGACGACCACCGGCACGGCGCCCAGCTCGCCCTGGGCCAGGCGGCGGCGGAAAGCCGCCCACGCGCCCGCCAGCCCGGGCTGGTCGGCGACCAGGCGTGGGTCCAGGTCGGAGACGGTCACGTCTCGCTCACCTCCGCTGGCTGCTGCTCCTCGCCGGCCTTGGCTCCGGTGATGGCGGCAACGACCTCGTCCGAATTGGTCTGGTCCGCGTCCAGCACGCCCACCTGACGGCCGAGGCGCAGCACCACGATCGTATCGGCGACCTCGAACACGTCGGCCAGGTTGTGGCTGATCACCACCACGCCCAGGCCCTGCCCGCGCAGGGTGCCGATCAGCTCGAGGACCTGGGCGGTCTGGGCCACCCCGAGCGCCGCGGTCGGCTCGTCGAGCACCACGAGCTTTGGCTCGCCCAGCATCGACCGGGCGATCGCGACCGACTGGCGCTGCCCTCCCGACAGCGACGCCACCTGGGTGCGCACGCTCGGGATGCGCACCGCCAGGCGCTTGAGGATCGAGCTGGCGTGCCGCTCCATGCCGGTCTCGTTCAGCGGCCGGATGCCGCGGCGGGGCTCCTCGTGACCCAGGTACAGGTTGGCGACCACGTCGAGGTTGTCGGCCAGTGCAAGGTCCTGGTAAACGGTGGCGATCCCCAGTGCGCTGGCCGCCTGCGGGCCGTGCACGTGGACCTGGCGGCCCTCGAACCAGTACTCCCCGGCGTCGGCCTCGATGATGCCGGAGACGATCTTGATCAGCGTGGACTTTCCGGCCCCGTTGTCACCGACCAGCGCGGTGACCCGACCGGCGTCAGCCTGGAAATCCACGTTGGTGAGCGCCTGCACGGCGCCGAACCGCTTGCTCACCCCGCGCAACTCGAGCAGGGGCGCGCTGTCGGCCACGCTGCCTCCCTTGTGCCAGGCCGGGCGGGCGGCGGGCCGGCATCGCCCGCCGCCCGCCCGGACGTCATCCGGAAATGCCAGCCTGCTGGCAGGCGGTCGCGACGGGTCCGGCACAGATCTGGTCAGCCTTCAGGAAGCCGTCCGTGATCATCTGCCCGATCGTCTCCTTGGCCGTCGCCTTGGTCACCGCGACCGGTGTCAGGATGATCGACGGCACGTCCTCCTGCCCGTTGTTGACCTTGCTGGTCGCCAGCGCGGCCGCCGCCTGAGTGTTGCCGTTGGCCAGGTTGACCGCCCACTCGGCGGTCTTCTCCGCCTCCGGCTTGATCGCCTTGTACACGGTCATGTACTGCTCACCGGTCAGCACCCGCTGCACCGCGGCCAGCTCGGCGTCCTGGCCGGTCACCGGCGGCAGTGGCTTGATCCCCTGGCCCTTCAGCGCGGCGATCGCCCCACCCCCGGTACCGTCGTTGGCCGCGTACACCCCGACAAACCCGGTCTTGCCCAGCGCGGTGATCGCCTGCTCCATCTCGGTCTGGGCCTTGTCCGGGCTCCAGTCCGGCGTATCGTACTCCTTGCCGACCTTGAAGCCGCTGGTGTCGATCACACTGTGCGCGCCCTGCTTGAACAGCTTGGCGTTGTTGTCGGTCGGCGAGCCGTTGATCATCACGATCGAGCCGCTCTTGCCGTCGGCCTTGAGCTTCTCGACCAGGGACTGCGCCTGCAGCTTGCCGACCTGGACATTGTCGAAGGAGATGTAGTAGTCGATGTCGGCGTTCAGGATCAGCCGGTCATAGCTGATCACCGGCACGTTCTGCGCCTTGGCCTTGGAGACGATGGCCGCCGCGGAGGCGGAGTCGACCGGGTCGAGCACCATCACCTTGGCACCGTTGGTCAGCGCGGCGTCGGCCTGGTTCTGCTGGACGTCGCCCTTCTGGTCGGCGTTGGAGTACAGGATCTCGCAATCGGAGCAGAGCGCCCTGACCTTGGCTTCGAACAGCGGCTTGTCCTGGGCCTCGTACCGCGTTGTCTTGATCTCGGGGAGCAGCAACGCAATCTTCTTGGCGCCGCCCGACCCGCCGCCGGAGCCGCCGCCCTCGTTGTTGGTGGTGGAGCAGGCAGCCGCCAGCAGGGTCACCGCTACCACGGCGAGGGCCAGGCGCCCCATCCGACCGGCATGGTTGCGCAACAGCACGTTCCCACCTCACTTTCGGATCGTCGGTCTACATGTTCCCTGAAGTGCTGGGTTCCCTGAAATGCCTTCTCGTAGCTCACCACGGCGCGTCCTTGCGAGCGGCCAGCCGGAGGGTGTGCCGGGGTCGGTGCGTCGCGGGACCGCTCGACGCACCGATGATGGCGGCGACGATGTCTCTCTGGCTCGTGTCGGGCACCCGGTAGTCGCCGGCGTTGCGGCCGAGCCGCAGCACGACGGCACGGTCGGCGACGGCGCGGACGTCAGCCAGGTTGTGGCTGATCAGCATCACCGCGAGGTCCCTGTCGCGCATCCGCTCGATGAGGTCGAGCACGTGGGCCGTCTGGGTCACCCCCAGCGCGGCGGTCGGCTCGTCGAGGATGACCACCTTGGGGTCGCCGAGCAGCGACCGGGCGATGGCGACCGTCTGGCGCTGGCCGCCAGAGAGCGAGGCGACCGGATCGCGGACGTCCGCGATCCGCACCGACAGCGTGCGGAGCAGACCGCGGGCGCGGCGCTCCATCTCGACGGCGTCGAGCACGCCGGCGGTGCCCTCCTCGGCGCCGAGGAAGAGGTTGGCGACCACGTCGAGGTTGTCGCAGAGCGCGAGGTCCTGGTAGATCGTGGCGATACCCAGCCGCTGCGCCTCGCTCGGGTGCTGGATGGTGACCCGCTCGCCGTCCCAGCGGATCTCGCCGGAATCGGCGGGGGCGACGCCCGCGATGACCTTCGCCAGGGTCGACTTGCCGGCGCCGTTGTCACCGATGAGCGCAACGACCTCACCGGCGTGCAGCTCCAGGTCCACCTCGGTCAGGGCCTGGACGGCGCCGAAGCGCTTCGAGATCGCGGACAGCTCGAGGACGGGCCGGCCGTTCACGTTACGGCACCCCTCCTCGCTGGTGGTCGCTGCATTGTTGGCGGAAGTGAAGCGCTACAGACCAGTGTCGTCAAGAGTTGAATTCTTGAAGTAACTATTGGGATATAGTGCCTTCAACTAATGAACGAAGTGCCTCCATGATCTAGGGCGGCGGGATCGTGGCGGCGACGGCCAACGCGCCGACGATCTGGGCCCGCTCGCCCAGCTCGCCGTGCACCACGCGCAGCGTCCGCACGGCGCTTGGCACGGCGGCCTGCTCGACCGCCTGCCGGATGGACTGGAGCACCAGGTCACCCGCTCTGGCGAGCTCACCGCCGAGGATCACCAGCCGGGGGTTGAAGAGGTTGGCGATGATGGCTACGCTGCCGCCGACCGCCCGTCCCGCATCGGACAAAATGCGGCGACAGCCCGGATCGCCGGCGAGCGCTTTGGCGATCACCGAGCCCAAGGTGGGTGGCGGCTGGTCGCGACCGCTCGGCCGCGGCAGCATCTCCAGCAGGTAGGGGCCGCCGACGAGGGTCTCAAGGCAGCCGCGATTGCCGCAGCGGCAGACGGAGCCCCTGGCGTCGACGGCGATGTGACCGATCTCTCCCGCGATCCCTTCGGCGCCGCGGTACAGCCTCCCGTCAGCCACGATGCCCGCCGCGACGCTGCTGGAGAGCTTGAGGTAGACGAGGTGGGAGCAGCCACGGCCGGCGCCTCTGGCGTGCTCGCCGACGGCGCCCATGTTGGCGTCGTTGTCCACGTGGACCGCCATGCCGAGCCGGTCGCCCAGCTCAGCGGCCAGCCGCGTCCCCGCCCAGGCGGGCAGGAACGTCGCGGAGTCGATCTCGCCGGTGCTGGCGTCCACCCGTCCAGGGAAGCCGACGCCGACGCCGGTCACCTCGGAGCGGTCCACGCGCGACTGCGTGAGCAGCGTCTCCACCAGCCAAACGGCCCGGCGCATGCCGCGCTCCACGCTGGCCGCGACATCGTAGGAGATGACCTCCTCGGCGAGGATGCGGTTGCCGAGATCGCCGAGGGCCACGCGCAGAGAGGACGGGCCGACGTCGACGGCGACCGCCATCCTCGCCTGCCGCGCGAGCGACACGCTCTGGGCGCGGCGGCGCCCGGAGTAGGTGGGCGTGACGGCGACGGTCCCCTTCTCGCGCAGCTCGCGCACGATGTTGGAGACCGTGGCGGCCGACAGCCCCGTGATCCGGGCGATCTCCGCCTGCGTGAGCGCCCCCGCGGCCTGGACCGCCTCGACCACGCGGAGCTGGTTCGCCCTGCGCAGGGCCGCCTGCGAGCCGGGCATCAACGTGCCGTTGGTGCTCAAGCCACCTCCTCCAGGTTCGTGCGTTGACATCATCATCCTTCAAGTAGTGAAGTATCAACGATCGCCGCACCGGGGCGCCTTCTGGGACTCGCTCCCCGTCGGGTAGGGTAGGGTCGGCGGGCCCTGGCGCTTGCGCGCTGGCCCGCGTCAGTCCGCTCGACAGGGGGCCTGCAAAATGACTGATCAGACGACGACGTGGCCGCACGCCACGGAGGCGTCACTGGGACAGGTGGATCCGCGGCTCGCCGAGCTGATCAAGCAGGAGGCCCGGCGGCAGACCATCAAGCTGCCGTTGATCCCTTCGGAGAATTACGCGTCGCGGGCGGTGCTGGAGGCCTGCGGCTCGGTGCTCACCAACAAATACTCCGAGGGCTACCCGGGCCGTCGCTACTACGAGGGCCAGCAGGTTGTCGACCAGGTCGAGCGGCTGGCGATCGAGCGCGCCAAGGCGCTGTTCGGCGTGGAGCACGCCAACGTGCAGCCCTATTCGGGATCGCCGGCCAACCTCGCCGTCTACCTTGCGTACTGCCAGCCCGGCGACACCGTGATGGGGATGGCGCTGCCGATGGGCGGCCACCTGACCCACGGCTGGAACGTGTCCATCACCGGCAGATGGTTCCGCTCGGTGCAGTACAGCGTGCGGCGCGACAGCGGGCGCGTCGACCTGGACGAGGTCAGGGACCTGGCGCTTCGGGAGCGGCCCAAGCTGATCTTCTGTGGTGGGACCGCGATCCCTCGCACGATCGACTTCGCCGGGTTCGCCGAGATCGCCCGTGAGGCCGGGGCGATCCTTGTGGCTGACATCGCGCACATCGCGGGACTGGTGGTCGGCGGGGCGCACCCGTCGCCGGTCGGCCACGCGGAGGTCATCTCGACCACCACCCACAAGACGCTGCGGGGACCACGCGGCGCGATGCTGCTGTGCGGGGCCGAGCGCGCCCAGGCGCTGGACCGGGCCGTCTTCCCGGGGCTGCAGGGCGGCCCGCACGACCACACCACCGCGGGGATCGCCGTGGCATTGCACGAGGCGGCGCGGCCCGAGTTCCGCCAGTACGCCGCGCAGGTGGTCGCCAACGCCAAGCGACTGGCGCAGGTGCTCGCCGAGCGCGGCTTCGACCTGGTGTCCGGCGGCACCGACAACCACCTGCTGCTGATCGACCTGACGAGCAAGGGCGTCGAGGGCAAGCCGGCGGCGCAGGGCCTGGATCGCGCCGGGCTGGTCGCCAACTACAACACCGTCCCCTACGACCCGCGCAAGCCGTTCAACCCGTCCGGCATCCGGCTCGGCACCCCGTCGGTGACCAGCCGTGGCATGGGGCTGGCGGAGATGGACCTGGTCGGCCGCTGGATCGACGAGGGCGTGGAGGCGGTGAAGGCGGGGGACGAGGCGAGCTTGGACCGGATCGCCGCGGAGGTGGCGGAGCTGGCTGAGCGGTTCCCGCCGCCGGGCATCCCGATCGGCCAGCCGTGACGGTGCAGGCGCCGAGCTTCGCCGATGTGCTGCGCGCCCGCCGGCGCATCGCCCCCTACCTGCAGCGCACCCCGCTGCACACCTACCCGGCGCTGAACCGGCTGCTCGGCGCCGAGCTCTGGGTCAAGCACGAGAACCACCAGCCGATCGGTGCGTTCAAGGTGCGCGGCGGCGTCAACCTGATGTCGCGGCTCGACGCCGGCGAGCGCGAGCGTGGCGTGGTCGCCGCCTCGACCGGCAACCACGGCCAGTCCATCGCCTACGCGGCGCGGCTGTTCGGCGTGCGCGCGATCATCTGCGTGCCGGAGGGCGCCAACCCCGTCAAGGTCGACTCCATCCGCTCGCTCGGCGCCGAGATCGTCTTCCACGGGCGGGATTTCGACGAGGCGCGCGAGCACTGCGAGCGGCTCGCCGCGGGCCGCGGCCACCGCTACGTCCACTCCGGCGACGAGCCGCTGCTGATCAGCGGCGTGGCGACCGAGACCCTGGAGATTATCGAGGACCAGCCGGACCTGGACGCGCTGATCGTGCCGGTGGGCGGGGGCAGCGGCGCGGCTGGCGCCTGCGTCGTGGCGCAGGCGCTCGGCCCGTCCCTGCGGCTGATCGGCGTGCAGGCGGCGGCCGCGCCGGCCGGCTACCGGTCGTGGAAGGAGCACCGGCTGGTGGAGGACCGCATGGGGACCTTCGCCGAGGGCCTGGCCACGCGCACCGCGTTCGAGCTGCCCCAGCGGATCCTGTGGCAGCGCCTTGACGAGTTCGTCCTGGTGGAGGAGGACGAGCTGCGCGAGGCCACGTACCTGATGATCGAGAAGACCCGCAACCTGATCGAGCCGGCCGGAGCCGCGGCCCTGGCGGCGGCGCTGCGGTTGCGGTCACGGCTGGCCGGCAAGCGGGTCGCCATGGTCGCCAGCGGCGGCAACATCAGCCCGGCACAGCTCCAGGAGGTGCTGGCCAGCCGGTCACCCTGATCTCGAGGCCTTTGCTCTCGGCCGCCCAGCAAATCGGTTGCCCTCAGGGGTGGCCATCTGCTGCACTCCCGACCACGGCCGATCGACCAAGGAGACGACATGCGCGAGGCGTTCATGTCTACCCAGAAGGGAATTGTCACCTATCTAGAGGACATGACGCGCAGTGAGTACGTTGAACTTGGGGATTTTGGCGCATGTAGACGCCGGTAAGACGAGCCTGACCGAGCGGCTGCTCTACGCCGCGGGCGTCATCGACGAGATCGGCAGCGTCGATGACGGCAGCACCCAGACCGATTCCCTGGCGCTGGAACGGCAACGCGGCATTACGATCAAGACCGCGGTCGTGTCCTTCGTCACCGATGACGTCACGGTCAACCTGATCGACACGCCCGGCCACCCAGATTTCATCGCCGAGGTGGAGCGGGTGTCGAACGTGCGGCTCGGGTGCACGAGCTGCAGCAACAGCTGCCGGCGCTGACCCGCGGCGAGGGCGTGCTGGAATGCGCCTTCGACCGCTACCAGCCGGTCCGCGGCACGATCCCGACCCGGCCGCGGACGGACCACAATCCCCTCAACCGCAGGGAATACCTGCTGCACGTCATGCGGCGGGTCTAGCGTCGATATTCACGAAGCCTGCCTCGAGTCGCCGCTGCCCTGCGCCGACGGCCGGTCGACGACGTTTGCGGGACGCTGGAGCCGGTCTCGTGTCGAGATGACAACGGTCTTCATGACTTTGTCGGCCAAGGTTTGCCGCCGTACATCCCAGAGTGGGAACAGGTAGCCGACCCCGGCGGTGAGGATGTCGAGGGTGTGGGCCAGGCCGCGCAGGAAGGCCGCGCCAAAGCCAATCGGCTGCTTGTCGGTCATGCGGACAAGCCGCAGGTGCAAAGCCCGTTTGCCCCAGCTCTGCCCAGTCGTGCCCTGGAGGTGCCAGCGGTTATAGGCGTTGATCGCCAAGGCAACGAGGCCGAGCAAGACCACCGGAAAGGTATTGTTGGCAACCCCCGCCCAGAACAGGATCATGCCGGGAATGAACGCGAGCTCATCGATCAGAGCTGCTCCGACCCGTTGCGGCCAGGTGGCGAGCCTGTCTCCCCGGTAGTCGCCGCGGAGGTGACCGCCGAGCTCTGGCGAACCATCCTTGCGTGGTCGGGGCCGGCCGCGGGTGACGTGCTCTGGTGGGGGTGGCCATGACGCCGGCTCCTGGACGCGATCTGCGGTGGTCTGCCCGGCGGCGGGTGGCTGGCGGACCGCCGCAGTGGGTGGTTTGGGAGCTGGAGTCGGGTCGAGCCTTGGCGGCACCGGCTGGGGCGGCACCGGCTGGGGCGGCACCGGCTGGGACACCGCCGGTTGCGCCTGGGCGCCGAGCGCTGCTGTGGCCGCGGCGCACACCGCTCGGCTGTCATCCTGGGTCAGCCGCTCCAGGGCCAGCCTGCCGGCAAGCGCCAGCCCGGCATGCCGGCTCCCGAACAAACGCGCCAACTCCTGCACAGCCCCGGCGCGGACTGCGGCGAGGGGATGGTCGATGGCCTGCTGCAGCTCGGGCGGCAGTGGCGCGGGCGTGGCGACCGGGCGGCTGCGGCGGGCGATGTACAGATCGCCCTGCACGCCGAAGGTCCACTTGCCGGGTGTCTGGTTGGGGGTGGCCGCCTGCACCTTGTCGAAGACGTAGTCGTACAGCTCGTCCAGCGCGACCAGGCCGTCCTGGTCGCGGTCGGCCTCGCCGGTCTCCAACCCCTCCACCAGCGCGCTGGTGAACACCGAAGGCGCCAGCGCTTGGGTGTCGGCCAGCTCGTCGCCCTCGAAGGCGTACTCCATCGCGCTGGACGCGGTGATCACCGCCCGGCCACGGCCACCGAACTGCTCCTCGATCGCAATGCCCGTGCCGGCCCTGGCGGTCATGCCGCGCTCGAACGCGCCCGCATAGCAGCAGTCCAGCAGCAGCACCACCCGCCGCGAGCGGCTACGGCTCATGCGTCGGTTGACGAACTCGGCCGCCACCGCGGTCGCCCCCAGCCGGCGCAGCTTGGTGTTGGCGGCCGCGAAGTACAGCTCGCCGCCCTCGTCCTTGACCCCATGGCAGGAAAAATGCAGCAGCAGCAGATCATCGGGCCGACGGTCAGCGAAGAACTCTTCCACCGCCAGGTTGACCTCGTGGGCGGGCTGGTTGAGCAGCGTGCGCACCTGGAAGCCGCCGATGGCGGGATCGCGCAGCACGCCGGCCAGCGCCTGGGCGTCGCTGGCGGGGGCTCGCAGCCGCCGCAGCCCCGGGTCGGTGTAGTCGTCGCTGGCGACGATCAGGGCGCTGCGACTGCCGTCCATGGTGTCGTCACCGGCTTTCATGGCGGCGCAGCCACTCGTCGGTCAGCCGCCGCTGCTCCTTGGACGACACCCCGCTCAGCTCCAGGACATCGCCGTCCAGCTCCAGCTTGATGCTGCGCTGCTGCGAGCCAGCGAGCCAGGACCGAACCGCGGCCACGACAGGGGTGAGCAGCTGCGACTGGGAGACGGTAACGACCAGCGCGCCAAGCGCTGCCAACTCCACCGCTCTGGTTCCCGGCGGGGGCTCGCCGGCCCGTGCCTGCTCGACCGCCTCGACGTCGAGGTCGAGCAACTCGCGGCGAAGCTGCAAGGTGGCCTCGGCGACCTCGTCGGCGTCGGCGTCAGCCTCGACGGCGACCTTGATCCCGAGCATCGGCGGTCGCTCTTCCATGCCCCCCTCACCTCCGCGACCCAACCAGGGCCCGCAACGCACGATCATAGACGGGTGAGAAGGCGGGAGGAAGCGACTTGTGCCGGACGTCACGGCTGCTCTGTGCGATTGGTCACACCCTACAGCGACGGTGGGACGGGTGGGCGGCCGTCCAGGAGCTGGGCGGCGACCTGCTCGACGAACCAGTGCCGCAGCGCGGTGACCCGCGGGTCGGGAGGCGTGGTGAGCAGGGCCCCCGTGCGGCAGTACTCGTCGGCCTCGTCCAGGAGCGCCACGTGGGCGCGCGCGAGAGGGACCGCCTCCACGGGAGCCTGCGCCTGCAGGTCCACCGCTGCCTCGCCGCGAGCCTGCGCCGCGGCGACCGCCTCGCGATGGGCGTCGGTCGTGGCGCGCAACTCCGGTCCCAGCAGCTCGCGCGCGAGCGCGCGCGGTCGCGGCCAGCGCGCACGTCGGCGTCACCGTGAACAGGACCACAGAGAACCCAGGCGGCAACCGCAGCTCGGTGACCAGCGCGGCGCCGTAGGCGACCGCGGCGGCGCTGGACGCCACGACGGCGCCGCGCACGTCCAGGCGGATCTGTGGCCGCGGCGCGCGGTCGTGGGTCAGCATAGCAACCACTTCATCTCGCCATGATCTGCCCACCACGTCTGGCCAGTCCAGCACGCATCTGAAGTTGACGTTGCCGGGGGAGGCTCTCAGGATCCCGGGTATGACTTCACAGCGCTTCTGGCATCCGTTCGCCGACATGCGATCCGTGGTCGCCAACGGTGAGCTGGTCATCGAGCGGGGCGAAGGGGCCTGTGTCTACGACGCCGCCGGGCGGCGTTACATCGACGCGACGGCCGGCCTCTGGTACTGCAATGTCGGGCACGGCCGGCGCGAGATCGCCGACGCCGCCGCGGCCCAGATGGCGTGGCTCGCCGCGTATTCGACGTTCGGGGACCTGGCGAACCGCCCTGCCCTCGATCTCGCCGAGCGGGTGGGCGCCTACGCGCCGCTCGAGGAGCCCCGCGTCTTCCTCACCAGCGGTGGCTCGGACTCCATCGACACCGCCGTCAAGCTGGTCCGCCGCTACTGGCGGGCCGAGGGCCAACCCGACCGCTCGCTGGTGTTGAGCAGGACGCACAGCTACCACGGCATGCATCTGGCCGGGACCGCCCTCGCCGGCATCGAGCCCAACCGCCAGGGCTACGGCGCCCTCGTGGAGGGCGTGGACCTCGTGCGGTGGGACTCGGCGGATGCTCTGGAGGAGCGCATCGGCCAGGCGGGCCCAGAGCGCGTGGCGGCGTTCTTCTGCGAGCCGGTGATCGGCGCCGGCGGGGTCTTCCACGCCCCGCCGGGCTACCTTGCCAAGGTGCGCGACATCTGCCGCCAGACCGGGGTGCTGTTCGTCGCCGACGAGGTGGTGACCGGCTTCGGCCGGGTGGGCTCGTGGTTCGCCAGCGAGCGCTTCGGCCTGGAGCCCGACCTGATCGTCTGCGCCAAGGGCATCACCTCTGGCTACCTCCCGCTCGGCGCGCTCGTCGCCTCGGGCCGCGTGGCCGAGCCGTTCTTCGACGGGACGGTCGGGATGTGGCGGCACGGCTATACCTATTCGGGGCACGCCGCGGTCGCCGCAGTGGCCCTGGCGAACCTCGACGTGATCGAGCGCGAGGACCTGCTCGCAAGGGCCGCTTCGCTGGAGGGGGAGCTGGCCGGCGCGCTGCGGCCGCTGGAGTCCCACGCGCTGGTCAGCGAGGTCAGAGTGGCGGAGGGCGTGCTGGCCGCCGTGCAGATCGACCCGGTCGCGATGGCCCAGGACCCTGGCCTGCCGCAGCGCGTGGTCACGGCCGCGCGCGGCGCCGGCGTGATGACCCGGACACTGGCTACCGGCGGCATCCAGGTCTCCCCGCCCCTGGTGATCACCGCCGGCCAGCTCGGCGAGCTGGCCGGCGGATTGCGCCAGGCCCTGGACGACGCCAGCGCCGCCTGAAGGGCCACCGCGAGCCCAGAGACCTCAGGCTTCGGTGCTCGCGCGCCGCCGCGGGCGCTCACTGCGCGGCCTGCGGCAGTCCCTGCGAGCGCGGACGCCGCGGGTCTGCCAGTTCCAGATCGGCGCGAGCGCGGGCTCCTCATCGAGGACGCGCACCAGCATCCGGATCTGGTCCGCTTCGATGCCCTTGGGCATGAGCCGCTCGAAACGCGCCTGGGACGCCCCGCCGTCGGCTTCGGAGCGCCGATCGATCTCGTCCGGCGGGAACGCCTTGAGCAGGTCGGTCGCCGTGCGGATGCCAAGCTGGCGCAGGGCGACGCGCGTCTTGGTGCCGGCACGGTTGTGCGGGCTCAGTGACCCGTGCACGAGGGGGTCGAACGCGCGAATGTCGAACTCCTCGGGTGTCGCCTGCTCGCCGGAGGGCTTGGTGCCGTCGTGGACACCCGGCTTCTCGGATGCCTTGACCAGCTGCCGTTCCCGGTGGCCGCGCTCGGCGCGGTCCAGGTGCAGGTAGAGCTGAGCCTGGTCCACCCAGTCCACCAGCCTCCCGACGGGGACGCGGGTGTGCAGGACGACGTCCACGAGGTTGGCGGTCGCGAGGTTCTCCATGTCCTCGATGCCCTCCTCCACCAGGCGTGACTCGTACCAGACGTTGAGCCCGTCGAGCTGGTTGAGGGGGTACTCGGGGGTGAGCTGCGGCACGAAGACCCGCAGCGTCGCCGCCGCGGCCCGCTGCAGCGCCTGCAGGGCGATGACCGGGAAGAAGCCCACGACGAACGCCACAGCCGCCTCGGTGCCGACGCTCGTCACCGGATCAAGGAGCTGATGGAGGGCAACCATGGTCACCAGGACCACGATGACGCGCAGGACGGCCGCGGCGTACGCGCTCGGGCGCAGGTCGCTCTGGAAGAAGCGCCGGATCAGGCTCTGCACGATGAACGCGTAGGCGCCGAGGTATGCGAATTTCAGGATGTCCCAGACCGACGACGGATCGGACACGGTGGTGGTGTCCCACAGCACCGCGACCCAGCAGGCGGCGAGCACGGCGGTCGCCAGGAAGACGGGGAACATCGTCTCGCTGCGCACAGAGAAGTTGCTGCTGGTGCCGCTGTCGGAGACCGAGCGGCCGTAGTAGGCGTTGAACTTCTGCCGGTAGATGTTGTGCTCCTGCGACTGCAGGTAGCCCTTGGCGGTGAGCCACTCCTGGTGGAATTCCGAGTTGCGGGGAGGCCGCGGCAGGTTGTCGGGGCGGTCCCAGCCGAGGCGATGCAGGTTCAGGACATACTCGCTCCACAGGGCGCCGGCGCGCTGGCCGAGGAAGCGGACGTAGAGCCAGCCGGGCAGGAACGCCAGGCACCAGGTCGCGAAGACCTTGAGAGCGCCCACGCTGAGCTCGTCGGGCCGTGTCGATTTTGCAAGTCCTCCCCAGATCGTCAGGAAGGCGACGAGGACAGGAAGGGCGATGAGCAGCGTCATCCACGCGGCGGCGGTGCTGCGCGCCACGCGCCCGTCCGTTGTGGTGCTGTGCAGCAGTCGCGAGAGGCGCCCTCCTCTGGGCCGCCGCCGCGTGGCGCCTCGCTTCTTTGGACCGACGAGAAGGGCCCACAGCATCTCGCGCGTGCGTTCGTCGGTGCTCCCCAGAACCTCACGGAGGTGCTCGTGCAAGGCTTGGCGCGCCTGTCGGTTGCCGTGACGCTGCTGCACCTCCCGGACCTTGTGACCGAGGTCGGGATGGGCGCTGAGGAAGGCGTCGAGCTGGAGACCGAGCGCCCGGTCGGCGTCGACGTCGTGATCGGCGAACACCGACAGCCCCCACGAGGCCAAGGTGGCGGTCGCGCCGTTCCCGTTGCCGCTCGTGGTGCCGCCGTTCCGCCCGCCCGTCGTGCCGTGGAGCGGCGCGGCGACGGCCTCCCCGGTCGCCGCCGTGGTGACCTCGCGCATGGCGTGCGGCAGTAGGCGGGCGAGGTGGTCCGCGAGCTTGCGTATCTCAGTCCCATCGGTGGGTTCCATGGCGCCTCCCCCTGATCGCCTGCCGTGCCGGGCGCCCCCGCACGGCTCTCACCGGTGACTATGAGCACGCACACAGCCGGGAGATACGTAATTCCTCGAAGTTTGCGGAGCAGGCGGCACGGCTGATCGCCCTTATCTCCCCTCTCTGCCCGTACTGGCCGATCGCGCCATGCCGAGCGGCGGGTGGGCGGGTGGCAACGTCGCCGCCGGACCGGCCGCCCGCAGCCCGTCGAGCAGCAGGTCCAGGTGCCGGTGCGCCGAGCTGTCGTCGAGCGAGCGGGGGAGCAGCCCTGGAAGTGGGCGGGTCAGGCGCATGACCATCAGGCCGATGTCGCCAGGTCCCACGTCCGCGCGCAGGAGCCCGTCGCGCTGGGCCGCGGTGATCATCGATTCGAACAGCGGGCGCAGCCCGTCGCGGGCGCGGCGAAGCTCCTCGTCCTTGTCGAGCGCGATGCGCCCCCACAGGACGGGCATCACCGCGGCGATGCGCAGGTCCAGGGCGCGGTGCAGGTAGCGGGCGAGCGCCCGGAAGGCGTCGGGCTCCTCGGCCAGCGCGGCGCGGGCCTCGTGCGTCACGCGGTCGAGGACGTCGAGGGCGACCTGGCGCATGAGGGCCTGGCGGTCGGGGAAGCGCCGGTACAGCGTGGCGATGCCGACGCCGGCACGCCGCGCGACGTCCTCGAGCGGCGCGTCGACGCCCTGCTCGACGAAGACGTCGCGGGCCGCGGCCAGCAGCCGCTCGCGGTTGCGGCGGGCGTCCGCGCGCAGAGGGCGCGGCCGGACGCTGCCCGTGCTGCGCGCTTGCCGAGGCACGACGGCCTCCTGACTATCCGGAGGAGTCCCCTCCGCCTAGGTACGGTAACACCGAAGGTCCCCGAACCAGCAATGGGGCACCGGCCCGTTCTGGCGGTCCTACCGCTCGGAGCCCTGAGCCCTGAGCGCGTCGCTCCGCCGTAGCAGGCCGACCAGCCTGCCGTCGGAGGTCGTGATCGGCGAGCTCTCCAGGTGGTGTCCGGTCATGTACTCGGCCAGCTCCTCGATCGGCACGTTGGGCCGGAAGGTGCTCGGCCCCGGCCGCATGGCCTGCTCGATCCGGAGCCCGGAGTCCGCGTCCAGCTCCTTGGCGCGCAGCAGGCCGAGCACCACCCGCTCCTGGTTCACCACGACGCAGGCGTCCCACCCCGCGGCGCGGGCGCGGTCGCGCACCTGGCCCAGGCGCTCGTCCAGCCGGCAGGTCGGCACGTCAGCTCGCGCCACGCTCCCAGCCCGGGGCCGTCCGGCGGCCGTCCCCTCGATGGGAAGCCCCGCCGCCAGCCAGTCCAGCTTGCCGGCGGAGTAGTCGTAGACCTGAGTGAACCCCATACTCTCGAGCCGCCACGCGGCCCGCGGGCTGAGGTCTCAGGCCGAGTCCCAGCAGTACACCACGACCGCTCGCTGCCGGTCGAGGACCGTCGTGGCCTGCCGCTCCAGCCGCCGCAACGGCAGGTTGGCGGCGCCAGGAAGGTGCTCCTCCTGATACTCCGCCGCCGGCAGGACGTCGACGAGCTGGGCTCCCTCGTCGACAAGGCGGCGCAGCGCTTTCCGATCGACTTCGCGTGGCATGGTTACCTCCATGTCATCCACTGCCCCCTCACGGGTCCGCGAGTCCCCGCGTCCGATCAGCCCCAAACATTCGTGTGGCGGCCTGTCGATATGCTGCGGTGAAGCAGTCGCCAGGACGGTGCGGGTCGAGTGCGGGCCCGCCGAGCGAAGGGAGCGCCGGTGCAGTACGAGATCCTCGCCGGAGCGTACCGTGACCTGGAGCAGGCAACGGCCCGCCTGGAGCTGATCGACCGCCTCGCGCGGCTGTTCGCGCAGACCCCCATCCCGCTGCTGCCGACGGTGGCGTTGCTGTGCCAGGGCCAGATCGCGCCGGACTTCACCGGCGTGGAGATCGGCCTGGCCGAGAAGCTGGCCGCCCGGGCGGTCGCGCAGGCTGTCGGCATGACCGGCGAGGAGGTGCTGGCCAGCGCGCGCCAGGTCGGGGACCTCGGCCTGGCCACAGAGACCCTGCTGGCCGCGACGGCCGCCTCGCGGCCGGCGAGCCTCCAGGTCGCGGTCGTGTTCGACACCCTGCACGAGATCGCCGCGGCGGAAGGGCAGGGCTCCCAGGGCCGCAAGCTGGCGCTGCTGGTGGGCCTGCTCGACCAGGCAACGCCACTGGAGGGGCGCTACCTGATCCGCACGGTCACCGGCAACCTCCGGCTGGGGATCGGCACGGCGACCATCCTGGACGGCCTGGCGGAGGTCCACGCGGGCGGCCGCGCCGCCCGTCCGGTGCTGGAGCGCGCCTACAACATCTGCTCGGACCTGGGCCTGGTGGTGGCGACCCTGGCCGGTGGTGGCCTCGCCGCCGTCGAGGCGCTGCACGTGCGGGCGGGCAACCCGGTGCGGCCCATGCTCGCCCAGCGGCTGTCCAGCCCACAGGAGGTGCTCGCCAAGCTCGGCGGGTCGTGCGCGGCCGAGTACAAGTACGACGGCATCAGGGTGCAGGTCCACCGCACCACCGACGGGCGGCTGGAGCTGTTCACCCGCCGCCTGGAGCGCGTCTCGACCCAGTTCCCGGACGTGGTGGAGCTGCTCGGGACCGGGCTGGGTCCGCGCGAGGCGATCCTCGAGGGCGAGGTGGTCGCCGCCGACCCGGTCTCCGGCGAGCTGCGCCCCTTCCAGGAGGTGATGTACCGGCGCCGCAGGCACGGGATCGCCGACGCGGTGACCGAGGTGCCGGTGAGCCTGTTCTGCTTCGATCTTCTGTACGCCGACGGCCAGGACCTCACCCGCCTGCCCTACCTGGAGCGGCGGGCGCGGCTGGAGCAGGCCGTGACGCTGTCGCCGCGGCTGCGGCTGGCCACCGCGGAGCAGGTCAGCGACGTGGCGGCGTTGGAGGCGATGTTCGAGCAGGCCATCACCGACGGCTGCGAGGGGCTGCTGTGCAAGTCGCTGGCGCCGACGGCCGTGTACCAGGCCGGCGCGCGCGGGTGGCAGTGGATCAAGCTCAAGCGGGACTACCGCACCGAGCTCAGCGACACCCTCGACCTGGTCGTGGTGGGTGCGCTCGCCGGGCGTGGCCGGCGAGCCGGCGTCTACGGGGCGCTGCTGCTGGCCGCCTACGATCCGGACGCGGACGTGTTCCGCACCGTGTGCAAGTGCGGCACCGGGTTCAGCGACGCGGAGCTGGCCGCGCTGCCCGAGCGGCTGGCGCCGCTGGCGCGGGCGGAGCGGCCGGCCCGGGTCGACGCGCGGCGGCACGCCGACGTCTGGTTCGAGCCCGGCCTGGTCCTCGAAGTGCTGGGCGCCGAGCTGACCCTGTCGCCAACCCACACGGCCGGCTGGGGAGTGATCAAGGAGGACTCGGGCCTGGCGCTGCGCTTCCCGCGTTTCACCGGCCGCTGGCGCGACGACAAGGCCCCCGAGGACGCGACCACTGTCCAGGAGGTCGTGGACCTGTTCCTGTCGGCCCGGCGGGCCCCGGCCGGCGCATGAACGCGGCAGCGGACGCGGGGACCAGGCGCGTGACGCTGATGCTCCTGGATGCCGCCAGCATGTACTTCCGCGCCTTCTACGGAGTGAAGAGCGCGATGCCCGCGCCGGATGGCACGCCGACCAACGCGGTGCGCGGGTTCCTCGACATGGTGTCGACGCTCATCACGCGCTTCCGACCCACCGACATGGTGGCCTGTGTCGACCAGGATTGGCGCCCCGCCTGGCGCGTCGCGCTGATCCCCTCCTACAAGACGCACCGGCTCGCCGACCCCGGCGCGGCGCTCCTGGGGGGCGGCGCGCCGGCTGGGGAGGCTGAGCCGCCCGGGCTGGCCGAACAGGTGCCGATCATCTTCGACGCGCTCGCCACCCTTGGGATCGCCGCGCTCGGAGCACCCGAGCACGAGGCCGACGACGTGATCGCGACGCTGGCCGAGCGCGCCACGATGCCCGTCGACGTGGTCACGGGCGACCGCGACCTGTTTCAGCTCATCGACGACGCCCGCGGCGTCCGCGTGCTGTACACCAGCCGCGGCGTCGCCAAGCTGCAGGTCATGGATGGCGCCGCGGTCATGGCGCGATACGGCATCGCCCCCTGGCAGTACGCGGACTTCGCCACCCTGCGGGGAGACCCCAGCGACGGTCTGCCCGGGGTGCCCGGGATCGGCGAGAAGACCGCCGCCAGCCTGCTGGCCACGTTCGGCACGCTGGAGGCGCTCGTGGAAGGGGCCGCGCGGCGCGATCCCCGCCTGCTCCAGGTCGCGGGGAAGATCAACGCGGCGCGGGATTACCTCACCCGCGCGCCCACCGTGGTGCGCACGGCTCGGACCCTGGCGCTGCCCACGGTCGATACGGCGCTGCCGCACACACCACGAGACGGCGCGGGACTCGTCGACCTGGCGACCAGGTGGGGCATCGGCAATGTGCTCGCCCGTGCAGTCAAGGCGCTGAGCCTGCTGTCGACGCCCGAGCCAGGATCCCGTTGACCCTGCCGAGCGGCCGGGCACGGCGCCGCGCCGGGAGGTGCCCTCAATGAGGGCGTGGTAGCTGCCGACAGTACAGGGATGGCATCCTGCCGGCGGCTGATCGGTCCACGCTGAGACAAGCGGGCGCAACCGCCACGAACTGAGGGGGCATCACCGAGTTGACTGCCCTTGTGCTGGGGTCGTGACGATGAGTGAGCACAACGACGCTGAGGCGGCTCTGCGGGCCTCCGAGGAGCAGTTTCGTGGGTTGTTGGAGGCGGCGCCCGATGCGATGGTGATCGTCGGTCCGGGGGGTCGGATCGCGCTGGTGAACCGGCAGACTGAGCGGTTGTTCGGCTATGGGCGTGAGGAGTTGCTGGGGCAGGCGATCGAGGTGCTGGTGCCTGAGCGGTTCCACGGCGCCCACGTCGGTCATCGCGACGGCTACATGGCCGATCCCGGGGTGCGGGAGATGGGCGCGGGGCTGCGGCTCTATGGGCGGCGCAAGGACGCCAGTGAGTTCCCCGTCGAGATCAGCCTCAGCCCGCTGGTCACCGACCGGGGCACGCTGGTGTCGGCGGCGCTGCGAGACATCACCGATCGCCGGCAGGTCGAGGAGGCGCTGCGCCAGGCCACGCTGGTCGCCGAGGAGGCCAACAAGGCAAAGAGCGAGTATCTCTCGCGCATGAGCCATGAGCTGCGCACGCCGCTGAACGCGATCCTTGGCTTCGCGCAGGTGCTCGAGATGGACGAGCTGACCGATGAGCAGCGCGACAGCCTGCGCCACATCCTCTCAGGGGCGGGGCATCTGCTGGGGTTGATCAACGAGGTGCTCGACATCGCCGCGATCGAGGCGGGCCGGCTGCCGCTGTCGCTGGAGGCGGTCGCGATGGCCGACGCCGTGGCCGAGGCGGTCAGCCTGATCGGGCCGCTGGCCGAGCAGCAGCACGTCGTGATCGACAGCCCGGAGCCGGCCTGCGACGACCATGTCCTCGGCGACCGGCAGCGCCTCAAGCAGATCCTGCTGAACCTGCTGTCCAACGCGGTCAAGTACAACCGCGAGGGCGGTAGGGTGCGTCTCAGCTGCCAGCGGGTGGCGGGCGAGCAGCTGCGGATCGCGGTGACCGACACCGGGCCCGGCATCCCGCCAGCATCGCTGGAGCGGCTGTTCGTGGCGTTTGAGCGGTTAGGCCGGGAGCAGACCACGGCTGAGGGCACCGGGCTCGGCCTCGCGCTGTCCAAGCGTCTGGCCGAGGCGATGGGCGGGACGCTGGGGGTGGTCAGCGTCATCGGCGACGGCAGCAGCTTCTGGGTCGAGCTGCCGCTGACCGAGGACCCGGTCCGCACGTCCGCGCAGGTCAATGCCCTGCCGGCACACGCTCGGCCCGAGCTGCCAGCGCGGCGGCCCCTGACAGTGCTGTACATCGAGGACAACCTGTCCAACCTGCAGCTGGTCGAGCGGATCCTCAGCCGCCGACCCGGCATCGCGCTGATGACCGCCATGCGACCCCAGCTGGGCCTGGACCTGGCCAGCCAGCACCATCCGGACCTGATCCTGCTGGACCTGCATCTTCCCGAGATGCCCGGCCAGGAGGTCCTTCGCCGCCTGCGAGCCGACCCCGCCACCAGCAACATCCCGGTCGTGATCGTCAGCGCCGACGCTCGCCCGGACCTGGTCAAAGAGCTGCTTCGCAAGGATGGCGTGCGGGACTTCCTGACCAAGCCCCTCGATGTGAAGCAACTGCTCGCGTTCCTGGACAAGATCGCGGACGAGCAGGAGCGGATCGCCTCGCCCTCGTCGCCCTGACTCGTACCAGCGTGTTGGTGACGAGGTTCGTAACGGTTCCGGGACGGTCGGGCGATAGTTTCGTCGGCAGCGCGTCGGAGGGTTCCGCGCCAGCTCGCGGGCGCACACAGCCGACCGGTCGGGGCGCTGCGACAGGAGGCCGCTATGACCCGCCGGACCGCAGCCCGGCTTGCCTGGTCGCTGTGGGGGCTATCGGTCGCCCTGGCAGCGGGCGGCGTGCTGGTCGGTGCCTACGGCGGCGTCTATAGCCGCTCCGCCCACATCCCAGCCGCCCTGACAGACCTGCACTCCAGCGTGGCCAACGACCTCGCCTTCGCCCTGTGGATCCTTGTGTTCACCACCATGGGGGCGCTGGTCGCCGCGCGGCGTTGGCGCAACCCGGTCGGGTGGCTGCTGCTCGCCGAGGGCCTGGTGTGGGACGTCCAGCTCTTCGCGCAGGGCTACGCCGCCGCTGCCCTGTTCACCCATCCCGGCACCCTCCCCGCCGGCAAGCTGGCGTTGTGGGTGATCGCATGGTGGCTCTACCTCGCCACCAACCTCCTCCTGGTCTTCCTGGTGCTGCTGCTGCCCACCGGCCGGCTGCGTTCCCGCCGGTGGCGCTGGGCCGCATGGCTCGGCGCCTGCTGCATCGTGCTCATCGCTCCCAGCTTGCTTGCCCGCCGCCCGCTGCACCCCGACCTGCCAGCGATCCCCAACCCGGCCGGGCTGCTGCCCCCCAGCCCCATGCTGGATCTCCTGAATCACCTCGGGAAGGATGTGCTGCTCCCGCTGCTGGGGGTCGCCGCAGTGGCGTCGCTGGTGCTGCGCTTCCGCACCGCGCGCGGCGTCGAACGCCAGCAGCTCAAGTGGCTGGCCTACGCGGCCGTGCTGCTGCTGGTGGTCGGGCTTGGTGGCGTGTACCTTGCCCAGCGACTCGGGGCTTCCGAGTACGTGGTGAGCTTCTTCCAGGTCGTCCCGCAGGGTGCCATCCCGGTCGCCGTCGCCGTGGCGATGCTGCGCTATCGCCTGTACGACATCGACCGGATCATCAACCGGACCCTGGTCTACGGGCTGCTCACCGCCACCCTCGGCTTGGGCTATGCCGGTGGGGTGCTCGGGCTCGGGCAGCTGTTCGGTGGGGTCAGCGAGCACCCACCGAGCTGGGCCATCGCCGGCACCACGTTGGCCATGGCGGCGCTGTTCCAGCCACTACGCCGCCGCATCCAGAACGGCGTGGACCGGCGCTTCAACCGGCGCAAGTACGATGCGGCCAAGACCATCGAGGCGTTCAGCGCCCGCCTGCGCCAGGAGATCGATCTGGACACCCTCTCGGCCGAGCTGCTCGCCGTGGTCAATCAGACCATGGAGCCAACGATGCTGTCGCTGTGGCTGCGACCTTCCGCCCAGCCCTCCAAGGGCCAAGCGGCGCGGGCCCAGTAAAGCGATCACCGCCTCTTTCCGCCATGAACCCCGCTTCTGCGAGCAAGCAGCCAGAAGCTCCTCGCCGTGAGCGGCCCACCGACAAGGGAGACCGTCCTCAGCGTCTGACGGTCAGTGGTGGCCGAGGACCGGGTGGGGGCGGTAGGGGCCTCCAGGCGGGCCACCTCGTCCTCGCTCAGGGTCACGTCGACCGCGGCGATCGCGTCCTCGAGGTGGCGCAGCTTGGTCGCCCCGACGATCGGTGCGGTCACCGCGGGCTTGCCGAGCAGCCAGGCAAGCGCGATCTGTGCCGGGGGCAGGGCGCGCTCGGCGGCGACGGCGCGGACCAGGGCGACGACGTCGAAGTCGTCGTCGTTGTTGTTGTACATCTCGTCGGCGAGCGGGTCGGTGCCGGCCCGGACGGTCCGCTGCTCGCCGCCTCCCGCGCGTACTGCACAGCGCCTCCTCAGACAGTGGCATGACGATGGAGTCTTTCATGCGCCGGGACCTGGTGGAGCGCAACGCCGGCGACGACCAGCGCGATGCCGAGCAGATCCTGGCCGGTGGGGAGCTGGCGCAGCACGATCGCGCCGATGATCGTGGCCACCATCGGCAGCAGCGCCAGCATCAGGGCGAAGGTGGCGCGGGGCAACCTCGCCATCGCCAGCTGGTCGGTGACGTAGGGGATCACCGAGGAGCACAACCCCACGCCAACGCCCGCCAGCAGCAGCACCGGGTGCGCGAACGCCGCCCGGGCGCTGTCGAACCCCACCGGCGTCACCACCACGGCGGCGACCAGCATCGCCGCGCCGAGCTGGTCGATCCCGCTCATCGCGCCGGTGCCGGCGTCGGTGCTGGCGACCCGGTGCCCGAGGACCACGTAGAGCACAAACAGCGCGCAGTTGCCGAAGGCGAACGCGAACCCGAGCGGCTGCCCGGCGAGGCGCAGGTCGGTGAGCGCGGCCACGCCGCAGACGGCGAGCCCGAGCGCCGCGGCATTGCGCGGCGTCTTGGCACCCGCGGTTGCCAACAGCACCACCCCGAGAAACTCGATGGCACCCACGGTTGCCAGCGGCAGCCGCGCCACCGCGAGGTAGAACAGCACGTTCATCGCGGCCAGCACGACCCCAAGCTGGGCGAGCCGCACGCGCACGCGCGGGTCCATGCCGGCGAGCAGCCGCCACGGGCGGCGCCACACCGCGAACAGCGCCGCCGCGGCCGCGATCCGCAGCCACGCCACCCCGAGCACGTCGAGGTGGGCGAACAGCAGCACTGCAAACGCCGGGCCGAGGTAGTGGAACACCGCGCTGACCAGGAAGAACGACTGCGGCGGCAGGTCCTGGAGCCGCGGCGGCCACAGCGGTGTCGTGCCGCCGGACCGGCGTCCGGGAGCGGTCAGCGCTTGCGTGGTGTTGTTCATGGGCACATCCTACGAAGGCAGCGCGCCAAAATGAATGGCCGAACATCGGAGCGTAGAGCGAGATGCCGTCAGAACGACGAAGCAATGGGCGTCAGACCTTCGATTCGCTCGATGACATCGACCGGCGCATCATCGCGGAGCTGTACGGCGACGCAAGGCTCCGGGTCGCCGAGCTCGGCCGGCGGGTCGGGCTGTCCTCGCCCGCGGTGGCCGAACGGCTGCGCCGGCTCACCGACAGCGGCGCCCTCCGCGTCCAGGCCGAGGTCGAGCCGCGCGCCCTCGGCTACACCATCTGCGCCATCGTCAGGGTCAGCCCGAGCACGCGTGACCTCAAGCTGATCCCCGCCGTCGCCCGTGAGCTGCCCCAGGTCAGCGAGTGCTACCGCATCACCGGCGAGGACTGCTACTTCATGAAGCTGTACCTGCGCTCGATCGAGGAGCTCGAGCCGATCCTGGACCGCTTCACGCCGCTGGGCCGTACGACCACCTCCATCGTCAACGCAACACCCGTCCCGCGTCGGCCGCTCCCAGTCACCCAGACCGAACGTGCGCCCTGACATCGACGAGGACTGGCAGCTTTTGCGATCACCGGAGTCTGACCGCCGCCGGCCAGGCTGGATCGCAAGGATGCATTGGACTGCTCGGACGATTAGCATCGTTGCGCCCGTCGATATCCAGCCTGATCGCTGGCTAGCTCGGGAGGCCGCATGCGCATCGAGTCCTCGGTGACCTCGCTGTCGTGGATCCCGCTGGGAGCGACGGAGGGGTTCAACCGCCTGTCGTTCGGGCTCCGCGTCGCGCACTACGATCCCCCACCACCCGAGGTGCTCGGGGACCTCGACGAGCTGGAAGCAAACGACCGCTTCCGGTTCGCCAACCGGCTTGAGGCCTGGATCGAGGTGCAGGACGGGCGGGTCGTGGACGCCGGTCAGCGCGGCGGCAGCCGGATCAACGTGACCCGGGTGGGATACGGCTCGGCCAGCATCGCGTTCACCCCGGTCGCCTTGCCGGACTTGCGGCCCGAGCCAGAGGTCGGCCCCACCTGGGCGCGGTTTGTGCAGACCACAGGCGGTGGGACCGGCTTTCCCACGCCCCGCCGGGTGCGCTATGAGCCATACTTCCAGATCGGATCGCCGGTAGCCTGGTCGACGCTCGCCCTGACCATCCGCGCCGACGGCACCTCCGAGCAGCGCTTGGTGGGCGCCAGCTCCTTCCCCCGGCACTGGGTCTACGACCAGAGTGGTCGGCTGGTCGCCAAGACCGGGTTTATCGACTACGACACCTGGTGGCGCGAGGAGTTCGGCGCGCACACGCCGTGGGGTGCGGAGGACTCGGCCGCGATCGTGACCGCGGTGGAGTCGGCGTTGGAGCGCCAGCTCTCGGTGGCCATCATCGACGCCAAGCCGCGGTTCCGCCGGCTCAAGACGGGCCAGACCCTGGTGGAGCAGGGCGAGCGGGGCGACGAGCTGTCCTTCCTGTTCGATGGCGTGCTGCAGGTGGAGATCGACGGCAAGCCGGTGACCCAGGTTGGGCCTGGCGCGATCCTGGGAGAGATGGCGCTGCTGCACGAGGGCCGGCGCATGGCCACGCTGCGAGCCGTGACCCCATGCCGGGTCGCGGTCGTCCCCACGGATCGCATCGACCGGCAGGCGCTGGAGCAGGTCGCCAAAGGCCACATGCCCGGCCCCGAGCGTTAATACTCCAGCCGCACCTGCTCTCGGGGAGCCTGCCCGCGGCACACACCGGTGCCCGTGGCTGTGTAGGCTGCCAGGGTGGCCGAGAATCCAACAGGGGGCACGAGTGGCGAGAGAGGCCGTGCCGCCGGAGACCAAGTACGCGCGGGTGGGTGGCGACCGGCTTGCCTACCAGGTGCTCGGGCAGGGGCCGCCCGACCTGGTGTTCACCATGGGCGCCTTCAGCCACGTCGACATCGTCTGGGAAGACCCGCAGATGGCGTTGTTCCTGCGCCGGCTGGCGTCGTTCTCGCGGCTGCTGCGCTTTGACCGGCGAGGGACCGGCGCCTCCGATCCGCTACCGCGGGACCCGCTGCCGCCGTCGGAGGCCTACGCCGAGGAACTGATAGCGGTCATGGGTACGGTCGGCTCGCAGCGGGCCGCGCTGCTGGCGACGGGCCCTCAGGCCGGGCCGATGGCGCTGTTTTTCGCCGCGACCAGGCCGGAGCGCACCGCCGCGCTCATCCTTGCCGACGCCACCGCCAGGTACCTGGTCGCCGACGACTACCCGATCGGGTTCCCGCGCGAGGTCGCCGAGGCGATGATCGCCCGCTCCGAGGAGCTGTGGGGCACCGAGGCGATGGCCGGGATCTACGCCCCCAGCCGAGCCGGCGACGAGCGGTTTCTGCGCTGGTCGGCCAGGCTGGAGCGGGCCATCGCCAGCCCACGGATGGTGCGGGCCTACGCGCGGGCGGTGCTGGAGGTCGACGTCCGCCCGATCCTGCCGCTGATCCAGGCGCCCACGCTGGTGCTGGCCCACAGCGAGTTCCAGCAGCTCCCGGCGGCGCACGGCCGCTACCTGGCCGAGCACATCCCAGGGGCGCGACTGGTCGAGCTGCCGGGCGACCTGCCGCTGTGGTGGGACCAGCCGGACCTCGTGCTGGACCTGGTCGAGGAGTTCCTGATCGGGGCTCGCCGCGGCGTCGAGCCCACTCGCGTGCTGGCGACGGTGCTGTTCACCGACATCGTCGGCTCCACCCAGCGGGCCGCCGAGCTGGGCGACCGGCGCTGGCGCGAGCTGCTGAACGTCCACGACGAGCTGGCCCGCCGGCTGGTCGAGCAGTGGGGCGGGCGGCTGGTCAAGACCACCGGGGACGGGGTGCTGGCCACCTTCGACGGCCCCGGCCGTGGGATCGGCTGCGCGGCCACGCTGCGGGATGAGCTGCGTGGCATCGGGACCCGGATCCGGGCGGGGCTGCACATCGGCGAGGTGGAGTTGCGCGGGGATGACGTGGGCGGCATCGCCGTTCACATCGCCGCCCGGGTCATGGCCACGGCCGGCGCCGGCGAGATCGTCGTCTCCCGGACCGTGCGCGACCTGGTCGCCGGCTCCGGCGTCGTCCTGCAGGACCGTGGCAGCCAGCGGCTGAAGGGTGTCGAAGGCGACTGGCAGCTGTTCGGGGTGGTCGGCCGCTGACTGATGCGGTCGCCGTCCCGCTCGCCCGAGCGCGCGCTCACGTGCTCGTCAAGCAGGGCTTGGCGGGGGAGGGCCTGAACGCGGTGATGGACGCCGTCGTCGCCACGGCGGGCATCTACGGGACGGCGCCGACCTGCTACCTGTCGTGCGCCGCGCGGGTGCGCGACTTCCGCCTCGCCGCGCTCGACGAGGAGCTGTACGCCAAGCGCAGCCTCGTCCGCCTGCGATGCATGCGAGGCATGGCCTACATCGAGCCGCTCGACCTGCTGCCCGCGCTGTTCGCCTGCACCGGCGAGGCGCCGGACGCGACCCGCAAGCGCGTCGCCAAGTACGCCGGGCTCAGCGAGCCCGAGGTCCTGGGGCTGGCCGAGCGGATCGAGGAGAAGATGGCCGGGCGGGCGCCGATGACCGTCCGGGAGATTCGCGAGTCGCTGGGCGGCGAGGTCCCCGGCGTCCGGCAGGCGCTGCAGATGACCGTGGCGCTGCTGGGCCGGGCCGGCCGGATCGTCCGCGCGGAGGTGCGTGGCTCGTGGCGCAGCGACAGCTACGCCTACGCCCGGTGGACCGACTGGCTGGACGGGCCCGTCCAGCCGGAGGTCCCGGCCGCGGCCCGTGCCGAGCTGGCACGCCGCTACCTGCGGGCATACGGGCCCGCCACGGCCGACGACCTGAAGTGGTGGACAGGCTGGACCAAGCGCGACTCGGTCGCCACGCTCGCCGCCCTTGGCGAGGAGGTCCGCCCGGTGTCGCTGGACGGCGCGGTGGCTTGGCTGCTGGCCGGCGAGCTGGAGGCGCTACGCGACGCCGACCCGAAGGCGGGCCGGGGCGTGCGGCTGCTGCCGGTGTGGGACGCCTACTTCATGGGGTACGCCGCCTCCGCCGCCGGCAGGGCCCGGCAGGTGCCCGCCGGCGACTACGGCCGCGTCTACGACAAGAGCGGCAACGGCACCTCCACCGTGACCGTGAACGGCATGGCCGCCGGGGTCTGGCAGCTCGATCCCGACGCCGGGACCGTGACGGTCGCGCCCTTCGGCGACGCCCTCGCCGACCGCTGGGCGGAGGTCGAGGCGCAGGTCGCGCGGCTGGCGGCGGCGATCGGCACGGACCTGCGCTGCGAGCGCGCCGGCGAGCGGGGCCCGCTGTCCGTCGGGCCCCGCAACGCCTTTCTGTCTCCCATCACGCTCGGCGGCCCCGCGAGACCGGGCTGAGCGTCCCCGGCGCGTGGCGAAAATGCACAAGACAACCTCGCCCCGCTTGCCGACAATTGCTGGCATGGATGCGAAACCAATCAACCTGACCGAGGCGCTGGCGTCCTTCGACGACATCTACAGCCCCAGGATCGTGGCCCACATGAACGACTACGACGTCAGGGTCGCCCACGCCAAAGGGGAGCACGTCTGGCACGTCCACGACGACACCGACGAGTTCTTCCTTGTTCTCGACGGCCGGTTCGACATCGCCATGCGCGACGCCGGTGGCGGCGAGACCACAGTCGTGCTGCGGACGGGCGACACGTTCGTCGTGCCCAAGGGCGTCGAGCACAAGCCGTCGTCGCCGGGTGCGGCGGTCCTCATGTTCGAGCCATCGGAGACGTCGACGACCGGGGACCGCCACGAGGGAGAGATCCCGGACCACGTGGACAGCACCACGGGCCACGAGCTGACGTGACGCGGCGCACCGTCGCCGGTGCGCCGGTCGGCAGCGAGGAGCGGTCACGTGTCGGTGAATGTCCGTGGGACCAGCACACGTAGTGCCTGTGGAAGCAACGCGATACGGACCGGCGTGGTCCCGCGCACCTCGCCGTCGAGGTCCAGCGCCAGGGGCGGCTCGGTGTGGACCCACACCTCACGGGTCGTCACGAAGCGGCCATCGGCCAGCGACAGGCGCGGCCCCATCACGACCTGGCGGATGGTCTGGCCGGTGACGTGCAGGCGGCGGGCGTCGCCGAGCCGGTAGATGACCAGCAGGCGATCGTCCACGCTGGCCTCACGGGCGATGCGCCGCCCCGCGTGGTAGCCGCCGTTGGCGATATTGAGCTGGTGGGTCCACAACACCCGCTCGGCGCCGTCTACCGTGAGGGTGGCCTTGAAGGCCTGGTGGGTCGGCAGGTGGCGCGCGGCGGTGAGCGTGTACGCGCCGCGGCCGATCACGCGCTTGAGGCGGGCCGGCACGGCGTGGGCAACCTCCACCGACAATCCGATGCTCGCCATGTTGGTGAACAGGTTCTCGCCGGCCTGCGCCAGGTCGACGTCGGCGACCTTGCCGCCCGCCAGCGCGGCGATCGCGCCGGAGAGGCGCAGCGGCAGCCCGAGGCTGCGGGCGAAGTTGTTGGTGGTACCGAGCGGCAGCACGCCGAGCGCGGTGTCGTGGTAGGCCAGCCGCCCGGCGGCGGCCGTCAGGCTGCCGTCGCCGCCGCCGAAGATCAGCAGGTCGGGCGCTGGGGTCAGCGCCCGGGTCAGGACGTCGGACAGCTGGGCCGGGTCGTGGACGGCCAGGGCGGCCTGGACCGGCAGCCCCGCGGCCGCCAGCCGCGCCTGCAGCCGCGGCCAGTGACGGCGCCCCTTGCGGGAGCGGGTGTTGACCACCAGCACCGCCCGGCCGCCGTCGCGGATGGCGGCCTCCAGCGCCTGCTTGGTACGCACCAGCCCGATCACCTTCTTCTGAGAGTCCCGAGCGTCGCGGTATGGGAGTCGCCGCCGCCGCCGACCATGTCCACAGCATCATGGACGCGCGGTAAAGGCAGGATCACTGCGCTCACCCTCAGGCACCTGGGGTGCAACTCCAGCGGGCCGCCAGGTGGTCTTGTGGGGTGGAGGTTGCCGCGTCAGGCGGCATGGAGCGCCCGAGATGCCCGGTTCCTATGCCCTCTCACGCGGCAACGTCCCCCCGGGCGCGGCAACATCCCCCCGGGCGCGGCACTGTCCCCCCCGCACCGGCGGCGCTCAGTGGGCGAGTCGGTAGGCGCGGGTGGCGGTGTGGCGCAGGACCGCGTCGCGCTCCGCGGCTGACAACCCCTCCAGCAGGGTGTCCGCCAGCTCGCGGACCTGGGCATAGGAGGCGGCGAGCCGGCAGACCGGCCAGTCGGAGCCGAACATGACGCGGTCGGGGCCGAACACCGCCAGCACGTGGTGGGCATAGGGCCGGATCGCCGCGGGGTCCCAGTCGTCCCAGCGAGCCTCGGTGACGAGCCCGGACAGCTTGCACGCGACGTTGGGCAGGCTGGCGAGATCGGCCAGCGCACCGGCCCACGGCTCGAGCGCGCCGGACGCGATCGCCGGCTTGGCGGCGTGGTCCAGCACGAAGCGCCCGCCCGGCACCTCGCCGACGGCCGCGCGCGCCGCCGGCAGTTGCGGGACGCGCACCAGCAGGTCGTAGACGAGCCCGGCGGCGGCGACCGCCCGCAGGCCGCGATGCACCTCCGGCCGTGCCAGCCAATCGGGGTCGGCCTCGTCCTGCACCTGGTGGCGCACGCCGACCAGCCGCTCGCCCCCGGGCCGCGCCCGCAGCCTGGCGAGCGTCCCAGCCACGTCGGGGGCGGTGAGGTCCACCCAGCCGACCACGCCCGCGATCAGCCCGTCGCTGGCGGACGCGACCGTGAGGAACTCCTCGGTCTCGGCCATGTCGGCCACGGTCTGCACCAGAACGGTGTGGGAGACGCCCGCCGCGGCGGTCTCGAGTCGCAGGTCGGCGAGGGTGTAGGGGCGCCGGATCGGGGCCAGCTCCGGACCCGCCATCCAGGGGTAGTCCCGGGTCGCCGGGTCCCAGAGGTGATGGTGCGCGTCGATGACCATCATGAGTCCTCACGGGTTGGCTCGCCGACAGCGCGCGGCGTGGGCGCGTCCGGGCGCAGCAGTCCCTCGGCGGCAAGCTCGTCCCACAACTGCGCGGGGACCGGCCGGGCGGCCAGGGCGAGGTTCTGGCTGACCTCCGCCGCCGAGCGCATGCCGACCACGACGCCCGCGACGGCGGGATGACCGCTCGGGAAGGCGAGCGCCGCACGCGGCAGGGTCACGCGGTGACGGGCGCACACCGCGGCGATGCGGCGCGCCCGCTCGACCAGCTCCGGGGGACTGGGCGCGTAGTCGTAGGTGGCGCCAGGCCGCGGGTCCGCGGTCGCAAGCACGCCGCTGTTGAAGACCCCGCCGACGAGCACCGACACGTCCCGCGCCGTGCACAGTGGCAGCAGCACGTCGAGCGCCGACTGGTCGAGCAGGGTATAGCGGCCGGCGACCATGACCACGTCCAGCTCCGTGTGGCGGACCAGGTCCGCCAGCATCTCCGATTGGTTCATCCCCGCGCCGATCGCGCCCACCACCCCCTGTGCGCGCAACTCGTGCAGGACCGGGTAGGCCTCCTCCACCGCCTCGCGCCAGTGGCGATCCGGGTCGTGCAGCAGGACCACGTCGACACGGTCCATCCCCAGCCGCTCCAGGCTCGCCGCAAGCGACCGCCGTACCCCCGCCGCACTGAAGTCCCAGACCCTGCGGCGCGCGGCGGGCACGTCGAATCCCTCGCCGTCGCGGCGCGAGGCGCCGGCGGGGTCGGGCACCAGGACACGGCCGACCTTCGTCGACACGACGACGTCGCCGCGCCGCCAGGCGCCCAGCGCCCGGCCGAGCCGCGCTTCCGACAGGCCCAGGCCGTAGTGCGGGGCGGTGTCGAACAAGCGCACCCCGCCGTGCAGCGCCGCGGTCACCGCCTCGGCGGCGGTCGTGTCGTCGACGGCGCGATAGAGGTTGCCGATCGGCGCGCCGCCGAAGCCGAGGGCGGTGACGGCGACCGCGCTACGGCCCAGCGCCGCCGTCTTCACCGCGGCCGCCTTCAGTGAGCGGTTGCCCGGATGCGGGGCGCTGGACGGGAGCCCGCAGCCGCAGGCCCTGCATGCCGCCGTCGACGGCGAGCGCGGCGCCGGTGACGGCCTGCGCCAGCGGGCTCGCCAGGTAGGCGATGGCGGCGGCGACCTCGTCGGCGGTCACCAGCCGGCCCATCGGCTGCCGCCGGGCCAGTGCCCGCCGCTCGGCGTCGGGATCGGCGGCGGCATCGAGCAGGCGCCGCACCCATGGCGTGTCGACCGTAGCGGGATTGACGCAGTTGACCCGGATGCCTTCACCGACGAAGTCGGCGGCCATGGCCAGCGTCAGCGCCTGGACGGCACCCTTGGAGGCGCTGTAGAGCGCGCGGTCGGGCAGGCCGGCGGTGGCCGCGATCGAGCAGGTGTTGACGATCGCCGCGGACCTCGAGCGGCGCAGGTACGGCAGGGCCGCGCGGGTCGCGCGGACGATCCCGAGCACGTTCACGTCCAGTACCCGCCACCACTCTGCGTAGGGGTTGTCCTCGATCGTGCCCTGCGCGCCGATGCCGGCGTTGTTGACCAGCACGTCGACAGCGCCCAGCCGCTCGGCGGCCGCCCCGACCGCGTCCCGCACGGAGCGCTCGTCGGTCACGTCCGCGGTGAGCGCCAGCAGCGGCTCGGCGGCGCCGGGGTCCAGGTCCAGGCAGGCCACCGCGGCGCCGCGGGCCGCCAGCACCCGCGCGGTCGCCAGCCCGATGCCCGAGCCGCCGCCGGTGACGATGGCGACCAGCCCGGCGAGGTCCTGGGTCAAGCGCGCCGCTCCTTTGTGCCCGTTGTCGCCGCCACCCACACGGGCCCGTCGGGATAGGCGTAGCTGGTCAGCGTCCGCGGGCGCATGGTCGCGCTGAAGCCTGGCGCCTGCGGCGCGAGGTAGCGCCCTTCGCGGATCACGACCGGGTCGACGAAGTGCTCGTGCAGGTGGTCCACGTACTCGATGACGCGATTCTCCATGGAGCCGCTCACGGCGACGTAGTCGAACATTGACAGGTGCTGGACCAGTTCGCACAGCCCGACGCCGCCGGCGTGGGGGCAGACCGGGACCCCGAACTTCGCCGCCAGCAGCACGATCGCCACGTTCTCGTTGACGCCGGCCACGCGGGCGGCGTCGAGCTGCAGATAGGAGATCGCGCCGAGCTGCAAGAGCTGCTTGAACACCACCCGGTTCTGGACGTGCTCGCCGGTGGCGACCGGCACCGGCGCGATGGCCTTGGCGATGGTGGCGTGCCCGAGGACGTCGTCTGGGCTGGTCGGCTCCTCCACCCACCAGAGCTGGTACGGCGCCATTTCGCGGATCCAGGCGATGGCCGTGCCGACATCCCAGCGCTGGTTGGCGTCCACGGCGATGCGGATGGCCGGCCCGCACACCTCACGGGCGAGCCGCAGCCGCCGCAGGTCGTCCGCCAGGTCGTGGCCGACCTTCAGCTTGATCTGGGTGAAGCCGTCGGCGATCGCCTGCCTGCAGAGCCGGCGCAGCTTGTCGTCGTCGTAGCCGAGCCAGCCGGGCGAGGTCGTGTAGGCCGGGTATCCCTCGGCGCACAGCCGTGCGGCCCGCTCCTGGCGCCCGCTCTCGGCCCGGCGCAGGATCGCCAGCGCCTCGTCCGGGGTCAGCGCGTCGCTCAAGTAGCGGAAGTCGACCAGGTCGACCAGCTCCTCTGGGGACATGTCCGACAGCAGCCGCCACAACGGCTTGCCGGCGCGCTTGGCGCGGAGGTCCCACAGGGCGTTGACGACCGCGGAGATCGCCATGTGCATGACGCCCTTCTCCGGGCCGAGCCAGCGTAGCTGGGAGTCGTGCACCAGCTCCTTCCAGAGGCCGCCGAGGTTGGCCATGGTCGCCTCGAGCGGCCGGCCGACGACGAAGGGCGCGAGCGCGCGGATCGCCGCCGTCTGCACCTCGTTGCCGCGGCCGATCGTGAACGCGAAGCCGTGACCCCGGTGGCCGTCCTCGGCGTCGGTGCGGACCACCACGTAGGCGGCGGAGTAGTCCGGGTCGGGGTTCATGGCGTCAGAGCCGTCCCGCTCCCGCGATGTCGGGAAGCGCACGTCGTAGGTGTCGAGGGCGATGATCGAGGCGTCCATCACCTGGGCCTCCCTTCCGCACGCCTGCTCCGGGCGACGCTCCGCTCGGAACGATAGATCGGATCTCTGTGCGCGTCGATGCAGCGACCGCGTCATTTGGTGCATGATATGTGGTTGAATTGGCCTAGTCCAGGGTTGACGATGCGCGGAGACATCGGATGTAATTGCTGACGAACTGGATCGCGGTCCTGCAAGCTCCTCCGACCAGGCGGTCACGCAACGTGACGGAAAGGTTGGCCGATGAGAAGGATCTTGGCGCTCGGGGTCGCGGCGCTGGCCGTCCTCGCCGGGCTGGGCGGGTGCACCGTCGGTGAGACCAACGACGCCGGTGGCGGGGGCGGCGGCGCGAAGCAGGAGATCAGCTTCCTCACCTTCGAGACGCCCAACCTCACCCCGCAGGTCTGGGACGCCGCCATCAAGCGCGTCACCGACCGGTATCCCGACATCGCCGTCAAGAAGCTGGTCTCGCCGACCCAGGACCGGACCAGCTATGCCAAGCAACTGCTCGCCTCCGGGCAGTTCCCTGACGTGATGGTCGCTGTCTCGCCCGCCGGTTTCGCCGAGGGCGGCAACCTGTACGCCTGGTCGCCCGACGAGCTGAAGGACTTCGCCTACCCGGGCAACGGCGCCATCGGCGGCAAGGTCTACCAGCTCCCGGCCAACACCCAGACGATCCCGGTCGTGTACTACAACAAGGACCTGTTCGCCAGGGCGGGCATCAGCGCTCCGCCGAAGACCTACGCCGAGCTGCTCGGCGACGCGGCCAAGCTCAAGGCCAAGGGGATCACCCCCTTCGTGGTCGGCGGGGTCCACGACTCCCTGGGCCCGACCTGGGCCGGCATCCTCGCCACCGAGGTGTACGCCAGGAACCCCAACTGGATGCGTGATCGCCGTGCCGGCAAGGTGAAGTTCGCCGACGGCGACTTCACGAAGGGCGCGTCCAAGCTGGCCGAGCTGGCGCAGAAGGGCTACATCGACAAGCGCGACGTCGCTCGCGACTACGCCGCGACCCAGCAGGCGTTCCTTGATGGCAAGGGCGCGATGTACGCGATGGGCAACTGGTTCGCCGCAGCCGTCGACAGCCCCGACACCAAGCCCAAGTGGGGGGTCGGCCAGTTCTTCTGGCCCTCCGACGATGGCCGGATGATCGTGCCGGCCTTCACTGGCGGGGGACTGCTGGTCAGCGCCAAGGCAAAGAACCTCGACGCCGCGAAGAAGTTCGCGCTGGCCTTCCAACTCGACAAGGTCAATCTCGACAACTCTACAAAGAACGACGGGCTGTTCCCGGCAATCAAGGGCTACACCCCGCCGTCCGACACCGGCGCGGCCTTCAAGGAGGGGTACGAGCTGTTCCGCCAAAGCTCGTCAGCCGGCGCCGTCGTCCCGGCGTTCGGCTTCGAGGCCGGCGATGACGGTATGCTGCCCGGCGTGCTCGAGAAGTGGGACTCAGCCGCTGTGGACCTGATCACCGGCAAGAAGACCGCCAGCCAGGTCGGCGCCTTCCTGGATGCCGAGTGGGACAAGTCCTCGTAGGAAAGACGCCGCTCGGGCGGGACGCTCCCCCTGGCGCCCCGCCCGAACGAGCGCCGCGCCGCCGCCCGTCGCCGTGGCCGCGCGTCTGGCACTTCGCCACCTTCGGCGCACCGGGCGTGCTGGTCTACGTCTGCTTCGTGCTCGCCCCGATCATCGTCAGCTTCGTGTACAGCCTGACCAACTACAACCCGTTCAACCCACCGACGCGGTTCGTGGGCTGGCGCAATTACCGGCTGCTGCTCACCGACACCGAGTTCCTCACGTCGCTGCGCGTGACCGCGACCCTCACGCTGATCGTGGTCATCGTGCCCAACGTCGCCGGGCTCGCCATCGCGGTGCTGCTGGACCGCAGGGGATGGCTCTACAACACGCTGCGCAGCGTGTTCTTCGTCCCGATGGTGCTCAGCTCCGTGGTGGTGAGCATCATCTGGACCCGCATGCTGGCCGACGACGGGCTGATCAACCAGGCGCTGCGCGGCCTCGGCGCGGCCCATCCGCCGGGCTGGCTGTCCGATCCCCGTTACGCCCTCTACTCGCTGGGCGGGATCCTGTCGTGGCAGATGCTCGGGTTCTGCGTGGTGGTCTACCTGGCTGGGCTCCAGGGCGTGCCGATCGAGCTCGGCGAGGCCGCCGCGATCGACGGGGCCGGCCCGGTCCGCCGCTTCCGCCACGTGACGTGGCCGCTGCTGGCGCCCGCCCTCACGGTCAACACCGTGGTGCTGCTGATCTCCGCCTTCAAGATCTTCGACCACGTCCAGGTCATCACCCACGGCGGACCTGGCACCGGCACCACCGCCACGATCGCCTACAACGTGCTGCAGACCGGGTTCGTCGCCAACCGCCAGGGCTACGCGTCGGCGATGGCCGTCGTCATGCTCGTCATCATCGCCGCGGCCAGCGCGCTGGTGCTCAAGGTGCTGCAGCGGCGCGAGGTGAGCCTATGAGGCAGGCGCGAGCTCCGTGGCTGCGGCCGCTCGTGGCCATCGCCGTCAGCGCGGTCTTCGTCGTGCCGCTGTACATGGTCTGCGTCAACGTGATCAAGCAGGGGAGCAGGATCAGCAAGGAGCCGGCCGCCCTGCCCATCCCGCCCACGCTACGGAATCTCACAGGGGTGCTGACCCGGCCGGACCACCTGTTCTGGGCGAGCCTGACCAACAGCATCGTGGTGACCGTGATCTCCATCCTCGTCCTGACCGTGCTCTCGGCGATGCTCGGGCACTACCTGGCGCGCAGCCGCGGCCGCTGGGGTCGGGCGCTGATGCTGCTGCTGCTGTGCGGGCTGATGATCCCGCCGCAGGTGATCCTGATGCCGATCACCCAGGTCCTGCGGATCGCGCACCTCATGACCACGGTGCAGGGGCTGGTCCTGTTCAACGTCGGCTACTACATCCCGTTCGGTGTCTTCGTGTTCTCCGGGTTCATGCGATCGATCCCGGTGGAGCTCGAGGAGGCGGCCGCGATCGACGGCGCGGGCAAGGGCCGGATCTTCTGGCGCATCGTCTTCCCGCTGCTGCGCCCGGCCACCGCCAGCGTGCTGATCTTCCTCGGCGTGTGGATCTGGAACGACTTCCTGGACCCGCTGATCATCCTGGGCCCGAGCCAGGGCACCACCGTCACCACCGGCATCTACCGGGCGATCGGTCAGTACCAGGCGGACTTCGGCGCCGTCTTCGCGCTGATGTTCCTCGCCACCCTCCCGGTGCTGGCGTTCTACCTGGCGCTGCAGAAGCATTTCGTCAAGGGCCTGACCGGCGGGGCGACCAAGGGATGAGCGGGTCGGCCGGGCCGGATGCCCTCCGGCCGCTTGCTGAGGTGCCGGTGGACCCCGACCGGGGCAGGGTCTACGAGCACGGCTGGCAGAGCTGGAGCCCGACCACGGTCCATCCGGTCGGCGGCACCGGTCACCGGGCGGTGCGGCCGGCAATGCAGATCATGTGCTACCGGCCGGGCAGGCCTGGACCGGCGCGTGGGTTCCAGGGCGAGGGGGTGCTGGCGGTCGACCCGGGCACGGGCGAGCCGGCGCGCCTGTACGCGGCGCGTGACGGCCTGACCGGGGTGCCGTCGATCCGCGCCGAGCTGGTCGAGCGGCGGATGGTGGTCAGCGCTGACGACCCCGATGGTGTCGAGCAGACGCTGGTGCGCGGCCCCGTCCAGGTGGGGCTGGCCAGCTGGGCGGAGCGGCTGGCGGCGCGGGCGGAGGTCGGGCCGCTTCGTCGCGCCCCGGCGGTGTGGTGCTCCTGGTACCACTACTTCACCGAGGTGACGCAGGCCGACGTGCTCGAGAACCTCGAGGCGCTCGGCACGCGGCGGCTCCCGGTGGAGGTGATCCAGATCGACGACGGCTGGCAGGCCGAGGTCGGCGACTGGCGCAGCCTGTCGGGCCGCTTCAGCTCACTTGCCGACCTGGTCGGCCGCATCGGCGACGGCGGCAGGCGGGCGGGGCTGTGGATCGCGCCGTTCCTGGTCGGCGCGCGCAGCGAGCTGGCCCGCGACCATCCGGACTGGCTGGTGGCCGGGGCGGACGCCGGCCGCAACTGGGACCAGGAGCTGTTCGCGCTGGACGTGACCCACCCTGACGCGGCGGCGTACCTGCGCCGGGTTTTCGAGACGTTACGCGGCTGGGGCTTCGATTATTTCAAGTTGGATTTCATCTATGCGGGGGCGCTGGAGGGTCGGCGGTGGCGGGACGTGGACGCGCTGGCGGCCTACCGCGAGGGGCTGGCGCTGATCCGCGAGGCGGTCGGGCCGGACGCGTACCTGGTGGGCTGCGGCGCGCCGATCCTGCCGAGCGTGGGCCTGGTGGACGCGATGCGGGTCTCGGCGGACATCGCGCTCGGTTTCGAGCCTGCCGGTGGCGATCTGTCACGACCGTCGCAGCGGGCCGCGGCGCTGTCGGTTATCGGTCGTGCGTGGCAGCACGGGCGGCTGTGGGTCAACGATCCGGACTGCCTGATCCTGCGGCCGGCCGTCCAGCGGCGCGAGCAGTGGGCGCGGACGGTCGAGCGCTACGGCGGCCTGCGCGCGTCCTCCGACCGGATCGCCGACCTCGACGACTGGGGCCTGGCCACGACGCGGCGGCTGCTCGCGTCGGTCCCGCCACCGGTTCCCTTCACGCCGACCCCGGCGCCGGCGGCCTCCAGGCCTTGAGCACCGCGTCGGTGAGCTCACCGGCTTGGATGCGTGGCGTCAGGAGACGGCGGTCTCGTCGTAGTCATCCAGGCCCAGCGCGTGACGGACCTTGTTGGCCGCATCTGTGCCGTCGTGGCGAGTCGCCGCGATCACCGACCGCGCCAGCTCCTCCCGCGTGCCCGCCTCCGCCGCCTCGAGCCAGTACCGCTGTGCCGCGGCTGACTCCGCCAGGAGCTGCTTCATTGGCGCGCCCACGAGCGAGGGCCACGCCGTCGCGCGAAGCTGCCGCATGTGCGCCGCGTTCGAGCGTGCGACCGAGCCGGCGAGCGCCCGGAGCGTGACGACCGGCTCGCCGGCGTTGAAGGCCTGCTCCAGTCGCTCGAGGGCCAGGTTGTACGGCCGGACGATCTCCAGGTAGCGCTTGGCGGCCGCCGCGCGTGACAGCGCCTGGACCTTCACGGTGGTCGGTGGCGCCACCGAGCTGACGCTCGGCGCGGCGGCGGTCACCTGGCGCTGCGATGAGCACCCCGCCACGGTGACAAGCGCCGCGGTGGCCGCGGCGGCAAGCAGTCGTCGCATCCGATCCCTATTCCTGGTCGATTGCTGTCAGGACACCCAAACCAGGTGGGGAAGCATATCAATCGGACGCTGGCCCGGAGCGGATGTGTCCAGCGCCCATCCCGGTCCTCCGACTGTGGCTGGATCGGCCGCCCGCCGTTGCGCCCATGGGCGGGCGGGTG
>WNGA01000501.1_pt1 | contig 58494 bp, 41 predicted proteins | sample 5400061 | NCBI WGS metagenome assembly WNGA01 (sample SAMN13153366, study PRJNA577476) | soil metagenome | isolation source: 100 cm soil or saprolite under grassland replicate 2 | place: USA:California | collected 2016-06-15
GGGCGGGATGCGGATGCGCGTGCAGCTCGCTCGCGCCCTCGCCGTCGATCCCGCCGTCCTCCTCATGGACGAGCCCTTCGCCTCGCTCGACGCCCAGACCCGGAGCAGCATGCACCAGCTCCTGCAGCGGATCTGGCTCCGCGACCGGAAGACGGTCGTGTTCGTCACCCACGACGTGCGCGAGGCGCTGGTGCTGGGCGATCGGGTGGTGGTGATGGCAGCGCGCCCTGGCCGCGTGCTGCACGATCTTGACGTCAAGCTGCCCCGGCCGCGCGATCCGGACGACGAGGCCCTGGTCGCGCTGTCGCGGCGGATCCGCGCCGAGCTGCAGCGCGCCGAGGCCGCCGGCGCCGGCGCGCCGGAGCCCGACACGACACCGCCGTCCGCGGCGGAGGAGGAGCGCGATGCGCGCGTCGCTGAGGAGCGCGGTGCTCCTCGTGGGACCGCTCCTGACGTGGGAGCTCGTCTCTAGATACGGCCCCTGGCCCCACTACCTCTTCCCCGGGCCGGTCGCGGTCGCCGCGAGCGTGGGCCGGATGCTCGCGGACGGCCGGCTGGCCGCCGCCGCCGCGCGCTCGCTCGGGCGGCTCGTCCAGGGGTACGCGCTCTCCGTCACGGTGGGCGTACCGCTCGGCGTGGCGCTCGCGCGCAGCGCAGCGGTGCGCCGCGCGATCCGCCCCATCGTGCTCGGGCTCCAGGCGCTCCCGTCCATCTGCTGGCTCCCGCTCGCCATCCTCTGGTTCGGCCTCTCGGAGCCGGCGATCCTCTTCGTCGTCGTGATGGGATCGCTCCTCGCCGTCGCGATCGCCACCGAGGACGCGGTGGCGGGGGTCGACCCCGTGCTGCTCCGCGCGGCGGGGACGCTCGGCGTCCGCGGCCCCCGCTTCCATCTCGGCGTCCTTCTCCCCGCCGCGCTCCCGGGGATCCTGACCGGACTGAAGCTCGGCTGGAGCTTCGCCTGGCGCGCCCTGATGGCGGGCGAGCTCCTCTTCGTCGCGGGCGGGCTCGGGCAGCTCCTCCAGAACGGCCGCGAGGTGCTGGACGCGGCGCAGGTGATGGGGGTCATGGTGGCGATCGTCGCGATCGGCATGACGGTCGACCGGGTCCTGTTCCGCATCCTCGAGCTCCGCGTCCGGCGCCGCTGGGGGCTGCTCGAGGCGACCGCCTGACCGGAAACCGCGTGCGCTCGTCCACCCTCTCGCTCCTCCTCGCGGTGGCCGTGGCGGGCTGCAACCGCGGGCGCGACGACCGCCCGCTGCGCCTCGGCTACTTCCCGAACGTGACGCACGGCCAGGCGCTCGTGGGCGTCGACGACCGGACCATCGCGACCGCCCTCGGCGGCCGCCTCGAGGCACGCATGTTCAACGCGGGCCCCGCGGCGATGGAGGCGCTCCTCGGCGGAGAGCTCGACGCCTCCTACGTCGGTGCCGGCCCGGCGGTGATCGCGTTCCTGCGCACGCGCGGAGAGGAGCTCCGGGTCGTGGCGGGGGCCGCATCCGGGGGAGCGGTCCTCGTCGTCAAGGACGCCCGCCGTCCGGAGGATCTCGCCGGCAAGCGCGTCGCCTCCCCGCAGCTCGGAAACACCCAGGACGTGGCGCTCCGGGTCTGGCTTCGCGCCAGCGGCCTCTCGGACAAGGGCGGGGCGCGCGGCGTCGAGGTGACGCCGCTCGCGAACACGGACATCATGACGCTGTTCGCGCGCGGCGACCTCGCCGGCGCCTGGGTGCCGGAGCCGTGGGGCGCCCGCCTCGTCGCGGAGGCGGGCGGCCGCATCCTGGTGGACGAGCGGACCCTCTGGCCGGGCGGACGGTTCCCGACCACGCTGCTCGTCGTCTCCCGCCGCGCGCTCGAGCGGCGAGCGGCGGACGTCGCGGCGCTGCTCCGCGCGCACGTCGCGCTCACCCGCCGCTGGGAGGAGGACCCGCGCGCGTTCGGCCGGCTCGTGAACGAGGCCTACGGCCGGCGTGTGGGCAAGCCGCTCCCCGGCGGTATCCTCGAGGATGCGATGTCGCGCATCGAGCCCACGACCGATCCGCTCGCGCCGCAGCTCGCCGCGATGGCGCGCAACGCGCAGGCGCTCGGGTTCGCGCCGCAGGGCGACATCTCCGGCATGGTCGACGGCAGGCTCCTCGCCGAGGTCGCTCACCGATGAGATCGCCGGCCGCGCTCGCGCTCGCAGCGCTTCTCGCCGCCCCCTCCGCTGGGAGCGCCCGCGATCCGGAGGCGACCCGCGCGAAGATCGTGTCAGCCGCGCGCCGCCAGGTCGGGCGAGCGTTCCGGGGCGACTGCTCCGGGTTCGTCCTCGCGCTGCTCCGCGGGGCGGGCGTGGAGGTCGCCCTGGGACCGGGGCGCTCGCGGTCCGAGTCGCTCTTCCGCGCGAGCAGGCCGGTCCGGATGCCTCGCCCGGGTGACCTCGCCTTCTTCAACGACACCTACGACCGGAATCGCGACGGCCGCGCGGACGATCCGTTCACGCACGTCGCCCTCGTCGAGGCGGTGGACGGCAGGGCGGTGCTGCTCCTCCACCGGGGCCGCCGCGGGATCGAGCGGGTCCGCATGGACCTGTCCCGGCCCTCGGATCGCGCCGCGAACGATCCGGTGCGCCACGCTCGGGCGGGCGACCCGCCAGTCACCCGCGTCCTCGCCGGCGACCTCTTCGCCGGCTACGGCGCGGTGCTCGGGCGCCGCTGACCCGCGAGCGCCACCGGGGGCGTTGCCGCACCTGGAGTTCACCCAGATGTTGCAAGAGGTACGGGCGCTCGACACCTCCGCACCGTACCTTCGACGCGTGATGGCCGAGAACGACGACCGCGGGCTCCAGTTCGACTCCGGGAATGCGACCATTTCGATCGACCCCGCCACCGCGACCATCGTGGTGCGCGAGGGCCGCTTCCAGCGGATCCTCTCGTTCGACGAGGCGCTGCTCCTCGCGGTCCGCCGTTATCACTCGCCCGTGCGAACCGCGGTGGCACGCGCGCTCACCCGCGCGGGGGACGCGAAGAGCTGGACCGTGCTCGGAGTTGGCTTGCTGGCGACCTTCACGATGCGGGGGGCGCACCTCGGCCTGCGGCTCGCCACCGCCGCGTCGATCGCGACGCTCTTCTCCCAGACCTTGAAGCGGAGCCTCACCCGCGCGCGCCCGGACATGTCCATCGCGGGGTTCGAGCCGCTCGCCGCGAACCCCGACCGCTTCTCGTTTCCGTCGGGCCACACGGCGGCCGCGTTCGGCGTCGCCGTCGCCTTCGCGGGCGAGCCGTTCAGCCTCGGGCCGCTCGCGCTGCTCCTCGCGGTCGGCATCGGCCTCTCGCGCGTCTACCTCGGCGCGCACTACCCGCTCGACGTCGGCGCGGGTGCGCTCCTCGGCGTCTTCGCCGGGGTCGCGGCCCGCCTCCTCGTCGCGTAGCCGGAAGCCCGGTCGCGCGGCGCTCCCCCGCCCGTCCGGTGCGGGCCGGGGATGGGATGCACACCCGTTCGAGGGGAGGCTCACATCATGCGGAGGCTCACGGTCATCGCGGCGCTCGCCGCTCCAGCCCTCGCGCTCGCCCAGGGTACCCCCGGCTCGACCGGAACGTCGCCGGGCGCCGGCGCGTCCGGCACCGCCGGTTCCACTGGGACCGCGGGCACCATGGGCACGCCCGGCGCCGGGACCGCGACCGATGCGCAGACGGGGACGGGCACGAACACGGTTCCGACCTGCCCGCCGGGAACGGTGGCGGACTTCGGGACGCCGCCCAGCGCAGGCCAGGGCGTCACCGGCACCGGCGGAACGGGCAGCGGCGCGAGCGGCACCGCCGCCCCGACCGACGGAACCGCGACCGGGGGCGCGGCAGGAACGACCGGCGGCACGACCGCCTTGGGCGTGCGCTGCGTTCCGATCGGCTCGACGACACCTCCCGCCACGGGCGGCGCCGCGGGCGTGCAGCCGCCGGCGGGCGGCCAGACGCAGGGCTCGGGTTCCGGGAATGCCGGGTCGGTCGGCGGTGCTGCGGCGCCGGGGCCGAGCAGGCCCTGAGCGCTCCCGAGCAGGGCTACGAGCCCTGAACCTCGCGGCTGCGCGGGTGACGGACGTCCTGTCCGCGCACCATGAAGACCACCATCTCCGCGAGGTTCATCGCGTGGTCGCCGAAGCGCTCGAGGTGCTTCGCCGCGAACATCAACGATGTGGCGCGGCGGATGTTGCGCGAGTCCTCCATCATGAGCGCGAGCATGTCGTTGAAGATCTTGAGGTAGAGCGCGTCGATGAGGTCGTCGCCGCCCATGACCTCCTGCGCCTTCGCGACGTCGCCGGTCACGAACGCGTCGAGCGCCTTCTCGAGCTGCGCCTCCGCGAGATCCGCGATCTTCGCGAGCTCGTGCATCGGCCCGAGCGGCGGGGCGGCGGCGAGGTCGCGCGCGCGATCCGCGACGTTCACGGCGAGGTCGCCCATCCGCTCGAGGTCCACGACGATCTTGAGCGCGGTGGTGATGAAGCGGAGGTCGGAGGCCGCCGGCTGTCGGAGCGCGAGGATGCGGCGGCAGGCGCCGTCGATCTCCACCTCCAGCAGGTTGATCTCGCGGTCCCCCGTCTTCACCTGCTCCGCGAGCGCGGCGTCGCGCTCGGTGATGGCCCGGACGCTCGCCGCGATCGCGTGCTCGACCTTCCCCCCCATCTCGAGCAGCCGGTCCCGCAGGGACCGCAGCTCCGCCTCGTACGCCTTGTCGGTGTGGGTGTGGTTCGTCATGGAATGTCCTATCCGAGCTTCCCGGTAACGTGGTCCTCGGTCCGTTGCTCGCGCGGATTCGTCGCGATGACGATGTCATACCCGACCTGCGTGGCGATCGCCTGGCCGACGGGGATCTCGTCGCGTGCGGTGGATCATCTCCAGTGCAACACCATGAGCAGGATCCCCGCGGCGAGCACGACCGCGACCATCGTCTTCCCATGCAGCCGCAGCGCCGCCCGCGCTCGTCGCAGGCGGCGATCGGCGCGCAAGAGCCCCGCGAGCGCGCCGGTCTCAAGCGCGCGGCGGACCCACATGGCCGTCCTCCGGAGGGAACCGCACGGCCGCGACACGAAAGGCACCGAGCACGAGCAGCAGGGCAGAGAGCGCGATCAGCTGGATGCCGTCCAGCGTGCGTCGGTAGACGCCGATCATCACCTCGCGCAGCAGGAAGACGACCGCGGCGTCGATGACGAACGTGAGCTTCAGCCGGTGCACCTCGAAGTAGTCGACCACGCTCTTCAGGAGCTCGATGACGACGAACATCGACAGGATGTCTGCCACGATCGTGTCGAAGCCCTCCGCGATGCTCGGGCTCCTGTAGATGTGCGCGAGATCGACGAACACGCGCGCAACGCCCATCATCAAGGCGATGGTCGACAGCGGGATGAGCAGCTTCATGATCCAGTACACGACCACGCGGAACAGCTTCGTGGCAGACGAGTCGATGGCGACGCCTGCCTTCTCCACGCTCCACATCTCTCGGGCACCTCCGGGCTTTCGTCGAGCGCGCGTACCGGGCGCGCGGACCGCATCTGGCCACTCGCCCGTGGCCGATCCCGGTTGATCGTGTGACTTCTCGCGCGACCCCCGATCGTGGCGCTCGCAGTCGGCACGCGAGCCGCGGGCGGTGGCAGCGCGCGAGCGCCGCAAGACGGGAGCGGCGGCTCCGATGTTCGGAGCCGCCGCGATGAGCACCGAGACGTCCGAGGGCTAGAACTTCGCCTGGAGCTGGGCCATGACGCTGTCCTTCTCCGGCGACGAGGCCGCCTGGGAGCCCTTCTCCCGGTACATCGGGTGGTAGTAGGCGAGCGACAGCTTCATGTTCGGGCTCACCAGGGTGTGGACGGCCCCGGCGATCTCGTCCTGCACGAAGACCTTCGTCGGGTTCGCGGCGCGATCGATCTTCACGTCGGGGTTGAACTGCTGGTACCGGACCGCGATCTGGTTCCACCTCCCCACGTTCTGCGTGACGATCGCATCCCATCCCCAGCCGATCTTGCCGAGCGCGACACCCGCCCCGCCGTTGTCCTCGCCAATCTGCGTCTTGCCCCAGAGGTACTCGCCCTTCACCGCGGTGCCGCCGACCGGGAGCAGGTCGAGGTAGACCTGCATGTCGGCGCCGACGCGGGCGCGGTCATAGCGACGGTCCGCCGTGGTCGACTTGTAGTTGATGGTCTGCCCGTACCACCCCGAGACGCCGCCGGTCACGAACCCGCCGTCGAACCCGAGCCTGCCGATGACGTCCTTGTGCTGGTCGTTGTCGTACCCGCCCGTCTTCGCGTCGACCCCGTTTCCGTTGAAGAGACCCACCTTCACGTTGAACGGGCCGCGCACCCCCACGAGCGAGACGCCGAGGTCGTACTCGCCCTTGAGAAACGTCTTCGCGAAGTCGGCGCGCTCGAGGAGGTCGAGATCCGCCGAAGAGCGGACGCCGACGTCATACCCGAACGGCAGGAGCTGGAGCCCGGCGTCGATCGCGAGCCCACTGACCGGGAGCTTCAGGCGCGCGAACGCCTCCTTCAGGCCGACGCCATTCGGCGTCGCGTCGAGCTGGAGCGCGAACTGCGACCACTCGGCGTCGTACACCGCCTTGAAGCGGCCACGCCGGATGGTGAAGCCGGTGTCCTTCGGCGCGGTGCCCGTGTAGATCGGCGTCGGGCTGTCGTTGTACGTCTCCCGGGCCTGGACGTAGCCCGAGACCTTCAGCTTCTTCAGGCCGGACACGTCCTTCTTCGTCTCCCCGAGCTGCTGCGAGAGAGAGTCGATCTTGCCCTGGATCGCGGACGAGTCGAACGGCTCCGCCCCGCGATCCTGCTGCTGCTGCTGCAACGATGCGGGCTGCGCCTGCACGGGCTGCTGCGGCTCCTCCGCGAGCGTCGCCCGCGCGAGGGCGGCGACGGCGACTGCTGCGATGATACGGTTCATGAGGTCTGACCCTTCCTGGGTTCGGTCGATGGGTGGAACTGGGACGAGCGGTTTCTAGGCAGGCGCGGTGCCGGCGCCGCGGCGCGCTCGTGACGATTGCGCGACGACGGCGCGGCCGGTATCACTAATGGTGAAGCGAGCGGCCATCGAGGTCCGGATCTGCGAAGCGATAGCCGATCCCCCGAACCGTCTCGAGCAGATCGCGGGCGGGTCCGAGCTTTTCCCGGAGCCGCTTCACGTGCGTGTCGAGCGTGCGCGTCTCCACTTCGGACCCCATTCCCCAGACGTCCGCCAGGAGCTGCTCTCGCGGCTGCACGCGCCCGAGACGAGCCGCGAGGGTCACGAGCAGGCGAAACTCGATGCGCGTGAGCTCCACCTCGACGCCATCGATCGAGCACCGGTGCGCATCGACGTCGATCTGGACGGGTCCGATACGATCCCGCGGCCGCTCGCCCCCGCCCCCTCCGGCGAGCCGCCGCAGGACCGCCCGGAGGCGCAGGACGAGCTCGCGCATCGAGAACGGCTTCGTGACGTAGTCGGCGGCGCCGAGCTCGAATCCGACGATCCGGTCGACCTCGTCTGCCCTTGCCGTGCAGATCACGATGGGCACGTCGCGCGTGAGCGGGTCGCTCCGGATCTGCCGGCACACCTCGGTGCCGGGTACGTCGGGCAGCATGAGATCGAGCAGCACGACGTCGGGGATGCGCTCGCGGACGAGCGCGAGCGCCCGCTCCCCGGAGCCGGCGAGCAGGGTCTCGAACCCGGCGGCGCGCAGGTTGACGTCGAGGAGCTCGAGCATGTCGTGCTCGTCCTCGACGATGAGCACCGTGGGCACGCAGCGTTTCTCGCGCCCGGGCGTGGAGCTTCCATCGCGGGGGCGTGACGGATCGGTGACGACGCGTCGCGTGCGCGGGGTCCGGAGGCGTCACCAAGTCGTCACGCGACGCCGCGCATGGGGCCGCCCGTTCGCCGCTGCGCTGGTGCGCTCAGCGGGCGTCCCCCCCGCCGTCAGTCGTCCGCGTTGCGCGATATGCGCGGCGACACCACGGGGCGCACCTCGTTCGTCACCCCTTCTCCTTCGCCAGTCTGCTCGCGATTCGCTAACGTCAGACTGCATGAGCACTCCTCCGCCCGAGGTCGTCAGCGAGTCGACTGGCCCGTCGCCGGGCGGTGGAGCGCTCTCCGGCACGGCGATCGACGGAGCGCCCGTTCGAGCGCCTCCGCCTCCCGAGAGCGCCGTCGATCCCTCCGATCCGCGCCTCTACGTGAACCGGGAGCTGTCGCTCCTCCAGTTCCAGTGGCGGGTCTTCGAAGAGGCGCGGGATCCCTCGAATCCGATCCTCGAGCGCGTGAAGTTCCTCGCCATCGTCGCCTCGAACCTGGACGAGTTCTTCATGATCCGGGTCGCGGGGCTCGAGCAGCAGATCGCCGCCGGGGTGACAGAGACGAGCGCCGACGGCCTCACCCCGACCGAACAGCTCGCCGCGGTCCGCCGCGAGGCGCTCCGGCTCAGGCGGGCGCTCGCGGAGTGCCTGCACGAGCAGCTGGTCCCGGAGCTCGAGCGCGCCGGGATCCACCTCCTCGACTATCCGCAGCTGAACGACATCCAGGTCGCGGCGGCGCGGAAGTACTTCGACGAGATGGTCTTCCCGGTCCTCACTCCGCTCGCATTCGACCCGGGCAGGCCGTTCCCGCACATCTCGAACATGAGCCTGAACCTCGCCTTGCTGGTCCGGGACGGAGACGTGGAGCGCTTCGCGCGCGTCAAGGTCCCGGACACGCTGCCGCGGCTCGTCCCTCTCGGACGCTCGTCCGGAGCGCTCGACACCGCCGGCGCCGCGCACCGCCATCACACCTTCATCTGGCTGGAGCAGCTCATCGCGGCGAACGTGGACCGCCTCTTCCCCGGGCTCGAGGCGGTGGGCGTCCACGAGTTCCACGTCACTCGCGACGCGGAGATGATGCTCCAGGAGATGGAGGCGGCCGATCTGCTCGCGTCGGTGGAGCACGGGGTTCGCGATCGACGGTTCGGCGCGGTGGTCGGCCTCGCGGTCACGCCTCGCATGCCCGGGGACATTCGCGATCTCCTCGTGGAGAACCTCGGCGTCGATTCCCGCGACGCGTACGCGGTCGAGGCTCCCCTCGGCCTGTCGGACCTCGGCGCGCTCCACGGGATCGAGCGAAGCGACCTCAAGTTCCCTCCGTTCCTCCCCGCGACGCCCGCGCGCCTCGTCGGTGGCGAGAGTGACGAGGACGTCTTCACCACCATCCGGCGGCAGGACGTCCTGCTTCACCACCCGTTCGATTCGTTCACCCCGGTGATCGAGTTCCTGCGGGCGGCCGCGCGCGATCCTGATGTGCTCGCCATCAAGCAGACCCTCTACCGCGTCGGCCGGGACTCGCCCGTCATCGAGGCGCTCCTCGACGCGAGCCGCAATCGCAAGCAGGTGGCGGTGCTCGTCGAGCTCAAGGCCCGCTTCGACGAGGAGAGCAACATCGGCTGGGCCAAGGCGCTCGAGGCGGAGGGGGTCCACGTCATCTACGGGCTGCTCGGGCTCAAGACCCACTCCAAGGTCGCCCTGGTGGTGCGCCGCGAGGGGGATCGCCTCGCGCGCTACGTCCACCTCTCGACCGGGAACTACAACCCGGTCACGGCGGGGCTCTACACGGATCTCGGTTTCATCACCGCCGATCCGGACATCGGCGAGGATGCGACGCACCTCTTCAACTATCTCACCGGATACTCCAAGGTCGCGCGGTTCAAGAAGCTCCTGGTAGCGCCCATCGATCTGCGCGAGCGGCTCCTCGGTCTCATCGAGCGCGAGATCGAGCACCAGCGCGCCGGACGAGGCGGGCACCTCGTCTTCAAGATCAACGCGCTCGTGGATGCCGAGATGATCCGCGCCCTCGTCCGCGCCGCCCAGGCAGGCGTCCGGGTGGATCTACTCGTCCGCGGCATCTGCGCCCTGCGCCCCGGGCTGCCCGGTGCGACGGAGGGGATCCGCGTGACGAGCGTGGTCGGCCGGTTCCTCGAGCACAGCCGGATCCTCTGGTTCCGCAACGCCGGCAAGGAGGAGGTCTACTTGGGCAGCGCGGACCTCATGACCCGCAACCTCGCCCGGCGGGTCGAGGTCCTGTTCCCGGTGACCGATGCCGCGCTCGTCCGTCACCTCCGCGACGACGTCCTCGAGACGTACCTTCGCGACAACGTGCGCGGGCGCCGCATGCGCGGCGACGGGACCTACGAACGCCTCTCGCCGGGAGAAGGCGAGTCGCCGCTCGACAGCCAGGCCGCGCTTCTCGCCGTGCGCGCCCGGCGCTAGAAGTGCGTGGGCACCAGAAACGCGTCGCGAAGGCGGAAAGGGAGGACGGCCATGAGATTCGAAGCGTTCTCGTTCGGCCAGATACGCATCGACGGGGTGACGTACGACCACGACGTGGTGATCGAGCGAGGTGAGGTCCGAAAGCGGAAGAAGAAGCCGTCCAAGAGGTACCGAGATGCGTTCGGCCACACGCCGGTGTCCATGGACGAGGACATCCCCTGGAAGTGCCGGCGGCTGGTCATCGGCGCGGGGCACGAGGGAGCGCTACCCGTCATGGACGAGGTCAAGCTCGAGGCCAAGCGGCGCGAGGTCGAGTTGGTCATCCGACCGACGGCTCGGGCCATCGAGACGTTGAGGAAACGCCCCGACGACACGAACGCGATCCTGCATGTCACCTGCTAAGCGCTTCTTCTTCCGCTTTCGGACCTCACCGTGAGCACGCGGAAGTTGTCGCCGCCCGAGGCGACGAAGTTGTTCACGCTCAGTCGAGGCATGTCAGCCCCTCGGATGAGGGCCATCAGTCCTCGGAGAGCATCGACTGCGCGATCTTGAAGAACACGTCGGTGTTGGTCTGCACGCCCACGAAGCGCTGCCAGGCGCGGTTCGGACCCGTCGAGTAGGCGGAGACCGGGATGTCCGACGCGGTGTGGACCGCCTGCGTCCTCCCGGCAGCCTGCCCGCGGATGTAGAAGCCCGCCGCGTCGGCGGTGCGAAGCACCGGGTCGCCCGCGTAGCCGAGCGTTGCGAGCTCGCCCTTGATCTGCGTGGGGAGCAGGCTGTCGATCACCGGAGTCGGCTTCGTGAGCCACGTCTCGTAGCGATCGCCGTTCGCGCCGTACCCGACGAGGATCTTGCCGTCGACGTCCGTCGTCGCGGGGTACCCGTCGGCGAGGATCGTGTACCGCGGGAAGCCCGCGGCGTCGTACGTCCCAACCTTCCCCTGGCGCGCCGGCGCCACGCCAGGATCGAGCGTGGTCGCGTCGGACGGCAGGGCGCGGAGCGCGTCGACCGTCCCCGCGAGCGCGCCGATGAGGCTGAACCCGGAGCACTCGTGATCCGCGAGGACGATGACGAGCGTATCGCGCGCTTCGTCCGCGAACCGCCTCACCACGTCGACCGCGCGGTCGAACTCGATGACCTCGCCCACCGCGCGCTCGGCGTCCATCAGGTGCGACTGCTTGTCGATGTGCGCGCCCTCGACCATCAGGACGAAGCCGTTCTGGTTCTTGCGGAGCACCTTCAGCGCCGCCTCGGTCATCTCGTCGAGCATCGGCTGGTCCGGCGCGTGGTAGTCGTCGACGGCGAACGTCGAGCCGCCCCCCACGGGCGTGCCGCGTCGCTTGGCGACCTTGTCGAGCGCGACGTTCATGTTCCCGTAGCCGAACAGGCCGAGGAGCCTCGTCGGCCCGGCGCCCGCCACGCTGGCGTCGAGGGAGGTCTTGTCGGCCACGTACGCGAACCCTGCCGCGCGGAAATCGGCCACCAGGTCGCGAGATGGGTCGACGCCACCGGCGCCGGGCAAGCTCCAGCCGGCGACGAGGTCGCCCGTGAGAGAGTAGTCGTTGGAGCTGCTGCGCGACGACCCGTACTGACCGGCGGGGAGGAACCAGCGGCGGCCGCCGCCGAGCAGCACGGCGAGGCCAGTGCCGTACGTCCCGGTTCCGGCTGCATCGGCCTCGTCGAGATAGGCGTCGACGATCCCCTGGCCCCAGTTGCGGTTCGCGGTGTGCACCGCGTTCGCGGCGGGCGTCGCGTCCTCCAGGTCGGCCGTCGACACGATCCCGAGCGACGTGCCCTTCACGCGGTGCAGGTACTCCGCCAGGTACTCGACGCGCGGGGCGAGGAACGGGTTCGTCACCTGCGCCGGATAGACGCCCTCCTGGCCGTTGTACGCGTGGCTGCCGGTCGTGTAGCAGGCCATCCCGGGCGCGGAGTCGGTGACGATGCTGTTCAGGCTGTGCGTCGTGACGAGGCCGGTGCCCGGAAACGTGTCCATCGCGAGCCAGCCGTTGGGCTGGCCGGCCGTGACGCCGTAGCGGACGAGGCGTGCCGCGGTCCGGTGCGCGACGCCCATCCCGTCGCCGAGCATGATGATGACGTTCTTCAGGGGCCTGCCCGCGGCCCGGCCGCGATCCACGAACGGATCGATCGCGGTCACCCGAGAAGTCACGGTCACCGTGCCGGAGCTGTCGGTGAAGGTCGCCACGAGCTCGTGGACACCGGCCGTCGCGAACGAGAACCCGCGCGCGTCGAAGCCGCCCCAGCCCGAGCTCGTGATCCCGTCCGTCGCGGCGGTGCCCTGCGCGCCGGAGGTGAAGGCGACAGGGGCTCCGTCCACCTTGAGCGTGGCGGAGTAGGGCGCGCTTCCCTTGCCCTCGACGCGCAGGTCCACGCGCTGGGCGACGAGGAACCGGGCGCCCTCGGGAGGGGTGATGGTCACGTTCGCGGGGAGCGCTGCCGCGCCGAGCGGCGCGAGCAGGAAGGCAAGGACGAGGGTCGCTCTGTTCATGGGTGGACCTCCGAATTGCGCGGGCTGCGTTGTGAAGGAGAACGGGTTGCGGCGTGCGGCCGGTCGAGGACGACGCGGATCGAGGAGACGCGCCCGTCGGCGTCGGCGCGTGGCCCGAGCTCGAGGACGCCGGTGACGGAGAGAGCGCCGGGGCGGAACGCGATCGCGCGACGGGCCGCGGATCGGACGACGACGAACACCGCCTCGGGTGGTAGGTCGCCCGTGCCGCCGCCCGATTCGTCGCACGCGAGCGGCCGGGGAACGAGCCAGAATCCGCCTCGTGGCGAATCCTCCATCCGAGCCATGAAACCGTCGAGGCGGACACGCCGGCCTGCGAGCGCAGCGGCCCGCGTCGTCGGACGGAGCGCGTCCCCCGTCGGCTCGAGCAGCTCCGCGAACGGCAACATCGGGATGGCGTCGCGCGCCGCGACCGGCGCGGTCGCGAGCAGCGCGAGTGTCACCGCGAGTGTCGTCGTCATCGGTGCCTCCAGCGGTCGAAGACGGACGCGAGTCTGGACCTCGACTGGCGCGCTGCCGTGACGCCGAAGCAAAGAGTTCGCGACGCACCGCGGCCAGTTGGGGTACGGCTGCGCCGCACCGGACGGCGGTGATCCGGTGGAATCGGGAAGGGTTCAACCGCTTCTGGAGGCTGAGAAGCCGTCCCAGACGACTTGGAACGCGCTGGGCTGGGTCGCCACGTCGTAAGCCTGATCGCAGATGTCGCAGGCGAACCGATAACGAGCCAACGAAGCAGGTCGCTTCTTCCGCCTCAGACCGTGATGACGACCTTCCCCCGCGCACGCCCTTGCTCCAAGTACCGGATGGCCTCAGCGGCCTCGCTCATGGGGTAGCACCTGTCCACGATGGGGGTGACCTTGCCGGCTTCGATGAGCTCCTTCACGGTGATGAGATCCTCCTGCCGCTCATCCGGCATGAGCCCGAGCAGCCTCTGCTTGGAGAAGACGGACCGGAGGGGCGCAAGCATCTGGCGCTGAAAGCCCCCGAGCCAGCGGTCTCCGCCTTCGCCGCCGACGATGACGAGGGTGCCACCGGGGCTGAGGGCCCGCTCGAGCTTGGACAGGGGACGCCTGCCCCCGGTGTCGAGGATGACGTCGAAGCGGAGTGTCCCGTCCGTGAAGTCCTCGCGGCTGTAGTCGATGACGTGGTCGGCCCCGATGGCGCGGACCAGGTCCGTCTTCGCGGTGCTGCAGACGCCGGTGACCTCGGCGCCAAATACCTTTGCCAACTGGACGGCGTAGGTTCCCACGCCGCCGGAGGCTCCGATGACGAGGACCTTCTGGCCCGGCTTCAGCTTTCCCGCCTCACGGAGGCCGTGGAGTGAGGTCAGGGCGGAGATGGGGACGGCCGCCGCCTGCTCGAAGCTCAGGTTCGCCGGCTTGAGCGCGAATTGCTTCGCCTTGCCGCAGGCGTACTCGGCGAAGGCGCCGTCGCAGATCCCGAAGACCTGGTCCCCCGCCTTGAACTGGGTCACGTTCTTGCCGACCGCCTCGACGGTCCCCGCGACGTCCCTGCCCCGCACTCGCGTCTTGGGCCTGAGGAGTCCGAATCCCATGATGCGGACCAGGTAGGGCAGGCCCGCCATCAGGTGCCATACGCCCGGGTCGACGCCCGCGGCGTGCACCTGGATGAGAACGTCGTCATCCCCGGGCTCGGGCTTGTCGATGTCGTCGAGCCGCAACACGTCGGCCGAACCGTACTTGTCCTGCACGATGGCTTTCATGGCTTCTCTCCTTCACTGCAGGGATACGCCTCCGGATCCTGGCGGTCGACGACGACGAGCACGGGAAGCGCGAGGCCGCTCTGCGCGAGCGCTCGCAGGCCGCGGCGCGCTGCCGCGGGGAGGGCGGTGGCGAACACCACGAGCCCGCGGCCTTCGAGGAGCGCTCTGACGCGTGAACGGAATCCGGGAGCGACGGAGATCACGATCGCGCGGCGCGAAGGTACGGACGGGTGGACCACCTCGGCCCACACGATATCGAGGCGCGTTGCGGCGTGTGTGACGTCCTGGAAACTGTGCCATCCTTCGCGGCCGCGTCGTCTAGGGATACCGGGACGACGCTGGCCGGGCGGTGGGGCGCCCACCGGTCTCGCGCGGCTCGGAGGCGCTGACGGAACGCGGAGTTCACGGGACTGCCACGTTAGCGCGGTACGATCCGCGCGAAATGTTCGACCTCAGCTTCCCCGCCATCGATGGCATGACCGAAGAGGAGGCCACCGTCCTCGAAGGCGCAGCCCCCCACGATCGCCGGTGCGATCGCGCGACAGATCCCCGCTGTCGACCCGGCGCGGACGACGAACGACGAGGTGATGGCCTTCCTCGCCGAGAACCATGAGCTCGAATCGGTCGCCGGTCGGTGCGCATCGAATACGGCACTCGGCCGGCGGCGGAACGCCTCGCCTCTGATGCTCAACCCCGTGCCTGCCGACGACGTCGCAGCGCGTACCACAGGATCGCGGCTGCCAGCGTGGCGATCCCCGCGTCGCCCGAGCCACAGCCGCCCTTCGCGGACGCGTCGGCGGGGGGAACGCAGGTCCTGGTGGCGGCGCCGGCCGGGTAGATCGTGCAGATCGCCTCGGTGTCGTCGGCCGTGAGGAAGCGCTTCCGCGTCTCGCCCAGGACCGCCGTAGGCGCCATGACCGGCGGCGGCGACGGGCAGGCATCGTACGGTGGCGGGTAGCTGCTCACGCAGACGTGGTCGAGACCGATCATGTGGCCGATCTCGTGCGTGACCGTGTTGCCGACGTCGATCCAGTTGCACGCCGATTGGGCGTAGGGAGGGGAGCTGCAGGTGGGCAGCGCTGCGCCGCCGCACGTGAAGTACCAGCCGCCGGTGCCATCCTGCGGCACCCCGCTGTCCCCGTCCCACCCGTTGATCTCCATGTCGGCGTCGAGGATCTCGCCCGTGTCGACGAGGAAGGTGACCGTCGTGAGCGCCAGCGTGTTCGCGCCGACGGCGCCCGCGTGATCCCAGCAGTTGAACCTGGCGGCGCAGGCGCCCGGCGTCGCGTGGCATGCGTCGGCGGCGGGTACGATCGACGGGTCGGCGCAAGAGCCCGTGCGATAGACGACGAGGTTCGTGTTCGATGCGCCCGGCGTCTGGTCGTAGCCGAGCGACGTGCCGGCGGTCTCGCCGCCGTAGGTGAAGGTGAAATCGGTGCAGGGCGACGTCTCGCCCGAGCGCGTCGCATTCATCCATGCCGGGAAGCTCGCTTGCGCAAGCTGCGACGCGGCGTTGCCGGCCGAACAGCTCGCGCCCGTGTACCCGCTCATGTTCACGAGATACGTGATGTGCCGCGGCTTCCACCACAGGCAAACGCCCTGGCCGGGCTGGAGCGGCGTCGAGGTGGACCGGACGAACGCGTGCGTTCGCGCGGCTGCCCCGAGCGCGCAGGCGAGGGCCGCGACGCGCAGGAATCGCCTCACCGCGTGCCCCGAACGCGCCGCTCGAGCTCCTCGACGGGCATCTCCTCGCTTCGTCGCTCCCCCGGCTTCAGCGGCACCGAGACGAAGCTCGTGTGTGCGACGTCGGGGCGCGCCACGCCCGCGGCGATGGCGAACTTCCCCTGCGCGAGGCCGGCCACGCGGTAGGCGCCTCCCTCCGCGCGGGTGAGGAACACCACCACCTCCTCGCCCTGGGCGAACAGCGCTGCGCCGTCGACGCGCTGCCCCAGGCGGCCCGAGACGCCGCCCGCCGTGATGACGGTGACGCGCCGGGGCGCGCTGCCGCTCCACACGCTCGCCGCGTCGACCTCCGCGAAGGTGAAGATGCGCGTCCCGATCCACCGGGCGGTCACGCTCGCCACGCGCCCGCGCACGACGGCGTCCGCCCCTCGGGCCAGATCCTCGACGCTCGCGGGTACCGCAAGCGCGGAGACGGGCAGCGCCGCGACGAGAAGGAGCACCGCCGAGAGCTTGCGCATCGCTGGACTCTGGCTCAGTAGAGGAGGCCGTCGGCGCTGAACTGATCGCGGTGCGGATCGAGTGGCGTCACCGCAGCGGCCGAGGTGTCGCGCGTGCCCCCGACGAGGAACGAGTCGCCCATCCCGATCACCCTGGACATGCCGTGCAGCAAGGTCAGCGACGGAGGCAGATCGAGGACGATCGAGTACGAAGGCGTCCCGCCCGCGGGCGCAAACTTCACCTGTTTGACCGTGGCCTGGGCCTGATCGGGAGTCGTCCTGAGCTCGCCGTCGGCGTCGACCAGCACCGTGTCGCCCACCATCACGTCGGCGGCATCCGCGACGAAGAGCTCAGTGTCGGCGCCGCCCGAGGCGTCGCGCTGCAGCACGAGCGTCGCGCTCGGCCGCAGCGCGACCTCGCCTCCGAGGCCGTTGAGCGGCAGGACCACCGAGGTCGCGTCGTGGCCGTCCGCCGGCGGCGCCGAGAGGAGCAGCACCTTCGCCACGGTGTCCAGGCCGGTCACCGTTCGCAGATCACAGATCTGGCCGGCACCGCTGGTCTGGGGCTTGTAGATCACCATCTGCTCGCCGACGAAGAACGGCGTCGCGTCCTCCACCGTCACGCGGCTCTCCGTGGAGGAGACGAACTGCGTCACCGTCGCGCCGCTGCCGGAGAGCGCGCAGACGAGCGCCCGAGCCTCCGACGGCAGCTCCGGCACGAGCCCCGCAGCCAGCGTGAGGCGGCCCGAACGCGCGTCGGTCGCGGCCACGCCGATCGCCTCGCCGAGGAAGGCGCCGGTCGAGCCGTCCAGGAAGACCAGCCGGTGGGACGCGCCCGCGGTGAAGAAGGACGTGTCGCGCACCTGGAGGATGAGGTCTCCGGCCGACCGCGGGACCAGGAGCTCGCTGCACGCGCCCTTCACGGTGAGTGTCAGGTTGAGGAATGCGTGGGTCGCCGCGCTGAGGGGGGTCAGGCTCGGCGTCACGCCGTCACCCCATGCGGTGGCGTTGACGTTCCGGATCGTCACGTTGGCGCTCTGCGACGTGAGGGTCGGTGGGGCCGTCGTGCTCATCGGCTCCGAGAAGCCGAGCTGCACGGTCTTGTCGAAGGTCGCGCCCCGCTCGGTCCGCGGGTCGAAGGGGATGGGCAAGGTGTAGCCGTCGATCGCGATCGTGGTGAGGACGCCTGGGAAGTCGTCGGCGACGTCGAGCGGATCGGACACGTCGGACACGGTTCCCTGCGCCTCTTCGGACTTGATGGCGAACTGGATGTGATTGCCGAAGCTCCAGGGAAAGCTCCCCGTGCCGAGGCCGGCCGTCCAGGGGTTCACGGTCGCCACCACGGTCGGATTCAGGTTGGCGTCCGGCGCCGTGACCACGAGCAGCTCGCCCCATGTCGTGGGCGCCGTGGCCATGTTGCGCGCCATGACGTGATACTTGACCGCGCCGGGGATCCGCCGCCACGTGAGCGCGAGGCCCTTCTCCGCGTTCCAGTTGGTGACGGGGTCGGCGTCGAAGACGAAGTCGCCGTTCGCGTCGAGCAGCCAGATCGTTCCGGCGTCGACCACCGCCCGCACGGCCTGCTGCGAGGCGGTGAACTGGTCGGCGATGAAGAACGACGGCCCGGACGTGGTCGGCACAGGCGAAGGATCGGTTTCGCCACCCGGATCGCTGCATGCCGCCAGGGAAAGCCCCATGACGAGGGCTGCCAGGCCGATCCGTCCGACCCCGTGTCTCGACTCGAGCTTCCCGGCGACCTCACGCATGGCATCTTCCCTGTGGACGCTTCCTTCCACGGTTGCGTCGGCTGGCTCATGGCGCTGCTCGGTTGGACTGATCCCGTAAACGCGCCCGAGCCCGCGCCCGCGCCCGAAACAGCCGGGCTCGGACTCGGGCTCGTTCACGGGCTCGTGGCTCAAGCCAACTGGGCACCGCTGTGAGTCGAGCGGGGGACCGTAGGTTCCGAGCGTGACGCGCGCGCGGCGGCGCCGAAACAACGCGGCGACGTTTGTCCGAATCGCGGACGTCCGATCTTCTTCGCAGACTCGCCACCGTTTCGCCCGGCCAGATCGGCTAGAGGTGGCCGCCTCGTCTCCCCTCTCGCTGGAGCGGACCATGAACAAGAAGGTGATCGTCGCCCTCGTGCCGCTCGTCGGCCTCGCCGTCGGCCTCGTCGCTGATCGGCGACTCGCCCCGACCCGCGCGGCCGTCGCCGCCCACCCGGTCCCATCGGCCGCTGCGCCGGCTCCGCCTCCCGCACCGGCCCCCGCGCGCCAGGTCGACGATCCGAAGGCGGTCTACCGCGTGCCGCTCGAGGACTCGCCGGTGCGCGGGCCTCGGGACGCGCTCGTCACGATCGTCGAGGCCTCCGACCTCGAGTGCCCGTTCTGCAAGCGGGTCGCGCCGACCCTGAAGCAGGTGGAGGAGGCCTACCGAGGCAAGGTCCGCTTCGTCTTCAAGCACAACCCGCTCGGCATGCACCGGAACGCCGTCCCCGCGGCGATGCTCGCGGAGGAGGCGCGTGCCGAGGGCGGCGACGCGAGGTTCTGGCAGGCGCGCGAGAAGCTGCTCGAGCTGCCGTCGCTCGACCGGACCTCGCTCGAGGCGGTGGCGAAGGCGCTCGGCCTCTCCGCGGAGAAGGTGAAGGCTGCCCTCGACGGCTCGGGCGACATCGAGCGGCTGCGGCGCGACCAGAACCTCCTCCACGCGCTCGGAGCGACCGGCACCCCGACGGTCTTCGTGAACGGCCGGAAGATTGTCGGCGCCGTGCCGTTCGAGGTGTTCCAGGCGGTGATCGACGAGGAGCTGGCGAAGGCGCAGAAGCTCGTGAAGCAGGGCGTGAGGCCCGCCGACGTCTACGCGCGGATCACGGAGAAAGGCGCCACAGCGCCGGTGAAGATCGCCGCCCCCGCGCAGGCCACGCCGGCGGCGGCGCCGAAGGAGGTGAAGGTGGCGCTCCGGCCCGACGACCCGGCGCGCGGCAAGGAGGGCGCGAGGGTCACCGTCGTCGAGTTCTCCGACTTCCAGTGCCCGTTCTGTTCGCGGGCGGTGCCAGCGGTGAATGAGGTGGAGCGGGAATTCAAGGACGACGTACGGGTCGTCTGGAAGCACCTGCCGCTCGCGTTCCATCCGAACGCCATGCCCGCGGCGCTCGCGGCGGAAGCCGCTCGCCAGCAGGGGAAGTTCTGGGAGATGCACGACCGGCTCTTCGCGGGGCAGCAGGCGCTCTCGGACGCTGCCTACGTGCAGCTCGCGAAGGAGCTCGGGCTCGACCTCGCCCGGTTCGAGGCGGCGCGGAGGGATCCCGCGGCCCGCCAGCGCGTGGAGGAGGACGCGAGGGGCGCCGCGGCGGCGGGTGTCACGGGGACGCCGACGTTCGTCGTGAACGGGGAGGTCGTCGTGGGCTCAACGGGGCTCAAGGACGCGATCAGGCGCCACCTCGAGAAGGCGCGCCTCGCGAACCGCTAGGAGACGCAGGGAGCGGCCCGACACCGAATCGGAACGCGCCCGTTCCCGAAAGGATTCGCTCGCGCGCCAACCTCTCTGACATGGTGCGCACGAACGTAGGTCGATCGTCCCACCCCCGTCGCTCGCGTTGCCGATCTGGAGATTGCTCTTGACCACGACCCACCTCAGCGAGGTGACGATGAGCTCCGACGGGACGAGGAAGGCGGCACCGCCGGGTCGCGGCGACGCGGGAGAGCGCGAGGCGTCGGCCGAGGTCCCGAGCGTGAGGCTGATGCAGACGTTCCGGATGCAGCGCGGCCTCGTCGTCTTCCTCCGCGGCGAGGCGGACCGCAGCGCCCGCGATCTCACCGGCTACGTCGTCCGCTGCCTGGAGGGCATCCGGACCTACTTCGGCCTGCCCGCCGCCGCGACCTCGCTGCTCGAGGCCGACCGCAAGGCGCTCGGGATGGAGCGGCTCGAGTACCTGCTCCATGTGCTGTTCCACCGGAGCCTCCTGCTGCGCGAGAAGGGCCCGGGGTTCGACGGCCCGGACGCGGTCGAGCAGCGGCGGCGGTGACGGAGGCAGTCCGAGTGGTGACCCATCGCAGGGCCCGCCTGCTCCTGCCGCTCCTCGTCGCGACCGCCACGTCTTGCGCCCCCGCGCGGGAGGAGCCCGGACCGGGAGTGGACCTCTCGATCTCGACGGGCGCGCTGCAGGTCGCGCGGGTCGTGGTGACCATCTCGGCGGGCGGCGGCGAGCCGTTCGAGCCGATCGTCGCGACCCCCAGCTTCGACGGGACGCGCTGGACGCTCAGCGTGAACGGGGTCCCCGCGGGCGCGCAGCGGGAGTTCGACGTCGTCGCCTGGGACGGGAGCGGACAGGTGAGCGCCGCCGGGTCGGCGCGCGCCGACGTGAGCCCGGGCGGCCGGCTCCTCGTCGTCGTCCTGCTGCAGCAGCCCGCGCCTCCACCGCTGGTGAACGAGGCGCCGGTCGTCGAGGCGATCTGGGCCTCCCCGGGCGCCGTGACGGCGGGCGGCGTCGCGTACGTCGGCGCGACCGCATACGATCCGAACCCGGCCGACGCCGTCTCCTACCGGTGGGCCGCGTCGTGCGGCACCTTCGACGATCCGGCGCTCGCCGAGACGACCTGGCGCGCGCCCGCGAGCGCCGGCACCTCGTGCACGCTCTCGATCACCGTGAGCGACGTGCTGGGCGCGTCGGTCGAGACCTGGTTCACGCTCTCCGTCCAGTGATCCGACCGCCGCGTGCGCGCGGCGCGGCGTCGATCCGCCGCCTCCGCGTGACGAACGTCGCTCCGGTGCTGGCGCTGCGTATGACGAACGGACGTCCGCGCGTCGTGCGCGGCGCCACGTTCGACGCGGACGGCTGCGCGCCGCCCGCACTCTCGTGACGGCGCGCGCGGCCTCGATCCGCGGAGTTGGCTCGCGAGTGGTCGTTTGCGTGGTGACCGTGCGACGGCGGGCACGCCCTATTCACGCAAACGTCTCCGGGTTCCCTACCTGCGCGATCGTAGCGTGCCGCCCAATCCGAATCGTGGAGCGAGCCGCACCGGAAGACGGGCACGTATCACTGACCGTGAATCATCCAGGGAAGGCCATGCCGATGTTCCAGGAGACCACCATGTCGAAGAATCGCAGGACCCCGAGGATCGTCCTCGGGGCGTTGGTTGCAACGCTCACCGGAGTCGCAGGCCGGGCCGAGGCGGCGTGCGACGCCGCCGGCAACGCGATCGGCGGAGGCCCCTGCTACAAGCTCAAGGGCTCCGACACGCTGTTCGACATCATGACGAGGGCGATCAGCGACGCCCGCTCCTCGGGAAACGTTCCGGGGGCCACCGACCTCTTCTACGAGGGGACGGGGTCGGGCAACGGCGAGAACCAGCTCACCAAGGCCACCGCCACCGGCATCGGCGTGCAGTCGCTCGCCCCGATGTCCCGCAACTTCCGCCCCACCGTCATCGATCCCTCCGCATCGGGCTTCGTCGCCCGCACGACGGCCACCCCGACCGCGACCGGCCACGCCGCCTGGGCGCCGACGGCCGCGAACGTGGTCGCCCTCGACGCCGCCGTCTTCGTGGTGAAGAACAGCGTGCTGCTCGACAACCTCGACTTCGGAACGTTCGTCGACAACTCGGTCCCGACCGCGTTCCGGAAGGCGAACCAGAACTCGCTGCTCACGACCGACTTCGGCAACGGCGCGGCATTCAACAACCTCGCCTCCACCGTCAACTACAACAACATCATGTCGGTGGTGCTGTCCGGCGTGGACGGGTCCGGCACGATCTGGGCCTGCGCCGATCCGCGCCGCGTCCAGGCGATCCAGGACCTCGCGGGGCTCCTCGGCGTCACGACCATCGAGCACGTCATCCGCCGCGACGACAACTCAGGCACGACGGACACGTTCAAGGACCGGATCATGGTGGTCCCGAACACGGGCGGGATCGCCGCTCGATATCCCTGGACCGGCGGCCGCTTCTGCAACGGCACGGCGGTCGGCGGAATCGCTGGTGCGGCGCCGCAGCAGGGTCGCTGCTCGGCCACGCGGACGACGACCTGCACCGCGGACGCCAACTGTCCCGCGGGCGAGAAGTGCTGGTTCAACATCAACAATCAGGACTTCGACCCGATCCGGCGCCCGTGCAGCCCCGCGGACGGGACCCGCGCCCCGACGAGCTGCACCGATATGGTGTCCGGCGCGCCCTGCCAGGCGAGCGACGGGAACCCGAACTGCACGCAGGGCCTCATCGTCGCCCTCACCGACACCGATCCGGGCTCGGCCGACATCACGGTCTCCATCGGGAGCCGCGTGAAGATCTCCGGCGGCGAGGTGATCGGGTACGCCGGGCGCGAGGCCGCGTCCGCCGCGCTCACCACCAAGTCGCTCGGCATCAACACGATCCGCCCCATCGACGACCGCGTCCGCGACTCGACCTACCTCCTCGCGCGTCGGCTCTTCATCCAGAACTCGTTCGTCAACAGCGTGGCCACCGACGACGTCCCCACCTGCGACCAGACCAACAACAGCGTCACCGGCGGCGGGAACGATCAGCTGACGAAGGAGCAGAACCTCTGGTCGGGGTTCCTGTCGAACCGGGCGCTCATGGACCCGATCGTCCGGCAGTTCAACTTCATCCGGTGCGCCTCGACTGCTGACGGCGATAACCCCTGCAACGAGTCCAACAACCTGTGCTGCACCGTCCCGGCGGCACCGACCCCGTCCGCCCTCGGTGCCTACACGCCGAGCGGCGCCTTCGCCAGCGGCGGCGCGAAGTCGATCAACAGCGTCGGCAGGCTGTGGGACGGCGCCACCTCCGCCCCGGCCACCTGCACGACCGGCAGCCTCTGCGTCGGCGGCGGCATCTGCAATTCCGTGACGTTGAAGTGCCCGGACGCCGCCCAGCGCCCGCTCAACGCCGCGTGCTCGGTCGACAGCGACTGTCAGACCAGCCGGTGCCGGAACGTCTTCGGCCACGGCTCGACCGGGTCGATCCACGGCCTGTATTGCTGCGACCCGGCGAACCCGAGCTGCATCTAGCCGCGCGCGCCCCGCCCCGGTGACCCGGGGCGGGGCGGTCACACCCCATCCCGAAGAGAGAACCCAACGTCGAAGCGTAGTCGTCACTCACAGCAAATGACACAGGAGACTCCTCCCATGTTGCTTCTCACGAAGAAGTACCTCGCGCTCGCCGCGGCCGTGATGACGGTCGCGGGCCTGAGCACGGGGTGTAGCCAGAAGCAGACCCCAACCGGCGGGAACGCGAAGGTCGCGGTGACCGCCTCGGCCGTCGTGATCGCGGACGTCAACCACATCGACCTCGCCATCACCGGCGGCGCCGGCGAGGCGGGCTTCCCCATCACCGCCACGCTCTCCAAGGCCTCGTCGGGCAAGGAGTGGACGGCGAACATCACCAACATCCCGGCCGGCGCCGGGCGGCTCTTCCACGCCGTCGCGTACAAGAATCCCGGCACCGCCGCCGCCGACAAGATCTTCGAGGGCGAGGCCACGGCCACGATCACGGCCGGGGTGACCGCCCAGGTCACGATCATCCTCCAGGAGCTGAACGTGCCGCCCGGGTCGACGAACTACGCCCCGGCGATCACGTCCATCACCTCGAGCAACGCCTACGTCGTGCCGGGCACGCGCGTGAGCTTCGCCGTCGGGGCGAACGATCCCGACCACAACGGCGATCCGCTCCACACCGCGTGGTCCGCGAGCTGCACGGCGGGCGGCAACGGCACGTTCTCGGCCGCGACGTCCGCGAGCACCGACTGGACCGCGCCTGCCCAGAACGCGACCTGCACCATCACCATCGCCGTCACCGAGTCGGCGACCTTCCCGCCGGCCATCCCGAACAACAACGGCAATCCGCTCTCAGTCTCGACCTTCTTCACCGTCATCGTCAACGGGAGCTTCGGAAACGTCGATGTCGCCGCCTTCCCGAACAGCTTCCCGATCGTCACGGCGCACGCCGACATCAGGTACGAATTCTCCGCCGACGTCTCCGGGGTGCCGGTCGGGCAGCAGGCCGACTTCGTCGTGAATGCGATCGATCCCGACGGCGACAACGTCCGGTACGACCTGAAGGCGCAGTGCGGCAGCGACCTCGTCGCCGCGGCCTCGGCCCTCGCGCTGGACCCGAGCTACTTCACGACCACGCGGAGCGTCACGGTCACGCCCTCGAGCTGGCTCCCGAAGTTCGGCGTCGCGCCGGCCGCGACGTACACCAACCCGTACCAGGACTGCGTCTTCACGATCACCGTCCAGGACCTCTGCACGGCCGGCAACTGCGGCGGCGCCCTCGCCGACGGCGCGGACAAGGCCACCCAGATCGCCGGCGTCGAGGTGAAGAGCGTCACCACCGTCATCATCAACGCCACGCACCCGGCGCAGCCGAGGCGCGCCCCGAGCATCGTCCGCGTCTCCGCCCCGAACCAGCTCGGTCCGGCCATCCCCCCCACCGCCCGCCAGGGCTGGGACGCGGCGAACGTCGTCATCGTCGATCCGAGCACGGTCACCACCCCGGTCCGCTACACCTTCTCGGCCGAGGCGGCTGACCCGTTCGAGCTCGGCACCCTCAGCGTCGCCTGGTCTTGCGACGCCGGCTCCGCCGGCACCCCGGTCAACACGGCGAATCTCAAGTCCGAGATGACCTGGACCGCTCCGGCGAGCCTCGCCGCCGGGATGACCTGCGCCGCGACGTTCACCTCGAGCGCCTCGGGCCTCTCCACGGTCGCGACGTTCAAGCTCTCCGGCTCGGATCCGTGCCTCGTGAACGGCTGGCTCGCAGGCCATGCCTGCAGCACCGGCAACGCCTGCCTCACGGGCGAGACCTGCCAGGCTTCTGGATCCACCACCCTCTGCGGCGCCGGCAGCGCGGTCGTCTGCCCCGGCGGGAACGCGCAGTGCCAGGAAGCGGTCTGCAACTCGGTCACCGGCTGCGGCATCGCCAACCTGGCCGACACCGTCGCCTGCAACGCCGACTCGAACGGCTGCACGCAGACCGACCACTGCTCGGCGGGCGCCTGCGTCGCCGGCGCGGCGGTCACCTGCAACACGCCGGCTGACGCGCAGTGCCAGAGCGCCGCCGGGACCTGCAACTCGATCACCAGCGCCACGTTCGCCTGCGTGTACCCGTCGATCGCGAACGGCACGCACTGCAATGCCGACTCGAACGGCTGCACCCAGAACGACGCCTGCGCTTCGGGCGCCTGCACCGCCGGCACCCCGGTGACCTGCACGCAGAGCGTCCCCTGCCAGGACTCGACCGGCACCTGCTCGTCGAGCGGCCCCGACTCGTACGCCTGCAACTTCGCGAGCGTCCCGGACACCACGACCTGCAACACGGCCGGTCTGTGCGTGACGGGCCAGACCTGCCTGACCGGCACGTGCCAGGGCGGCACGCCGACGTGCCCCTCGGGCCAGAGCTGCATCCCGGCGACGGGGGCCTGCCTGGCCAGCGTCGTCGCGCCGGTGGTCGCTCGCGACCTCCAGCTCTCTCCGCCGTCCGGCATCGCCATGGACAGCAGCGGCAACACGTTCGTCGCCGGTAACATCTTCACCAACGTCGACGTGAACTTCCAGACCCGCGCCGGCGGGCTCCCGGTGCTGAACGTCAAGTCGCTCGGCGGCATCGACGGGTTCCTCGCGAAGTACGACGCGGCGGGGGACATCACGTGGGCCGTGACGGTCGCGGACGACGATCCGGTCAGCAACTCGAACGACCAGACGGTGACCAGCGCGGCCGTGGCCGCCAACGGCACCGTGGCGACGATCGGCAAGATCGTCGGCTCGGTCACCTACGGTTCGTCGACCATCAGCGCGGCGTCGGCGCTCCCGTACGTGGGCGCGTTCGCGTCGGCGGACGGCGCCCGGCTCTGGGCCAAGGGCTACAACCTCGGCAGCAACGGTGCCTTCCGGGCCGTCGCCGCCAGCGCGATGAACGCCCAGAACCGGATCGCGGTCTGCGGCTCGGCCAGCATCGCCGCGACGCAGCTCGTGCCGGGCACCCCCTTCGGCGGCCTGACGGACCTCGTCATCGCGGTCTTCGACTCGAACGGCAACAAGGTCTGGGCCGCGCAGCTCGGCGGGGCGGGCAACGAGAGCTGCACCTCCGTGACGATCGACGACAACGGTGACGTGTACGCGGCCGGCCAGTTCGACGGCGCGTCGCTCACCTTCCCGGGCGCGACTCCGATCGCGCTCACCGGTCCGGGGACCACGACCCGCAAGTTCATGTGGGTCGCGAAGTTCGCGGGCGCCGGGAACGGCACGGGCGGCGCGAGCACGCTCGCAGCGGTCGCCTACAACGGCACGTTGGGCACGGTCACGCCGAACAGCCTCGCCATCGGTCCGTCGGGTGATCTCGTCGTCGGTGGCCAGTTCGCTGGCAACCTGACCGTCGGGGCGCCCATGACCGTGGCGGGCGGTGACGACGCCTTCGTCGCCAAGCTCGACGGCATCACCCTCGCGCCCGCGTGGAACGCGGTGAGGTTCGGCGGCACGGGCCTCGACCTCGTGAAGAGCGTCGCCGTGACGTCCTTCGGCGACATCGTCGTGACCGGCACGTTCAACCCGTCCACCACCGCGTTCAAGACGGCGAACGGTGGCTTCGACACGAACGGGGCGGTCTCGCTCAACACGAGCGGCACCACCGCCTCGGACATGTTCGTGGCCAAGTTCAACGGGGGCACCGGCGCGACGGACTTCGCCGCCGCGTATGGTGACCCGGGAACGCAGAACGGCGACGGGATCGTGGCCAACCGCTTCGGCGGGAACCAGATCACGTTCGTCGGCACGCTGTCCGGCAACGTGACGTTCGGGGCCGCGGGCGCAGTCGCGGCGGCGGGCGGCACGGACACCGTTCTCGTGTTCTCGCACCTCCAGTAGCCAACGCAGCACGGACGGGAGCGCCCCATTGCCGGGGCGCTCCCCTCCTCGGAACGCCGGCCGCTCGCGCTCTCCGCAGCGCGGGCGGCCGGTCTGCTTTTTTGGCGTAGCGGGGCCGGCGCTCATCGTCGTCGCCCGTGCAACGGCGAGCGCGGCTGTTTCACACAAACGTCTCTGGCTTCCCCATCTGGCGCGCGCAGGATCACTGATCGTGAATCACCCAGGGAAGACCATGCCGATGTCCCAGGAGACCACCATGTCGAAGAATCGCAGGACCTCGAGGATCGTCCTCGGGGCGTTGGTTGCAGCGCTCACCGGAGTCGCAGGCCGGGCCGAGGCGGCGTGCGACGCCGCCGGCAACGCGATCGGAGGCCCCTGCTACAAGCTCAAGGGCTCCGACACGCTGTTCGACATCATGACGAGGGCGATCAGCGACGCCCGCTCCTCGGGAAACGTTCCGGGGGCCACCGACCTCTTCTACGAGGGGACCGGGTCGGGCAACGGCGAGCGCCAGCTCACCAAGGCCACCGCCGGCGGCATCGGCGTGCAGTCGATCGCCCCGATGTCCCGCACCTTCCGCCCCAACATCATCGATCCCCTCTCGCCCGACTTTGTCGCCCGCACGGCGGCCAATCCGACCGCGATCGGCCACGCCGCCTGGGCGCCGACAGTCGCGAACGTGGTCGGCCTCGACGCCATCGTATTCGTGGTGAAGAACACCGCGCAGCTCGACAACCTCGACTTCGGGACCTTCACCGACAGCTCGGTCCCGAGCGCGTTCCGGAAGGCGAGTCAGAACGACGCGGCGCTCCCGACCGACTTCGGCAACGGCGCGGCATTCAACAACCTCGCCTCCACCGTCAACTACAACAACATCATGTCGGTCGTGCTGTCCGGCGTGGACGGGTCCGGCACGATCTGGGCCTGCGCCGATCCGCGCCGCGTCCAGGCGGTCCAGGACCTCGCGGGCCTCCTCTCCGGGCCGGCGACCATCCAACATTTCTTCCGCAGCGACGACAACTCGGGCACGACGGACACGATCAAGGACCGGATCATGGTGGTCCCGAACTGGTTCCCGATCTCCTCCCGCTACCCCTGGACCGGCGGCCGCTTCTGCAACGGCACGGCGGCAGGTGGGATCCTCGGCTCGACGCCGCAGCTGGGTCTCTGCTCGGCCACGCGGGCGACGGCCTGCACTGCTGACGCCAACTGTCCCACCGGCGAGAAGTGCTGGTTCAACCTGAACAACCAGGACTTCGACCCGATCCGCCGCCCGTGCACCCCCTCGGACGCGGCGCACGCGCCGACGAGCTGCACCGACATGACGACCGGACGGCCTTGCCAGGCCGCAGACAACAACCCGAACTGCACGCAAGGGCTCGTCGTCGCCCTCACCGACACCGATCCGGGCGCGAGCGACATCACGGTCTCCATCGGATCCCGCGTGGGGACCTCTCTCGGCGACGTGCTCGGGTATGCCGGGCGCGAGGCCGCGTCCGCCGCTCTCGGCACCAAGTCGCTTGGGATCAACACGATCCGCTCCTTCGACGACCACGTCCGCGACTCGACCTACCTGCTCGCGCGCAGGCTCTTCATCCAGAACAGCTTCGTCAACAGCGTGTCCCTCGACGACGTCCCCACCGACAACCAGACGGCCAACTCCATCACCGGCGGCAGCGGCGATCAGCTGACGAAGGAGCAGAACCTCTGGTCCAGCTTCCTGTCGAACCGGGAGCTCATGGATCCGATCGTCAAGAGCTTCAACTTCATCACCTGCTCCTATAACGGCATCGGGGTCGATCCCACCGGGGAGTCCAACAACCTCTGCGCCAGCGTCCCTGCGGCGCCCACCCCGCCCCCCCGTGGTCCCTACACGCCGGTCGGCGCCTTCGCGAGCGGCGGCGCGAAGTCGATCAACAGCGTCGGCAGGCTGTGGAACGGGGCCACCGCGGCCCCGGCCACCTGCACGGTTAACAGCCCCTGTGTCGGGGGCGGCACGTGCACCGCCGGGTTCTGTCCGGACGCCCTCGCGCGCCCGCTCAACGCCGCGTGCTCGGTCGACAGCGACTGTCAGAGCAGCCGGTGCCGGAACGTCTTCGGCCACGGCTCGTCCGGCTCGATCCACGGTCTGTACTGCTGCGACCCGACGAACCCGAGCTGCATCTAGCCGCGCACGCCCCGCCCCGGTGACCCGGGGTGGGGCGGTCACACCCGGCCCCGGAGAGAGAACCCAACGTCGAAGCGGGCGTTACCACTCGCGCGACGCGAGATGTTCACAGAACCGTCGAAAGCGCGTGGAGGCGCGTGCCGTAAGGTGTCGCACCTCGACGCCGCGCGGGCGAGACATGCATCCACATCACGTCCGTCATACGTTCGTCGTCTGCCTCGCGCTCGTGGGGGCGCTCGCCGGCGGGTGCGCGAAACCGGCGAAGCAGGGCCCGACCGGCGCCGCGCGCGTGGTGGTGCGCTCGCTCACCTCCGGGGCCGAGATCGCGCGTGTCACCGTGACGGTCAGCAAGGGGGAGGGCTCCGACTTCACGCCGATCGTGGCGGATCTCGAGAGGAGCGGCGCGCAGTGGATCGGCCGGATCGCCTCGATCCCGATCGGCCGCCGGCAGTTCGACGTCGTCGCCTACGACGCGGCAGGGGTGGTCCTCTACACGGGGACCGGGTGGGGCGAAATCGTCGCGCAGGCGGCAGCGGTCGTCTCGATCACGCTCAGTGGGCCCAGGCCGCCGCCCTATCAGAACGCCGCACCCGTCATCGACAGCCTGTCGTGGTCCCGGGACCAGATCGCGCCGGGCGGGATCGAGCAGCTCATCGTCACGGCGCACGACCCCAACCTCGGCGACACGCTCACCTACCTGTGGAAGGCCGATTGCGGGAGCTTCGACGACGCCACGCGGACGACTCCGCGCTGGACCGCGCCGGGCATCGAGCAGGTCGCCCGCCTGTCGATCACGGTCACCGACAACCACGGCCTCGCCACGACCTCCGCCTTCACGATCCTGGTCACGAACGCGGTCGGGGACGCCGACGTCGACCTCACGTTCAACCACTGGCCCGTGATCGGTGGCATCTCCGGGTCCGTGACGCTCGGGCCGATCATGCAGGGCGACCTCGTCGTGGACGCGTTCGACCCCGACGGCGATCCGCTCACCTACGCCTGGACGTCCGACTGCACGAGCATCGTCATCGCCACGCTGGACCCCTACGGCGTCACGACTCCGCACTTCTCGCTGCCGGCGCCGCCCGTCACGTGCAGCGTCACCGTCACCGTCTCCGATGGCCGGGCGCCTGGCGGGACACAGGCGTCGGTTCATCTCCCGGCCGGCCCGGTCAGCCAGCTTTGCCACAACGTCTCCTGCGGGACCGGGCAGCTCTGCGATCCGGCGGACGGCCTCTGCAAGCCGAACCCGGATGCGTGCGTGATCGCTTGCACCGGCAAGGTCTGCGGTCCGGACGGTTGCGGCGGGAGCTGCGGCACCTGCTCCACCGGGACGTGCGACGCGACCGGCCAGTGCGCGGGAACCTGCACGCCCGCCTGCATCGGCAAGGTCTGCGGTTCGGACGGCTGCGGCGGGAGCTGCGGCACCTGTTCCACCGGGACGTGCGACGCGACCGGCCAGTGCGTGGTGTCCTGCACGCCCGCCTGCTCGGGCAAGGTCTGCGGTTCGGACGGCTGCGGCGGGAGCTGCGGCACCTGTTCCACCGGGACGTGCGACGCGACCGGCCAGTGTCTCGCCACGCCGACCTTCCTCACCCCCCAGGTCGCGCGCGACCTCCAGCTCTCTCCGCCGTCCGGCATCGCAATCGACTCGAGCGGCAACACCTATGTCGCGGGGAGCATCTTCAGCAACGTCGACGTGAACTTCCAGACCCGCCCCGGCGGGCTCCCGGCATTGAACCTCCGCTCGCTGGGGGGCATCGACGGGTTCCTCGCGAAGTACGACGCGGCTGGGGACATCACGTGGGCCGTGACGGTCGCCGACGACGACCCAATCAGCTACACCAACGACCAGACGGTGACCAACGCGGCCGTGACCGCCAACGGCAGGGTCGGCATCATCGGCAATATCGTGGGGACGGTCACGTTCGGCGCGAGCACGATCGCCGCCGCGGCGCAGCTCCCCTACGTCGCTGCGCTGTCCGCGGCCGACGGCACGCGGCTCTGGGGCAAGGGCTTCAACCTCGGCGCCAACGGCGCCTTCCGGGCCATTGCCGCCAGCCCGTTGAACGCCCAGAACCGGATCGCGGTCTGCGGCTCGACCAACATCGCCGCGACGCAGCTCGTCGGAACGGGCACCACCTTCGGCGGCCTGACGGACCTCGTCATCGCCGTCTTCGACTCGGCCGGCACCAAGGTCTGGGCTGCGCAGCTCGGCGGGACGGGCAACGAGAGCTGCACCTCCGTGACGATCGACGACAACGGTGACGTGTACGCGGCCGGCCAGTTCGACGGCGCGTCGCTCACCTTCCCGGGCGCGACTCCGATCGCGCTCACCGGTCCGGGGGCCACGTCCCGCAAGTTCATGTGGGTCGCGAAGTTCGCCGGCGCCGGTGACGGCGCGGGGAAGGCCAGCACCCTCGCCGCGGTCGCTTACAACGGCACGTTTGGCACGGTCACGCCGAACAGCCTCGCCATCGGTCCGTCGGGTGAGCTCGTCGTCGGTGGCCAGTTCGCGGGCAACCTGACCATCGGGGCGGGCATGACCTCTCCGGGCGGTGACGACGCGTTCGTCGCGAAGCTCGACGGGATCACGCTCGCCCCGGTCTGGAACGCGGTGAGGTTCGGCGGCACGGGCCTCGACCTCGTGAAGAGCGTCGCCGTGACGTCGTTCGGCGACATCGTCGTGACCGGCTGGTTCAACCCGTCCACCATTGCGTTCAGGACGGCGAACGGCGGCTTCGACACGAACGGGGCGGTCTCGCTCAACACCCACGGCACCACCGCCTCGGACATGTTCGTCGCCAAGCTCGACGGGGGCACGGGCGCGACGGACTCCGCCGCCGCGTACGGTGACGCCGGGACGCAGAACGGCAACGGGATCGTGGTCAACCGGTTCGGCGCGAACCAGGTCTCCATCGCCGGTACGCTCGCCGGCACCGCCGACTTCGGCGGCGCGGCCGGCGCGATCACCGCGGCGGGTGCGATGGACACCGTTCTCGTGTTCGGGACCGTCCCGTGAAGCGCGTCCGAAAAGCGCTGGCGCTCGTGGCCATCGCCGCGATCAGCCGGAACGCGATGGCCGACACCCTCCTGCGCCGCGCCGGACCCCGCCCGGCCGACGCGTCGGCGGCGCAGGCCGCCCAGCAGGCGGCCCAGACCCAGGGCTCCCTCCGCCACGCCCTCGACGCGATCCGGTCGTTCCAGGCCGCCCAGGACGCCGCGCGCGCGGCCGCGCGGGCCGGGCAGAGCTCCGTGCCGAACGGGCTCGGCGCCGGCGCCCTCGACCCCGCGACGCCCGACCCCGCGACGGGGGTCGTCTGGATCAACGCTGGCGCACCGGCCCAGACGATCGACGGAGGACGGACGGCGGTCCGCATCACGCAGACCGGCGAGCGCGCGCTCCTGACCTGGAACACGTTCAACGTGGGGAGAGAGACCGACCTCTGGTTCGACCAGTCCGCGGGCGGCGCGAGCGCGAGCAGCTGGGTGGCGCTCAACCGCGTCCTCCCGAACATGCTCCCGAGCCAGATCCTCGGGAGCGTCCACGCCCAGGGCCAGGTCTATGTCCTGAACCAGAACGGGATCCTGTTCGGCGGGGCGTCGCAGCTGAACGTGGGCGCGCTCCTCGCCGCCGGGATGGATCTCTCGGGATCGACCCTCGTCGCCCGAAACCAGCTCTTCCAGACGTCCGCGCTCCACGGCCTCACGTTCTCGGGCCCGGCGGGCGCGGTGATCGTCGAGGCAGGGGCGAAGCTCGCCGCCGACCCCGGCGGCCGGATCGTCCTGCTCGGCGGCGAGGTCCACAACGGCGGCACGCTCGAGGCGGTCGACGGGCAGGTGTTCCTCGCCGGCGGGACCGGGATCGCGCTCGCCCCGTCCCCCCAGCTCACCGCGGTGCGCGGGCTCGCGCCGCCGAGCACCCGGTATGCGGTGGTGGCGGGTGACGGCGAGGTCGAGAACACGGGCGTCGTCTCCACGCCGCGCGGGAACATCACCATGGTGGGCGCGCGGACGCTCCAGAACGGCCTCCTGACCGCCACCACCGGCGCGGAGGCGAACGGCTCCATCAACCTTGGCGCCGACGGCCTCACCACCGCCTTCGGCGACGGGAGCGTGACCCAGATCCTCCCCGACGAGGGGGGGAAGAAGGTCATCGGGATCGGAGAGACCTTCCGGCCCTCCTCGATCCAGGTCCGCGGCGACCGGATCGACGTCCTCGACGGCGCGACGCTCTACGCTCCCGCGGGCGAGATCGACCTGACGGCGGTGATGACCGCGCCGCGGCCGTCGGGGATCACCGATCCGAGCGTGCTCGACGACACCCGGATCTACGTCGGAGCCGGCGCGCGCATCGACGTCTCGGGCCTGGAGGACGTGCTGGTCGCGATGGAGCAGAACACCATCCGGGCGGAGCTCCGCGCCAACGAGCTGCGGGACAACCCTCTGCTGCGCAGCGGCCCGCTCCGCGGCCGGACCGTCTACTTCGACGCGCGCCTCGGGGGGAAGTTCCTCGACGGCTCGGGGGTCGCGGACCTCTCCGGCTACTACGATCTCCTGGAGCGGGACGTCGCGCAGCTCATGATCGCCGGCGGGAAGGTGAGCCTCGCCGCGAACCAGATCGTGACGCGCCAGGGCTCGGTCATCGATCTCTCGGGGGGAAACCTCCGCACCCTCGACGGCTTCACGCGGCGGACCGTCCTCGTCGACGCGAGCGGCAACCGCGTGCCCATCGAAGGCGCCGCGCCCGGCGTCGCCTACGTCGGCACCGACGACGTCGTCATGGTGGCCCACCCGCGCTGGGGCACGACCGAGACCTACTCGTCGCCGTTGAGCCGCGGCCGCGCCCGCTTCGAGCGCGGGTACGTGCAGGGCGGGTCGGCGGGGACACTGTCCCTCGACACGGGCACGACGTACTGGTTCGACGAGGCGAAGGTGTCGGCCGGCGCCGAGCTCCTGCCGGCCAACCCCTCCGCCACCGGCGCCTTCCGGATCCTGGACGGCGACGTCGCCGCGCGGGTCACGGTGGGGCCGAAGCAGCGGGAGGCCCCGACCGGCACGGCAGATCCGACCCAGGCGTGGCGCGAGCGGCCGGCAGCGGCGAAGCTCGTCATCGGCGGGGCCGGGGACGTGAGCTTCACCACCGGTGGACCGATCCTCCCGGCGGGGTTCGGCCCCGACGGCGCGATAGACCCGGTGCACCGGGTCCAGCACGCGCTGCCGGCGAGCTGGTTCGACGGCCACGGCTTCGGCTCCGTCACGATCAACGCGGGGTACGACTCGGGCGACAATCCTCCGGGCGCCTACTCGGACACCAACCGGGCGCCCGGCGGCCACCTCACCGTTGGCGAGGGCGTCGTGGTCGACGTCGGCGACTTCGGCTCCTTCACCTTCAGCGGCAAGTCGGCCGAGGTGGAGGGGATGCTGCTCGCGCCGGGCGGCGCCGTGAGCCTCCAGGCCCTCCAGAAGGAGCTCGACCCAGCGCAGAGCCCGACCGTCCACCTCGGCGCAACGGGGGTCATCGACGTGGCCGGCCGGTGGACCAACGACGCGCTCGACGGCTTCGCGGGACCCATGCGGCCGCTCGGTGGCGGGACGGTGTCGCTCACCGGGGCGCGCGTCCTCCTCGACGCGGGATCCTACGTCGACGTCTCCGGCGGCGCGCGGCTCGACGCCACGGGGACGAAGATCACGTCGGGCAACGCAGGCTCCATCGCCATCGACGCGAGCCGCTATCCGCTGCCCGCCGGCGACACGGCCTCCCGGACGCAGCCGTTCGTGGGCGACCTCGCGCTCGACGGCGCGCTCGAGGGGCACGCGCTCGGAAAGGGAGGCGCCCTCACCATCAAGACCGGCCGGGACGTCGTGATCGGGAACGTCCTCGATCCCGCCAGCGGCCTGTTCGACGCGGCGTTCTTCACGCGCGGCGGGTTCGCGTCCTACGGCATCGTGGGCGGGTCAAGCGTGACGGTGAAGGCGGGAACGGTGATCGCTCCCACCACGGAGACGCTCCTCGTCCCGGTGAGCCCCGGCGAGCTGCCCACCGGTACGCGGCTCACCGCCGTCACGCCGTTCCGCGTGCTCCCCGAGGAGCTCCGCAACCCGATGACGCTGAGCCTCTCCGCCAGTCGAGACTACCCCGCCTACCCCTCGACCCTCACCGTCGAGGGCGGCGCGGCCATCCGCCTCGACCCGGGCTCCACGCTGACCCTCGGGGCGCGCGCTCTGATCCAGGTCGACGGGACGCTCGAGACGCCCGGCGGGACGATCGCGCTCGGGACTCCGGTCGCGGGCGCGGTCGCGTCCAGGATCGAGCTCGGCGAGGGCGCGCGCCTCCTCGCCCCCGGCTGGCAGAAGACCTCCCGGGTCGGGAGCCAGACGGTCCGCAGCGTCGAGGCCGGCGGCAGCGTGAGCCTCTCGTCGTCGAACGTCACGATCCCCTCGGGGGCGGTGATCGACGTCTCCGGCATCCACGGTGTGGCGGACCTGGCATCCGGGGCCGAAGGCATCGGCGCGGCGCGCACCGAGGAGCGCGCGATCGACGGGGCGGCCGGGTCGATCTCCATCGCCGCGGCGGGCGGCGTCGTCGCCGGGCAGCTCCGGCTCTCGGCGGGCGGCGAGGCGGGCGCGGGCGGTTCGCTCTTCATCTCCAGTAACGCGAGCGGACCGGTGCTCATCACCCAGCACGCGCCTGCGCCGGCGGCGAGCCAGCCCTTCACGGTCGTCGCGGACCGCATCGACGCGTCGGGCGCGGACGACCTCACCATCGCCGCCGCGCTCCCCGTCGCAGTCAGCTTCGACAATGGGAACGCCATCCTGTTCGACGGCGACGTCGATCTCCACACGGGCCGCTCGCTGCGGCTCGTCTCGCCGATCCTCGCTCGCCCGCTCGGCGGCGCGCCGGGGTCCGTGACGCTCCGCTCCGCCTACGTGGCGCTCGAGGGGCTCCCGTCCGGCCCGGTGATGCCCGACGCCGCGAACCCGGGGGGCGAGCTCACCGTGAAGGCCGATGTCATCGACGTCGCGCGGACGGTCATGACGAGCTCCGTGGCCGGGCTGCCCGCGCTGTACGCGGCGTCACCCTTCGCGAAGGTCACCCTCGACGCGCAGGCCGACATCCGGCTCTCGGACCACGATCTCGACGGCAACTGGGCGAAGCGCGCCGGCCTCCTCTCGGCGGGCGCGATCGTCCTCCGGGCCGCGCAGGTCTACGTGACCTCGCGGTCGGAGCCGGAGGCCACGAACCTCGAGCGCAAGGACGACGATCCGGGCTTCCTCGTCCTCTCCGGCGAGCGGATCGACGTCGTCGGGAATGGCAACCCCGCGCCGGTGCCGCTCTCGTTCGGCGAGCGGCTCACGCTCCGCGCGCCGATCGTCGAGCAGGGCGGGGTGCTTCGCGCGCCCGCGGGCGAGATCCGGCTCGAGGGGCGCGACCTCACCGGCGCCGCGACCGGGTCGGTGACCCTCCTCCCTGGAAGCGTGACCTCGACCTCGCTGCAGGGGGTCGTCGTCCCGTTTGGAACCGTGCTCGCGGGGGGGGAGTTCCATGGGTACGGCGCGGCCGGCCAGGCGCCGGCTCGGACCGTGAAGCTCGACGCGCCGGCGGTGGCGGTGAAGGAGGGGTCGATCGTGGACGTGTCCGGCGGCGGGGACCTCGCGGGGTTCGCGTTCGCGCCGGGCGACGGCGGCTCGAGCGACGCCCTCGCCTGGCGGACGGATCCGAACGGGAAGGTCGTCCGCGATTCCAAAGGCAACCCGCTCGCCGCGCGCAGCGTCGCGCTCGGGTCGGACCTGTCCGCGCCGTTCGCGATCCTGCCGAGCGCCGGCACCCAGGTCGCTCCGGTCGCGCGCTCCGCGGACCTCCGGGATTCCCGGCTGCACGTGGGAGACCAGGTCTGGCTCCAGGGCGTCCCGGGACTCCCCGACGGCTATTACACGCTCCTCCCCGCGCACTACGCGCTGCTCCCCGGCGGGCGGCTTATCGAGGCCCTGCCCGGCGCGTACGCCGCGGCGCCGGCGAGCTTCGTGCGCGCCGACGGCGCCGTTATCGCGACCGGGCGGCTGAGCCACGTCGTCCACGACGACGCCGGGAACGACCGGCGCGTCGACGACCAGCAGTTCGGCCGATTCGTGGTGGAGTCCAAGGACGTCTTCTCGCAGTACGGCCAGCTCCTGGAGTACTCGTTCGACGCGTCCGCCGGTGCGCTCGCCGCCGAGGCGGGCGTCCCGGTGCGCACGCCCCTCGACGCGGGGACCGTCGTCCTGAAGGCCACGGACTCCCTGACGCTGCAGGGCATCGGCCGCTTCGGGGCCGGGGAGGGAGGGCTTCTCGGAAACCTCGAGGTGTCAGCCTCGGCCATCGCGGTGGTGGACGGGGGTGCCGTCGCGCCGGGCCCGGGCTACCTGACGCTCGACGCCGAGGCGCTGATGGGCTTCGGCGCCGGGAGCGTGCTGCTCGGCGGGACGCGGGCGCGCTCGACCGACGTGAGTCAGCCGGGCACGGTCCTGACGACCGACGCGCGCGAGCTGGCGGTGGACCTGCGCGGGGGGACCTGGGCGGGGCCGGAGATCATCCTCGCCGCGCGCGAGAGCGTGACCGTGGCCGACGGCTCGGTGCTGCGAGCGGAGGGCGCGGCCTCGACCGACGCGAGCGCACTGCTGCTCAAGGGCGACGGCGCGCTGCTCCGGCTCTCGACCGGCGGTCGGGTCGCGCTCGTGCGGACCGGCGTCCCCGGCACCCCGGCCGCCGTGCTCGACGTCCAGGGGGCGACGCTCGACGCCGGGACCGGATCGCTCGCGCTCGAGGCGAGCGGGACCGTGGCGCTCGCCACGGACGTCGCGCTCGCAGCGCGTCAGATCGACCTCGGGTCGAACGACGTCCACCTCGGCGCCGCCCCCACCGGGGGGACGGGGACCTGGCTCGGCAAGGACCTGATCACCCGGCTGGCTTCGTCCTCCGATCTCCTCATCCGCGGCCACGACGCGATCCATCTGCACGGCGACCTCGACCTGGGGAGCCGCGTTGGCGGAGAGGCCACCATGCCGGCGCTCGTCCTCGACACCGGGCTCATCCAGGGCGAGGAGGGCGGGGCCGCGGGGATCACCGCCGGCCAGCTCACGCTCCGCAACTCCAGCTCCGGCAGCGCGCCCGCCGGAGTGGCCGGCACCGGAACGCTCGATCTCGACGTGGACGACCTCGTCATCGGCCCCGGCCAGACGCGGATCGCGGGCTTCGCCGCGCTTGAGGGGCGGGCCGGCACCATCGAGACGCTCGACCGCGGGAGCCTCGACTTCGCCGGCGGCTCGCTCCGGCTCCAGACCGCGCAGGTCCGTACGACCTCGGGGGCGAGCGCCACGATCTCGGCGCAGGGCTCCCTCGAGCTCGCGCACGGCGACGGGGCGCTCACCCCGCCCACGTCCCTTGGCGGCTCCCTCTCCCTCCGCGCCTCGACCATCTCCCTCGACACCTCCATCGCCCTGCCCGGCGGCACCGTCGAGGCGACCGCGACCGGCGGTCCGCTGACGCTCGGCGACCACGCCGTCATCGACGTGAGCGGCGTCGCCCTCGACTTCCACGGCCGCGAGCGGCTCGCGCCCGGCGGGACGATCCGGCTCTCGGCGCCGTCCGGGAGCGTCGCCATCGCCGCCGGAGCGGTGCTCGACGTCTCCGCGACGGCCGGCGGCGACGCCGGGACGGTCGCGCTCGTCGCGGGTGGCGAGGCGACGGTGCTGGGACGGCTCGCCGGGACGGCGGACGAGGGCCACCGGGCTGGCGCCTTCTCCCTCGTCGCGGCCGGCGTGCCCAGCTTCTCGGCCTTGAACGCGCTCGTCGAGCAGGGCGGCTTCACGTCGTCCCGCGAGGTTCGCCTCCGGCAGGACATCGCGCTCGCGCCGGGCGAGCTCATCACCGCGCGCGAGGTCGAGCTGCGCTCGGACACGGGAACGGTCCGCGTCGCGGGGCGGATCGACGCGGCCGCAAGGAGCGAGGCGAACGCGGACGGCGGCCGGATCCGGCTCGACGGCGCGGGCGGGGTGGTGATCGAAGGGGAGCTCGACGCCCACGCCTGGGACGGCTCGCTGCCCGCCGGGACCTACGCCCCGTCGAGCAGCAAGGTCGAGCTCGTCGCCGGCGCGGGGCGCGTGGACGTGGCCGCGGGCGCGCGGATCGACGTCAGCGGCCCGGCCGGCGGCTCGCTGGTCGTGCGCGCTCCGCAGCAGGGCGACGACGTGGCGGCAGGGATCGTCGGGCAGGTGGTGGGCGCGCGCGAGGTCCGGATCCAGGGGACGACGGAGTACGCGGCGACCGTCGTGGACGCGGCGCTCGTGCAGCAGCTCCTCGCGGACGGGGCCGCCTGGCTCCGGAACGGCGGCGCCATCGCCGGCCGGCTCGCGGCGGCCAACCCCGGCCTCGCGGGGCTCCTCCAGATCGGCGCGGGGGCCGTCGTGACGAGCGGGGGCGACCTCTCCATCGCGAGCGACGTCTCGCTCGGCGGCGCGCTGGGGGCGGGCTACCTCGGGTTCGTCGCGGCGGGGAGGATCGCCGTGGCGGGCAACGTGAGCGACGGGTTCGACGACGCCCTCGTCCCGGCCGGCCACGGCCTCCGCGAGGCGAGCCTCTCGACGGGCGCGTCCTCGAGCCTCTCCTTCGAGGCGGGCGGGTCGATCGGTGTCGGCGCGCCGGGGCTCGGCGTGCTGATCAGGACCGGGACCGGGGACGTCTCACTCCGCGCGGGGGGCGACATCGTCCTCGCCGACCCGGCCTCCGCGATCTACACCGCCGGACGCAGGACCGACCGCGCCGCGGGGTTCGGCGGCCCCGGCGGCATCGACCTGCCCCGGCAGCCCGACGGCTCGCTCGCGACGATGGGGGAGTTCCCCACCGGCGGCGGCGACGTCACGCTGAGCGCCGGCGGGAACATCGAGGCGCCGGTCGCGGCGCAGACGACCTCGGCCTGGCTCTTCCGTTACGGCGCCTCGACCTGGGACGCGCTCGCGCAGGGCTGGAACGTGACCCAGCAGACGAGCTGGTCCGTCCTCTTCAAGAACTTCGAGCAGGGCGTGGGCGCGCTCGGCGGCGGAGACGTGCGCGTCACCGCGGGGGGCGACGTCCGCGAGCTGCAGGTCGCGATCCCGACGACGGGACAGCTCACCACCGCCCCTGGCCAGTTCGCGCGGGCCGACGACCTCGTGGTCCGTGGCGGCGGCGATCTCGATCTCATCGCCGGGCGCGATCTCGTCGGCGGGCTCTTCGTCCTCGGCAGGGGGCAGGCGACGCTGCGCGCGGGCGGCAAGGTGGCCGAGAGCGACCGGCTCGAGGACCGGAGGGAGCTGCGGACCACCTTCGGGACCTCGGCCGTGCGCACGCGCCGGCAGGTGGGGCTGCTCCTCGGGCTGGCCGACGCGACCGCCAGCGTGACCGCGGGGCAGGGGGTCACCGTCGAGGCCGTGTTCGACCCGATGCGCCAGGCGCTCATCGCGGAGAACCTCGTCGGCGGCGTCACCGGGTCGGCGTTCTGGGGCTACACGGACCGGACCGCACTCGACGTCACCGCGCTCGGGGGACCGGTCGCCTACGAGAACGATCCCTGGGCCTCGGTGGACCTTAGCCTCGCAGGGAAGGCGCAGTACCAGGTGAAGCTCAGCCAATCCATCCTGAACCCGCTCAACGACCTCTTCTCGGCGGCGCCGCCTACGCTGCGGCTCGCGTCGCTCTCGGGGAGCGTCTCCGTCGAGGACCGGTTCACGAGCGCGAGCACGCTCAAGCTCGCACCCGCCGCGACGGGAACGCTGGAGCTGATGGCGGCGGAGAACGTCCGGCTGGTCCGCTCGATCGTCCTCGACGACGTCGATCCGCTGTACGCGCGCGGTCCGCTCGCGCCCTTCGCGACGACGACGACCCCTGCGACCGGAGCGGTCGCCGCGGAGCTGCCGAACATCGACACGATCGTGCAGCGTGGGCCGACGCCCATCCACCTCGGCGATCCCGACCCGGTCCGGATCACGGCGCTCGAGGGGTCCGTCTGCGCGCAGATGGGCGGGCTCTGCACGCCCGCGGGGGCGCCGCTCACGGTGACGGACCTCGCCCGCGTGACCGCGCCGAAGCCGATCGAGGTCTACGCCGGGAAGGACGTCCTCGCCGGCCGCTGGCAGCCGCAGCACAACGCGCCTTCCGACGTGTCGGTCCTCTCCGCGGGACGCGACGTCTACCAGCCGGTGCTGGAGGTGACGGGCACGGGGGCGGCGGTCCTGGAGGCCGGCCGCGACGTCGTCCTCGGCGAGCGGGACGTAGCGGGGCCCATGCACATCGCACCGCCCAAGGAAGGCGGCGCGATCTACGGCCGCGGCAACCGGGATTCCGCCGGTGTCCTCGTCCCCGCGCTCCCCGCGGGCCGGGGCGCGGACCTGTACGTGCTCGCCGGCGCTGCGGAGGGGCGCGTGGACTGGGACGGGTTCGCGGCGACGTACCTCGACGCCGCGAACCCCCGTGGCGTCGTGCGGACCTACCTGCCCGAGCTCCGCGCGTACATGGCCGGGCTCGACGCCGCGCGGTACGGGGCGCTGGGCGACACCGAGCTCGTCGCCGCGTTCCGGGAGCTCGCCGCCCCCGGCCGCAAGATCTTCCTCGAGCAGGTGCTCTTCAGCGAGCTGAAGGAGACCGGCCTCGACCACAACGATCCCGAGAGCCCGCGGTACAAGAGCTACGACCGCGGGTTCCTCGCCGTGAAGCTGCTCTTCCCCGTCGATCCGGCGACGCTCGGGCCGGAGGAGCGCGGATCGGTGATCTTCCACGGCAAGCAGGTGGAGACCGAGATCCAGGGGAGCATCACCGTGCTCGCCCCCTACGGCCGCGTCGAGGGCGGCACGAGCGCCGTGCAGGAGTTCGTGAACCCCGCGCTGGGCGGCGTCGTGACCCGCCGCGGAGGCGACATCCGGATCATGGCCGACGAGAACATCGACCTCTTCACGTCGCGCGTGTTCACGCTCCAGGGAGGCGACATCACGATGTGGACGTCGAACGGCAGCATCACCGCCGGCTCGGGCTCCAAGACGTCGGTCTTCCAGAAGCCGCTCGTCTACACGATGACCGACGCCGCGGTGGTCGCCGTCGACGCGTTCGGGCTCCAGACCGGCGCCGGCATCGGCGTCCTCGACGCGATCCAGGACGCCGGGGACCGGCCTCCGAGCCGCCTCGATCTCATCGCGCCCCGCGGCGAGGTGAACGCCGGCGACGCCGGCATCCGCGTGGTCGGGAACCTCAACATCGCCGCGGCCGTGGTGGTGGGGATGGAGAACATCCAGGCGACGGGCGCCAGCGCCGGCGTGCCCAAGATCGAGATGCCCAGCGTGGGCGCGCTGACGACGGCGAGCCAGATCACCCAGGCCGCGGCGAGCGAGGGCGCCGGCCCGCCGCCCCAGGCCCGGAACGCGGTGGCGGAGCTGCCGTCGATCATCACGGTGGAGGTGGTCGGGTACGAGACCGCCGACGCGCCGGGCCAGCGCGAGGAAGAGCAGCGGCGGCGCGAGAGGAGCAAGGGGCGTTGAGCGGGGCTCCGCTGGCGGGACGCGCGTTCGCGGTCGCGGGCGTGACGGAACTGGCACGCGCGCGAAACCAAAGCGTCATCCTCGCCGAGCGGCGCTAGGCCAGAATCCCCCACCCCGACCGGACCGAACACCCGTGCGATCCCTCGAGCAGCCCACCGCTGACACGCGACCCTTCTTGCGCGCCGCCTCCTCGAAGCGGACACGGCGCGCGGGGGCGCTCGCGCTCGCGGCGGGGCTCGCGGCGGCGCAGCTCGCTCCGGCGCGCGGACTCGCCGAAGAGCCCGGGCCGGCGACCCGCCGCATCCTCGACATCCTCGAGTTCCAGATCGAGGGGGTGAGCCGGCTCTCCGCGGCGGAGCTCGATGCAGTGGTCTATCCCTTCCTCGGACCGGGCCGTCCGCTGGAGGACGTCGAGGCGGCGCGCGCCGCGCTCGAGCGGGCGTACTCGGACCGGGGCTACCAATCGGTCGCGGTCGCGATCCCTCCGCAGACGGTCCGCGGGGGCGTCGTGACCCTGGTCGTGACGGAGCCGCGAGTCGGCCGCCTCCGCGTGCGCGGCGCGCGCTGGTTCGTGCCGAGCGACATCCGCCGGCTCGCGCCGTCGTTGGCGGAGGGGACGGTTCCGAACTTCAACGACATCGTCCGCGACGTCACCGCGCTGAACCAGCTGCCGGACCGTCGCGTCACGCCGGCGCTCCGGGCCGGGCGGGTTCCGGGGACGGTGGACGTGGACCTCAACGTGCAGGACACCCTCCCGCTGCACGGGTCGCTCGAGGTCAACGACCGGCACGGGCGAGACACGACCCCGCTGCGGACGGGCGCGTCGCTCCGCTACGACAACCTCTGGCAGCTCGGCCACAGCGTCGCTCTCGGCGCGCAGCTCGCGCCCGGGCGACTCGACGATGCCAAGATCTTCACCGGGTCGTACACGGCGCGCTTCGCGGACGTGCCGTGGCTCTCCGTGCTCGCGAGCTGGGCCGAGCAGGGGAGCGACATCTCGACCGTCGGTGGCATCAGCGTCACCGGCCGCGGCCGGATCGTCGGCGGCCGGTTCCAGGCGACCCTGCCCGGGAACGCCAGGTTCTTCCACGTCGTCTCCGCGGGGATGGACGCCAAGAGCTTCCGCGAGCGGCTGGAGCTCGGCGGCAGCGCGCTCAGCTCGCCGGTCACCTACGCGCCGCTCACCGCGCAGTACACGGCGGCGTTTACCGCCGGCGCGTCCCAGACGCAGCTCGTCGCCTCGGTCAGCGCCAATCTGCGTGGCCTGAGCAGCGGCCCCGAGCGGTTCGACGCGAAGCGGTACAGCGCGTCCGCGAACTTCGTGGTCTGCCGCGCTGAAGCGACCCGGACCGATCGCCTCCCGCTCGGCCTCGAGCTCGCGCTCCGGGCGCAGGGGCAGTACTCCCGCGACCCGCTCCTCGGCTCCGAGCAGCTCGGTGCGGGTGGCGCCGAGTCGGTGCGCGGGTATCTCGAGTCCGAGGCGGTGGGAGACCACGGCGGCCTCGGGTCGATCGAGCTCCGGAGCCCGTCGCTCGACCGCCTCTTCGGCCCCCTCTTCGGCCGGCGGATCGTGGACGAGTGGCGCTTCCACGTCTTCGCCGAGGGAGCCTGGCTCGCCGTCCACCACGTGCTGCCCGAGCAGCATGCGGAGGCGACCCTCTCCAGCACCGGCGGGGGCACGCAGCTCAAGCTCCTCGGGCGCCTCAACGGGAGCGTCGAGGTCGGCTTTCCGCTCCGCTCGACCGCCGCCAGCGGCTGGATGGAGCCGAGATTCCACTTCCGCGCGTCGACGGAGTTCTGACGCGCTCTCGAGGACACGACGATGCGGGCGAGAACGAGATTTCAGGGACGGCTGGCGCGAGGGCTCGCGTCGTGGCTCGCGGCCGGCGTGCTGCTGCTCCCGGTCGCGGCGCGCGGCTGGTGGAACGACGAGTGGAAGGGGCGCAAGCAGCTCACCATCGACACGAGCGCGGCGGGCGGGAACGTCACGCAGCCCATCGGCGCCGCGGCGGTGCTCGTGCGGCTCCACGTCGGGAACTTCAAGTTCGAAGCGGCGAAGGAGGACGGGAGCGATCTCCGGTTCGTCGCGGCCGACGACAAGACCCCGCTCAAGCACCAGCTGGAGAAGTGGGACCCGCTCCTCGGCGAGGCGCTCATCTGGGTCGGCGTCCCCGAGATCAAGCCCGGCGCGCGGACCGACCTGTGGCTCTACTTCGGGAACCCGAAGGCGGCGCCGGCGGACGACGCGAAGGGGACCTACGACGCGGGGACCGCGCTCGTCTACCACTTCGACGACCGCGGGCAGGCGCCGCGCGACGCGAGCACCTGGGGCAACCACGCGGCCGGCGCCGCGGTCCCGTCGGCGGAGGGGGCGCTCATCGGGCGCGGCATCAAGCTCGACGGGACCACTGGGGTGACGATTCCGGCGGGGCCGTCGCTCATCTGGAGCGCGGGCTCGCGCGCCACCTGGTCTGCCTGGATTCGCCCCGCCGAGGCGAACGAGACCGTCGCCATCGTGAGCCGCGAGGACGGGCCCGCCCGCTTCGTCGTCGGCCTCGACGGCGGGAAGCCGTTCGTCGAGGTGGTCGGTCCGGCCGGCCCGCGGCGGATCTCGGTCCCTCCCGCGATCGATCCCGGCGGCTGGCACCACCTCGCGGTGGTGGCCGGCGACGAGATCGCGCTGTTCGTGGACGGGATCCAGGTCGCGACCCTCGCCGCGCAGCTTCCCTCCCTCGGCGGGCCCGTCATGCTGGGCAACGCCGGCGTCGCGCCCGCGGCCGCGCCGCCGAAGGAGAAGGCGCCGCCCACGCCCCCGCCGCTCGGCGGGTTCAAGGGTGACCTCGACGAGGTTCAGATCGCCAAGGTGGACCGGCCCGCCGGCTGGGTCCGGTTCGCCGCGATCTCGCAGGGGACCGACCCCGGCAAGCTCCTCGTCGCAGGCCGCGAGGAGGAGAGCGGCGGCGGCCTGGACACCGGCTACTTCGGCATCCTCATCAAGTCGGTGACGCTCGACGGCTGGGTGGTCATCGGCCTCCTCGCGATCATGGCCATGGTCAGCTGGCTCGTGATGGTCACCAAGGCCCAGTACCTGAGCCGCGTCGAGCGCGGTAACGGCCGGTTCGCGGCGTGGTTCCGCGACGCGAGCGGCGAGCTCGGGGCCCTCGTTGAGCGCTCGCGCGAACCGCGGGCCGCGGCCGAGGAGGCGGCGGCGTTCAGGGACTCGCCGGTCTTCCGGATCTTCCAGGCGGGCGCCGTCGAGATCCGCAAGCGCACCGACGGCAGCCGCCCTCTCCACGCGGAGGCGATCGAGGCGATCCGCGCCTCGATGGACGCGGTGCTGGTCCGCGAGAACCAGGGGCTCAACCGGAACATGGTGCTCCTGACCATCGCGATCTCCGGCGGCCCGTTCCTGGGGCTGCTCGGCACGGTGGTGGGCGTCATGATCACGTTCGCGGCCATCGCCGCCGCAGGCGACGTCAACGTGAACGCCATCGCGCCAGGCATCGCCGCGGCGCTCGTCGCGACCGTCGCCGGCCTCGGCGTCGCGATCCCTGCGCTGTTTGGCTACAACTGGCTCCTCACCCGCAGCAAGAACGCCAGCGCCACGCTGCAGGTCTTCGTCGACGAGCTCGTCACGAAGGTCGCCGAGGCGTACGCCGAGCGCGAGATCCTCGAGCGCGGCGGGCGCCCGCGCCCCACCCTCACCGCAGCGGAGTGACGCCATGCACGTCCAGTCCGAGGAGAAGCCGTACGACGACATCAACATCACGCCGATGCTCGACCTCTCCTACGTGCTGCTCGTGATCTTCGTGATCATGACCACCGCGACGGTCCAGGGCATGCGCGTCAACCTGCCCAAGGCGAGCCCGTCGAAGAGCCTCGCCAAGCCGACCACCAAGGCCATCTCGGTGACGCAGGACGGGCGGGTGTTCCTCGACACGATCCCGGTGACGCTCCAGGAGCTCGAGCAGCGGCTGGTCCAGCAGCGGGGGATCACGCCGGAGTTCCCGGTCGTGGTCCGCGGCGACGGCCAGGTGCAGTACCAGAGCGTCGTGGACGTCCTCGACCTGCTCGGGCGGCTCAACATCACCACGGTCGGGCTCGCGACCAAGCCGCTCGTGAAGTGACGAGGCGCCGGTGACGTCTCGGATCGAGAGGCTCGCCCGCTTCCTGCGGGCCAACGGCATGGCAGCGGGCGCGGGGCTCATGCTCGCGGTGCTCGTCGTGCTCGCGGTCCGCTGGATCGCGAGGAACCGGGACGCGCCGCCGCCGCGGAAGGTGATGCAGTTCACGATGGTCTCCGTGCAGCCGCAGCCCCCGCCGCCGAGGACCCCGCCCCCGCCCCCACCCCCACAGCAGCCGCAGAAGCTCGACGACGCGCAGCCACAGGCGCAGGCGCAGCGGGTCGAGCTCAAGGCGGCGGAGATCCCGCCGCCCGATGCGCCGCCGCCGACGCCCGGCGGCGGGCGGCTCGCCCTCGCCGCCGAGGGCGCCGGACCCGGCGACGCGTTCAACCTCTCCGGGAACCCGGGCGGCCGGGGGCTCCTCTCCGGCGGCGGCCTGGGGGACGGCAACGGCGAGGGGATCGGCGAGGGCGCTGGGAACCGGTACGCCTGGTACTACGCCAAGCTCGCCTCGGAGATCGAGGACGCCTTCCGCAAGTCCAAGCGGGCCAGCACCTCCCAGGCGCGCGTCGAGCTCCGGATCTGGGCGGATGCGACGGGCCGGATCGAGCGCGTGCAGCTCATCCGCTCGACCGGGAACGCGGAGCTGGACGAGGCGATCCGCTCCATCACCGGGATGAAGCTCCGCGAGCCGCCGCCGCCCGACCTCCCGATGCCGATGATCGCCCGCTTCACCGCCCGGCGGCCCGGCTGAGGCCCCTTCACGCACCGACAAGGAGCACGGATCCGATGCACCAAGCGAAGACACCGCCCTCCGGCCGAGCCCGATCGATCGCCGCCCTCGTGCTGCTCGGCGCCACGCTGGCAGCGCCGGCCCGGGGCGCGGAGGCAGCGCCGGCGAGCCTGGACCCGTCGCTCGCCGGAACGACCCGCGCGCCCGACGGCGTCCGGCGGGTCACGTACATCCCGGAGATCGTGAAGGCGCAGCTCAAGGAGGAGATCCGCCGGGAGCTGGTCGAGCAGATGAAGCAGGAGGGCGGGGGGGCTCCCGGGGCGATCCCGGAGTGGCTGCGCCGGTTCCACTTCCGGGGGGACGCCCGTTATCGCGCCGAGCGGATCCTGTTCACGCGCGACAACGTCCCGGTCCTCGACTTCAACGCGATCAACACGGGGTCGCCAATCAACACCAGCCCGAACAGCTTCGTGGACTTCACGAACGAGCGGTGGCTCGACGTCGACCGGAACCGCACGCGCGCCCGCGTGCGGGCCCGACTCGGGTTCGACGCCGACGTTGTCGACGGGCTCGTCGCGGCGGTCCGCGTCGCGACCGGCGACAGCGCCTCGCCCGTCTCGACGAACCAGACCCTCGGCGCCTCGGGGGGAAACTTCAGCAAGTACCAGCTCCTGCTCGACCGCGCCGCGCTCCGGCTCGACCGCTCCCGGAGCGACGGGCGAGGCGTGGTCGCTCAGGTCGGCCGCTTCGAGAACCCGTTCGTCTCGACCGACCTGGTCTGGGACGAGGACGTGAGCTTCGACGGCCTCGCCGTGAAGGGCACCGCCGTCGTCGGGAAGGGACGGATCTTCCTGACGGCGGGCGCGTTCCCGCTCTTCGCGACGCCGCTCGACCTCTCTCCGCAGAACCAGGAGAAGTTCCGGAGCCACGACCGGTGGCTCTACGCGGCCCAGGCCGGTATCGACTGGCGGCCCGTCGAGCGGGTCAGCTTCAAGGTGGCCGCCGCGCTCCACGACTTCTACGGGGCGCAGGGACGCGCGTCGTCGCCCTGCGACACGGACGTGAAGGGCGTGGACTGCGACACCGACGCGATGCGGCCGTCCTTCGCGCAGAAGGGGAACACCTACTTCCCGCTCCGGACGCCGTCCCCCGGGGCGCTCTACCAGGAGACGCTGAACCCCACTGGCACCCCCCGCTACGAGTACTTCGGCCTCGCGAGCAAGTTCCAGGTCCTCGAGGGCACGCTCCGGCTCGACGCGCCGGTGGGAGCGCTGCGGCTCGGTCTCGACGTCGACGCCGCCTGGAACGTCGCGTTCCGGCGCGGCGCCGTCGCGGCGGTCGCGGTCAACAACTTCGGGAGCTGCAACGGCACGGTCTGCGACCGCTTCGTCGGGGGCGACAAGGGCGTCCTCGGCCGGATCGCGGTCGGGAGCGCCACGCTCTCCCGGCGCTGGGACTGGAACCTCGCGTTCACGTACCGCTACGTCGAGTCCGACGCGACGCTCGACGCGTTCGTGGACTCGGACTTCGGTCTCGGAGGCACGAACCTCAAGGGGTTCGGCGTGGTGGGGTCGGCGGCGGTCGCGGACAACGTCATCGCGAGCGTGCGCTGGATGAGCGCGGACGTGGTCGCCGGATCCCCGTACTCCGTCGACGTGCTCCAGCTCGATCTCTCGGCGAGGTACTGAGCCATGGACTCCCGTCGGCTCCTCGTGATGCTCTTCTTCTGCGCAGCCGCGCTGCGCCCCGGCCCCGCGCGCGCCGGCGAGTCTCCCGTCGAGGCCCGGCTGCGCGATGCCCTCCGCACCGCCACCGCCCAGCTCCGCGCCGCCGAGGACGAGAAGGCCCGGCTGCAGGCGAGCGAGGCCGCGCTCCAGAAGAAGGTGGCCGCGCTGGAGGCCCAGCTCGCCGCAGCCGCGAAGCCGCGCGGGAGCCCGCGCGCCGAGGCGGAGCTGCGCGCGTCGCTCGCCGAGACGACCGAGGAGGCCGCGAAGCTGAAGGAGGGGCTCGCCCGCTGCGAGACGTCGGCCCGCGAGGCCGGCGAGGCCGGCAGGGCGCGCGAGCAGGAGCAGGCGCAGCTCGTGGCGCAGGTTGGGCCGCTCACCCACCGGCTGACCACCTGCGAGGCGAAGAACGCCATCCTGCACCGGACCGCGCGAGAGATCCTCGATCGCTACGCCCACATCGGCCTCGGCCACGTGCTCGGCGCGAGCGAGCCGTTCGTGGGCGCAAAGCGCGTGGAGATCGAGAACCTCGTGCAGGAGTACGAGGACAAGCTGCTCGAGCACGAGGTGACACGATGACCACCCGCCCCCTCTCGCCTCCCCGACGCGCCGCGGGGCTCGCGGCGCTCTGCGCTGCGCTCGTCCTGGCCGCCTGGCCCGCCGCCGCGGCCCAGGTGGTCGCGCGCGCCGGCGCCATCGAGATCACAATGGAGGAGGTCCGGGCCTACGTCGCGACGCTCGGTGCGCAGGAGCAGGCCGCGCTCGCGAAGGACCCAGCCCTCCTCTCGCAGGCCGTGCGGGTCTACCTCGCGCGGCGGGCGCTGCTCGCCGAGGCGAGGGCGAAGGGCTGGAACGAGGATCCCGCCGTGAAGGCCCAGCTCGACCGCGTGCGCGACCAGGCAGCGACCGAGCTCTACCTGGACGCGGTCTCGCGCACGCCGGACTCGTACCCGACCGAGGCGGAGGTGGGCGCAGCATACGACGCGAACCGGGCCGCGTTTGCGCTCCCGCCGCAATGGCGGGTCGCGCAGATCTTCGTCGCGGCGCCGCGCGGCTCGGAGCCCGACGTCGAGGAGCGCGCGCGCGTCCGGCTCGACGCGCTCGTGAAGAAGCTCTCCCGGCGCGGGGCGGACTTCGCCGCCGCGGCGCGCGCGGAGACGGACGAGAGGGGGGCGGCCGAGCGCGGAGGGGAGATCGGCTGGCTCGCCGAGGAGCAGCTCATGCCCGCCGTCCGGCAGGTTGTGGTGGGACTGCCCAAGGACGGGGTGTCCGAGCCCGTCCGGCTGGACGACGGCTGGCACGTTCTCAAGGTCCTCGACGTTCGGCCGGCACGGACGAGCCCGCTCGCAGAGGTGCGCGACGCGCTCGTCTCGCGGCTCCGTGCCGAGCGCGTGAAGGGGAACCGGCAGGCCTACCTCGCGAAGCTGTTCGACGCGAACCCGCCAGAGATCAATGAGCTGGCGCTCTCGGGGGTGCTCCCGAAGCGGTGACGGAGCGCCTCACCTCCTCGAACCGTCGCGGCAGCGACACGAAGCCGACCCACTTCCCTGCCACCATCCTCGAAGGAGAGAACCCATGTCCTCGAAGCTCGCCCTGGCCGCCCTCGTCGTCTCCGCAGCGCTCGCGTTTCCCGCGCTCGCCGCACCGCCCAAGGGCGGCGCCTGCTCCGCCGGGAAGGTGAGGGCCCACGGCGCATGCCTCGACCCGTGCCCTACCGGGCACCCCTTCGCCGAGCCCCCCGCCTGCGAGTGCCCGAAGGGCTTCGGCAAGGTCCTGTTCGGCAGCGGCGGCGGCGAGTGCAAGCGGCTCGTTTGCGCGAAGGGAAGCCTCGTCGATCCCAAGAGCTGCGACTGCCCCGAGGCATACGAGAAGAAGGACGCCGGCAAGGGCAAGGCCCGCTGCGTCGTCCGCAAGGCGGCCAGCGCGAAGTGAGGGGCACCATGAAGAAGGTGCTCGCCGCCGCGGTCCTCGCGATGCTGGCGCCCCACGCGCGTGCGCAGGTCACCGTGAAGCTCGGCACGATGGCACCGACGGGGTCGGCCTGGCACGACATCCTGAAGGAGATGGGGCAGCGATGGGAGCAGGCCTCCGGTGGTCGCGTGAAGGTCCGCGTGTATCCCGGCGGCTCGCAGGGGAACGAAGGGGAGATGCTCCGCAAGCTGCAAATCGGTCAGCTCCAGGCCGCCGCCATCTCGAACGTCGGGTTGCACGACGTCGTGCCCGAGGCGCAGGCCATGTCGATCCCCATGCTCTTCGCCGACGAGGCGGAGATGGAGTGCGCCTTCCGCCGCGTGAGCGGCGCGATGCAGGCGGCCTTCGAGCGAAGGGGCCTCGTCGTGGTGCAGTGGAGCCGGCTCGGAACCGCCGCGTTCTTCTGCAACGCTGCTTTCAGGACGCCCGCCGAGATGGCGAGCGCGAAGATGTTCGCCTGGGACGGGGATCCCGGGACGGTGGACGCGTGGCGCACGGCAGGATTCAGGCCGGTGGTCCTCTCGTCGACCGATCTCGTGCCGGCGCTGCAGACCGGCATGATCGACTGTGTCGGCAACGTGCCGGCGTTCATGCTCGCGGCGCACGTGTACGAGCGCGCCCGCTACATGATCGACGTACCCCTCGGGTTCGCCCTCGCCGCCATCGTCGTGCGCAAGGATGCGTGGGAGCGGATCCCGGCGGACGTGCGGCCGCGGCTTCTCGCCGTCGCGCAGGAGCTCGGCCTCAGGGTGGACGCCGAGGCGCGACGCCTGAGCTCGGACGCCGTGAAGGCGATGACGAAGCAGGGGCTTCAGGTCGTGACGGTCGCGCCGGAGGCATGGCGTCGCACCGTCGAGAAGAGCTGGCCCGTGCTCCGCGAGCGCGTGGTCACGCCGGAGTTTTTCGACGAGGTGAAGGGCGCGCGGGACGCCTGCCGCGCGTCGGCCATGAAGTAGGACCAGGCCGCCCCTAGGCTCGCGCGATCGGCATGACCGCCACGACCGGCGCATTCGAGCTCAGGCGGTTCGTCCCGGCGCTTTGCCTGGCGTTCCTGTCGCTCCCCGCAGCGGCCGGGGCCGATGGGCCGACGGCGGATGAGGTGAGGGAGAAGGCTTCGCAGGAATACCTCGCGGGCCACTACGCCGAGGCCGCAGCCCGCTTCCTGGAAATCGCCGACAAGCATCCCGGCACCGCGGCGCGCCGTTACGCCGTGCAGATGCTGGGAACGCTGTACGAGGACAAGCTCGTAGACGTCGGCAAGGCGATCGAATGGGATCGCAAGTTCCTGAACGAGTACGCCGGGCCCCGCCAGGTCTCCTTCTACCAGGAGAAGCTCGCCACCCTCGAGCGATTGAAGAACCACGAAGAAGCGTTCGCGACGTACCAGTCGATCCGGTTCGCCGATCAAGGCGACGCCGTCCTGGCGACGCGGCTCGAGTCCCTGCTGAGAGACCATCCTGATTTCCCGTTGAAGGCGCAGGTCCGCAGGGAGCTGGCTTACGCATATGCCCGCCTGGACGAGCGCCGGCTGAGTCATCAGAGCTTCGAGGAGCTGTCCCGGATCAGCGGCGCAGCCATTCCCGTCAGCGACCGGCTGGCATCCGACAAGGCCGACCGCTACTGGCGGCTGACGCGAGTCTGGGGCGGCATCGCCTGGGGCGTCGTCGCGGTCCTCTGGGCCGTCGCGCTGCTGATGAAGCCGTGGGAGCGGATGACTCGCGCCTCGGTCAGGAGCTTCGTCATCTGGGCCGCGGCGTGGCTGCTCTTGGCAGCCGTGAGGCTCCCGTCCTACTACGCGGCCGCCGCGGACGAGAACCCTTTCTCCGGATCCGCCGTCTTTGTCGCGGCCGGCCTCAACCTGGCAGTCCTCCTCTGGATGACGCTGCTGACGCGGGGCGACTTCTGGCGGATGCGGCCTCGCGCGCTGCGATGGGCGAGCCCGCTTCTCACCGTGCTCATGACCACGGCGGTCCTCTATCTGTTCATCCTCCACCAGCCGAACGGGACCGAGATCATGGATGCGTTCGCCGTCAAGTACCGGCACTGGACGGGGAAATAGCCTCGAAGGAAAGGCGCGAGACGCGATGAAAGGGCGAATCCTCAAGATCAAGACGGGGTACAACCCGAACTCGAGCAGCATCGGCGCGGATCTCGTGGTCTTCTTCACCGCCGGCGCGGCGATCGCCATCCTCTTCAACACGGTGGCGGCGATCGTCTGCGCGGCGAAGGCGCAGCGCGAGCGGCGGCCGGACCCGTCCCCGGAGCAGCCCCGACCCGCCATCCCCGCGGAACAGGGACGAGCGCCGTGAAGCACCGCTTCGAGACGTTCGGCGGGATCCTGGCGCTGGAGGACCCGCCGATGCTCGTGCACGTGGACCGGGAGTTCATGCGCGGCCTGGGCCACGGGCCAAGCTCACTGTGGGAAGAGCCGGAGACCTCCCTCCTCTCCGCTCCCCTGGAGGTCCATCTCTCGGTCACCAACGCCTGCGCGCTCCGGTGCCGGCACTGCTACATGGACTCGGGGGAAAGGGAGCGGGAAGAGCTGTCGGCGGCGGACTTCCGCCGGGCCGTCGATCTGCTGGCCGGCATGGGCGTGTTCCACGTGGCCCTGGGAGGGGGCGAAGCGCTGGAGCGGCCCGACTTCTTCGAGCTCGCTGCCTACGTCCGCGGCCGCGGCATCGTCCCCAACCTGACCACCAACGGCCGCCTGCTGACCGGCGAGACCGCCGCCAAGTGTCGCGTCTTCGGACAGGTCAACGTCAGCATCGACGGGATCGGGGGGTTCCCGGCGGCCGGCCGGGACCGGGATGCGCTCGTCCCGGCGGTGGAGGCGGTGGATCTGCTCCTGGAAGCGGGGGTCAAGGTCGGCCTGAACTGCGTCCTCGCCCGACGTAGCTTCGAGCGACTCGAGGAGGTGTTCGCCTACGCCGGGCAGCGGGGGCTCACCGATCTGGAGCTGCTCCGGCTCAAGCCCGCAGGACGGGGCAAACGGGACTATTTCGAGAAGCGCCTGACTCCGGCGCAGAACCGAGCCCTCTACCCGGCCATCCGCGATCTCTCCCTGCAATACGGCGTCGCGGCCAAGATCGACTGCTCGTTCGTCCCGATGCTCTGCTGGCACCGGCCGGACAGGACCTTGATGGAGCGGTTCTCTGTCTACGGCTGCGAGGCAGGTCACGTCCTGCTGGGTGTGCGCTCCGACGGCCGGTTCGCCGGCTGCTCCTTCCTGACGGGGGACGAGAGCATCTTCGATCTCCCCGGGCTCTGGAGAGGCTCCGAGCACCTCACCCGACTGCGCGCCTGGAGCGAGCGGGCCCCGGAGCCCTGCCGCGCCTGCGACTACCTCGAGACCTGCAAGGGCGGGTGCCGCGCCGTCGCGCAGTTCGTCGCCGGCGACCTTCAAGCCCCCGATCCGGAATGCCCGTTCGTCGCGGGCACGGAATGAACACAGGAGGAGCCCAACGAATGGTCAAGCAATTGCTCGCTGTGCTTGGATTGACGACCGCATACGCGGTCATCCGTTATGCGGGGTTCGGAGGGGTTTCCCTCATCCATGTCCCCGGCTACCTGCTCAACAAGTCCATCTCCATGGCGGCGGCGGTGGCGCTGGCCGTCGCGGCGCAGGAGCTGGTGCGAAACCGGCGGGACGCGTACCTCTTCTGGAGCAAGGCAGCCGCGCATCTCGCGTTCGGGCACGTGCTGCTGTCGCTCGCGCTCATGTCGAAGGGGAACTACCCGGGCTTCTTCGACGGCGACCGGATGAGCCTGACCGGCGAAGGGATGCTGATCCTGGGGGTGCTCGCGAGCTACTGCTTCTGGCGCGTGGGCACGACGAGGCAGCGGTGGTCCTCGCGGCGCCCGCTGACGTTGCTGGGGTGCGCACTGGTGGCGGGCCACCTCTTCGTCATGGGATCCGGCGGCTGGCTGCACTTCGAGAGGTGGCACGGCGGTCTCCCACCCATCACCCTGCTCTCCTTCTGCATGGCGGTGTTCAGCCTGATCTCCTTCCTCCGGGTGAAGGAGAAGGACCTCGGCGCGGAAGCCGTCGAGGAGGGGGCGCCCTGAGCCATCCCCTCATATGAGGCCGAAGACCTCGCGAAAGACGCGGTGCTCGCGGAGGAGCTCGCCGAACTTGGCCATGAGCGGCTCGAGCATGTCGAGCTTCATCTTCGGGAGGGCGCCGTAGTGCATCAGGCCCTGGTTGAGCAGCGAGATGGTGCGCTTCTTGACCGTGTTGGCCTTGAGGTACCGGTCGATGCCAATGGCCTCGCCGGCGGCGCCGAGCAGCGTGAGCAGCGCGATGGCGATGGCGCTGATGAGGAGCAGGCGGTCGCGGCGGTCCGGATCGCCGACGCGGGTATCCGAGAGGCCCATGCCGAAGCGGAGGTTCTTCTGGTCGCGGAAGCTCTCCTCGATGGTGAACCGCCTGCCGTAGAGCGCCACGATCTCGGAGGCGGCCTTGTCGCCGTGGCTCGTGGCCAGATGCCAGGCCTCCTTCATCCCCTTCGCCTTCACGCAAACAACGGCGCCGACCTGGCGACCCGTCTTGGTGACCCGCGCGCCGCGCGAAAGCAGCGGGCGGCCGTTCGCAGGAACTCGATCCTTGGCAGCCAAGGTCACGCCGTCGGCGCTCGTCACCTTCACGATGCCGCGGAAGCGCACGACGAAGTCGAGGCCGAGCTGATCCTTGAGGAGCTCGTAGAGGGCCTGGTCGCCGAAGCCGCGATCGGCGAGCACCGTCACCTTCACGTCCTCGGGGAGAACCTCGCGGAAGCGCTCGAGCAGCGTGTCCTCATGTTCGTTGCGCCAACCCTTCAGCTCGGACTTCATCACGGTCTTCCAGAGAAGCGGCGTGGCCCGGCCGTGACTCGTGATCATCGACAGGACGATGGTGGACTGGTTGTCGGCGTCGAAGTCGGTCCAATCGAGCGCGGTGACGATCTCGGGCCGGTCGCCGACCACGAAGGGGACCCAGCTCGCGAACAGACGCCACACCGGAATGCCATTGTTGCTGAGCAGCCGATCCACCTGCTTCACCGCGTGCTTGGTCTTGAGCCCCTCCGCCATCGCGAGAGCCTTGCCGATGGCGTGGATCCCCAAGGCGGCCCCCTCCAGCACTCCGACGGCGGCCCCCGCCAGCGAAGCCACGCGCTTGGCGTGGAGATCGTCGGCGAAGAGGTCGAGACGAGCGTCGTGATCCGGTCGCGGTCGAGAGGTTGGTCGCTCACGAGGCGGCAGCGTGATCCCCTCGATCTCGGATTTCAAGGACTTGCCCCTACGAGATGAGGGGATCGCTCAGCGTCGCTGCACGATCGCTAACCGGAGGCGTCGCTCGCGACTCCGTCATCGTGCGAGGCGGCGACCCGGCGAACGAGCGGTCGTCCACCCGGTCGTTCGAAAAGAAAGATAGACGAGGAGGTGGGGCAGCCCCCGCCTCCTCGTCTCCGATGACTCGAGATCGGCCGCCTCGCAGGACGAGGCGAAGGCGCCGAGCGTCAGTTGCTGTTGATGATGTAGTCAGCCGCTTGCGTCAGGATCCCGGCAACCTTCGCCGTGATCTTCTTTCCCGACTGCGACTGGACCTTGCGCTCGAATTCCTGCAGGTCGGCGTCCTGTTCACTGGAAGTGGCGGCATTCTCCGCGGTGGTGAGGAGCGACAGGAGCTCGTTCGCGAAGCCCTGGTCCGTGACGTACTGATGAACGAGATCCTTCAACCCCTGGATCGTCCCGCTGACCGTGATGTCGATCGTGATCAGCAGCGACTGCACGGGCTCGACGTTGGCGGAGGGAGCCATGTAGCCGTAGGTCAGCATGCTGACGGTCCCACAGACGTTGATCGCGCCCGTGACCGGCTGGTAGGTGCCCCCGCCGAGCGCGTAGAACAGCTGCCCTGACCCGTCGGAATAGAGCGTGACTCCGACGCATCCGGTACCGCCGCCCCCACCACCGCCGCCTCCACCGCTGACGGGGATCGGATCGATCCGGACGCGGTCGCTCGATCTCCCTGCGTTGTCCACCGCCCAGAAGGTGATCTCGTACGTCCCCGAATTGTTCAGGGCGAACGTGGTGCTCGCTTCCGCGGGCGCCTTCTGGGTCGCGGGGTCGACGGGGAACCGGACCACCGTCTCCACCCCGTTGACGGTGTAGTGGATCTCCTTCACGCCGGTGCAGGCGTCCTTCGACGTCAGGGTGACATCGACGCTGGAGGTGTAGACACCGTCGCTCCCCTTCGTCCCGACGACGGCCGCGGTGGTCTTCGGAGCGATGGTGTCCCCGACGGTGATCTTGACGCTGTCCGTCGAGACGAGGCCCGTCGAATACGTCACCTCCAGAGCGACGTCGTAGATCCCCCAGGACGGCAGCGTGACGGTCGGGGAGGGTCCGCTCGCGGTGTACGTGTTCGTCCCGTCGCTCCAGGTCCAGCGGTAGGCGCTGGGATTGGAGGAGGCCGATCCCTGCAACGTCATGTCGACCTGCTGGGTGGCCGGACATTCGAGGAGCTGGTCCGGGCCTGCGTACGCCCAGGTCCCGGCGCCAAAGACGTGGATGGTAGGCGGAGGGTCGAAGGCGTTGTTCGTCTCGTTGGACTCGGGGATCCACCCCGCGGAGTCCGCGATGGCGAGGAGGTGGTAGTCGCCGCCCGGCAGGTTGGTGGGGATGACCCCGCTCGCGTCGGCCGGCTCGGACTGGCCGGCGCCGAGGGCGCCGACCCCGGTC
>WNGA01000521.1_pt1 | contig 58470 bp, 52 predicted proteins | sample 5400061 | NCBI WGS metagenome assembly WNGA01 (sample SAMN13153366, study PRJNA577476) | soil metagenome | isolation source: 100 cm soil or saprolite under grassland replicate 2 | place: USA:California | collected 2016-06-15
TGCCCGACACCGAACCCCATCTGGGTCAGCATGACCATGCCCAGGTTACGGGCCCCGGTGTCCTCGGCGCGGTACGGGCCGACCAGCCCGACCCCGCCCGCACTCACCAGCACCTGCCCGTCCCGCCGGTGCGCCACCAGCACCGGACGCCGCTCGGGCATCCCGGAAAGCAGCTGCTGCACCGGTCGGCTCATGCCCCGATCCTACCCCGTTTCCCACCCGCTGTATGCACAAGATCCTTGTACCTTCACCCTCAAGAAACCACAGGTCAGAGCTTGATCGGCTAGCTACTACAGGAGGTCTGAGACCGAGGACTTCGAAGCACCCGGCTCTCGAGTACCATCTCCAGCGCGGTAACCCGGGATCCGGGTGAGGACACCGCCCACGCGCCGGCCAGCTCACCGGAACGGTCGTATGTGCGGACGCTGGCGTCGGCCATCCGGTCACGACGTCGCCGTCCGTCCCTAACTCACGCCACCGCGCAGGCCTGCGTGGCCGACGGCGGCGCCAGGTCGGTGGCCTGCCCGCCGTCCAGGTCCACCAGGCGCACGGACCCGCCGGCAGCGACGGCGACCGTCGTGCGATCCCGGCCGAACGCCACGGCGGGGTCGCGCACCTCGCCCTTCACGCGGCCGATCTCGACCACCTCCGGCCGGACCGAGGAAATCCCGGATCACCTCCACCGCGCAGCGTGCCGCACGCACCAGGTTTTCCGATCCCGGGGGCGTGTGGCACAGTAGAGCGGTTGCCGCAGCCCGGCCCGGGCTGGGCCACGTCCCCGGACAGCATGCACAGTGATCCGTGCGCGCCGTAGCCGCGCCCGCCGTATGAGGAAGCGAAGACCGCGATGAACACGCTCGACGCCCTGGACGCCAAGTCGTTGCGTTCCGACATCCCGGACTTCCGTCCCGGTGACACGGTGAAGGTGCACGTGCGCGTGGTCGAGGGTTCGCGCGAGCGGATCCAGATCTTCCAGGGCGTGGTCATCCGCCGGCAGGGCGGCGGCGTGCGGGAGACCTTCACCGTGCGCAAGATCAGCTTCGGCGTCGGCGTGGAGCGCACCTTCCCGGTGCACACCCCGATCATCAACCGGATCGAGGTCGTCACCCGCGGCGACGTGCGCCGCGCGAAGCTGTACTACCTGCGCGACCTGCGCGGCAAGGCTGCCAAGATCAAAGAGAAGCGGGACAACGCACCGGCCCGCTGACCGGCGCCGACGGCGTACCGGTCTAGGCTGGTCTGGATGACCGACGACACTCCGGCCGGGACCGGCGCTGACCCCGCCGCCGCCCGGTCCACCGCTGACGTACCCAAACCACCGGGCGGTGCTGATCAAGACGTTCCTGGTGCAGGCGTTCTTCATCCCGTCCAGTTCGATGGAGAAGACCCTGCATGGTTGCCCCGGCTGCTCCGGCGACCGGGTGCTGGTCAACAAGCTGACGTACCGGTTCCACGACCCGCGGCCCGGTGACGTGGTGGTGTTCCGCGGCCCCGAGTCATGGGCGCCCGAGGTGCATATCGAGGGTCCGAGCAACATCCTGCAGCGTGGCGTGCGGGCGATCGGCCAGGTCATCGGCATCGCCCAGCCGAACGAGAAGGACTTCATCAAGCGCGTGATCGCGGTCGGCGGGCAGACCGTGCAGTGCTGCGACCCCCAGGGGCGCGTGCTGGTGGACGGCAGGCCGCTGGACGAGCCGTACATCTACCTGGACGGCCAGCAGGACCAGAAGCTGGCGGAGTTCGGCCCGGTGAAGGTGCCGGCCGGCCGGCTCTGGGTGATGGGCGACCACCGGAACGCATCGGCCGACAGCCGCGCGCACATCGCCGACGCCGACCTCGGCACCATCTCGGTGGACGATGTGATCGGCAAGTCCTTCGTGATCGTGTGGCCGCCGTCGCGGTGGAACACGCTTGGCACTCCGTCGACGTTCAGGTCGCTCGGCCCGCTGACCGGGTCGGCGCCGCTGGTGCTGAGCACCGCCCTGGTGCTGCCCGTCGGGCTGCTGCGCCGGCGGCGACGCACCCGGACCACCCGGACCGGCCCACGTGTAGGCCGACGCGTAGGCCTACGTCAGCGCTCCGCGCTCCGGCGGTTGCGGGTGCGGTAGGCCCGGGTCTTCTCCCGGTTGCCGCACACCCGCATCGAGCACCAGTTCCGGGACCGGTTGCGGCTGGTGTCGTAGAACGCCCACCGGCAGTGGTCGGCGGGGCACACCTTGAGCCGCGCCCAGGTGCCGTCCTGGCCGCACCGGGTCGCCGCGACGAGGAGGCCGGCCAGCCCGGCGGAGACCCCTGACCGGGCCGGCACCAGTTCCGGCGTGCCGCCGAGCGCGACCTGGAGCGGCAGCCGGTGGAGCAGGTCGGCCAGCCCGGGCGGCTCGGCCCCGTCGTGGCCAAGAGCCGCCCGGAGCCCTTCACGGAGCGTGATCGCGTCGGACAGGTCGACATCCGTGGCGCCGTCGCCGGCCAGGCCGTGCCGGTCCAGCCACGCCGCCAGGTCCGCCGGGCCGGTCAAATTGTCGGTGCCTTCGTCTATATCTCGGGTGTTCACGAAATCGACGATCAGTGCCGCGGCCGCCGGTGTCACCTGCTCATCCACGACACCACTGTAGGACGATAGGCGGTTGCGGGACCAGAGACACCGGCGTAGCGTTTTAGCAGGTGTCGCACGGAGGGAGGCTCCTCATGTGGGAATACGAGATCGCAGAGCAGCGGATGGCTGAACGGCGTGCGGTCGCCGAGCGGTACCGGCTGGCGCGCTCGATCCGCTCCGACCTGCGGGCACGGCACCCCGCTCCGGTTGCCCCGGTTGCCCCGGTTGCCCCGGTTGCGCGGTCGGTGGCCACGGCTCCCGAGGTTGGGTGCAGGCGGGCCGCGGCCTTCAGCGGGGGGCGGGCGTGACGGCCGCCGCGCACCTGGTGATCGACAGCAACGACCTGGACCGGGTCTCCGCGTTCTGGGCGGGGCTGCTGGACCTCCGGGTGACGGGCAAGGAGGACGACTGGATAGATCTCGGTCCGCTGGGCGACGGCGGCCCGGTGCTGTCGTTCCAGCGGGTGCCGGAGGCGAAGCAGCTCAAGAACCGGCTGCACCTCGACCTCGCCGTACCGGACTTCGACGCGGCCACCGCCCGCGCCGGGTCGCTCGGCGCCGCGCCGTACGGCGTCGTGCACGGTACGGGCAGCTCCCGCTGGCAGGTCTGGCGCGATCCGGAGGGCAACGAGTTCTGCCTGTGCAGCGAGCCGGGGTAGTAGCCGGCGCCTTCGGCTACGGGGTGTGGCCGCCTAAGCTAAGGCCCCGTGAGGGAAGTCGTCTGCGCGGTACGGTCCCGATGATCGGTCCACATCGGACGGTGGTGCGCCGGGACGCCGGGCTGTGGGCGTTCGAGGGGGCGCTGCGCCGCCGTGGCTTCGACCGGATCGCGGGTGCTGACGAGGCCGGTCGGGGAGCGTGCGCGGGGCCGCTGGTGGTGGCTGCGTGCGTGCTGCCCGACGGCCGGCGCGGCTTGGTGCCTGAGCTGGCCGACTCGAAGCTGCTCACCCCGTTGGCCCGCGAGCGGGTGTACGCGGAGGTGGTGGCGCGCGCGTCGGCCTGGTCGGTGGTGGTGATCCCGCCGGGCGAGGTGGATCGCCGAGGGTTGCATGTGACGAACCTGGAGGGGATGCGCCGCGCGCTGGCCGCCCTCGACCCGGGGCCGTCGTACGTACTGACCGACGGGTTCGGCGTGGACGGCCTCGGCGCCCCCGGCCTGGCGGTCTGGAAGGGCGACCGGGTGGCCGCCTGCATCGCCGCCGCCTCGGTGATCGCCAAGGTCACCCGGGACCGGATCATGACCGAGCTGCACGAGCGGTACCCGCTGTACGACTTCGCCACCCACAAGGGCTACGTGACCCCGGCGCACGCCGAGGCGCTGGCCGTGCACGGTCCGTGCCCGGAACACCGGTACTCCTATGTGAACGTGGCACGCGCACTGGGCCAGAATGGCGTCATCCAGTGTCCCGGGATGGAGAACGTGACCGCATGAGCGTCGACGACCGGAGCTCCAGATGACACAGCGCGCCTGCTCCTCGCGCCGGCCCGCGACCGCGTGGCGCGCCGCGGGGGGCATTGACGGGCAGGGGGTGGCATGAGCGCCGAGGATCTCGAGAAGTACGAGACCGAGATGGAGCTGCAGCTCTACCGGGAGTACCGCGACATCGTCGGCCAGTTCTCGTACGTGGTGGAGACCGACCGCCGCTTCTACCTCGCCAACTCCGTCGACATCCAGCCGCGCAACGCCGACGGCGAGGTGTACTTCGAGGTCAACCTGCACGATGCCTGGGTGTGGGACATGTACCGCCCGGCGCGGTTCGTGAAGAACGTCCGGGTGGTGACCTTCAAGGACGTGAACGTCGAGGAACTGGAGAAGCCGGATCTGGAGCTGCCAGGTGGTGGCCGGGAGCCGTTCGGCGGGTAGGACTCCTCCTGATGCGAGGAGGGCTGGCTGTGACCTCACCGGATGACGAGCGCGACCGGCTGCGCGACCTGGACGACACGAGCAGCGTGCCGGAAACGGACCGGCCGCGCCGGCAGCCCACTCCTGGCACGCCGGCCGACCGGCCGGGTGGCGTGGGCGAGGTCCCGACCCACCGCCCGGCGTCGGAGGCCATGCCCGGCACCAGCGAGGAGGCGGCTCCGGTGCAGGGGGTGTTCGTGCCGGTCGGCGACGACCCGGCCACCTGACCAGTCGCGGGCGCCGGCTGTCAAATCGCCCTCCACAGGGTTGGGCGTTGTCCACAGGCGCCGTTTTGCGGCTTCTCCGCCGGGTGGCGGGTCCCCGAGGCTGGTCCGCATGCGAGTCAAGGATGCGGTGGGCCGGTACGGCGAGCAGGTCGCGGCCGAGCACCTGGAGAAGGCCGGTCTGGAGCTGCTCACGCGCAACTGGCGATGTGCCGAGGGCGAGCTCGACATCGTGGCGCGGGACGGGGACGCGCTGGTCTTCTGCGAGGTGAAGACCCGCTCCAGCGCGCGGTTCGGGGATCCGTCGGAGGCGGTCAACCCGGAGAAGGCCACCCGAATACGGCGGCTGGCGCTGCGCTGGCTCGCCGCGAACGGGGTCTCCGGGCGAGAGCTGCGGTTCGACGTGGTGACCGTGCTGCGCGGCGCCGACGGGGTACGCGTACGGCACCTGCGTGGGGCGTTCTGATGGTGCTGGCCAAGACCCGGTCCGTCGCCCTGGTCGGCGTCGAGGGCTGGGTGGTGGACGTGGAGGCCGACCTGGCCGACGGGCTGCCGGGGGTCCGGCTGGTCGGCCTGCCCGACGCCGCGCTGTCCGAGGCGCGTGACCGGATCCGTGCCGCCATCGTGAACTCCGACCTGCCCTGGCCGAACCGGCGGATCACCATCGGCCTGCTGCCGGCGTCGCTGCCCAAGCAGGGTTCGCACTTCGACCTCGCGCTGGCCCTCGCGGTGCTCGCGGCCGCGGGGGTGGTGCCGGCCGAGCCGCTGGCCGACGTCGCGATCCTCGGCGAGCTCGGGCTGGACGGGACGGTGCACGCCGTCCGCGGCGTGCTGCCGGCCGCGCTGGCCGCCGCCCGCGACGGTGTCCGCCGGGTGCTGGTCCCGTCGGCGAACGCGGACGAGGCCGCCCTGGTCGGCGACCTCGACGTCCGGGGGGTCCCGTCGCTGGCCGACGCGGTGGCCTGGCTGCGCGGCGAGCCGGCCGAGGTGGTCGTGGGGGCGGTACCGCCGCCCGGTGCGGCCGGTGCTCCAGAGCCGGGTAGGGCCCCCGACCTCGCCGAGCTTGCCGGCCAGGCCGCCGGGCGGCGCGCCCTGGAGATCGCCGCCGCGGGCGGTCACCACCTGCTGCTCATGGGGCCGCCGGGCTCTGGCAAGACGATGCTGGCCGAACGGCTGCCCGGCGTGCTGCCGCCGCTGTCCGACGAGTCCGCCCTGGAGGTGACCTCCATCCACTCGGTCGCCGGTGTGCTGCCCCCGGGCGCGCCCCTGATCCGGCGGCCACCGTTCCAGGCGCCGCACCACACGGCGTCGGTGCCTTCGCTCGTGGGCGGCGGCAACGGCGTCCCGCGCCCGGGCGCGATCACCCTCGCGCACCGCGGGGTGCTGTTTCTGGACGAGGCGCCGGAGTTCCCCCCGCCGGTGCTGGAGGCGCTACGGCAGCCGCTGGAGCGGGGTGAGGTCCTCGTCGCCCGCGCCAAGGGCATGACCCGCTACCCGGCGCGGTGCCAGCTCGTCCTCGCGGCAAACCCGTGTCCGTGCGCGTCCGCCAGCGGTGACCAGGCCTGCATCTGCCCGTCCCGGACGCGCACCCGGTACCTGGCCAGGCTGTCCGGGCCGCTGCTCGACCGCATCGACCTGCAGGTGCAGCTCCTGCCGGTCACCGGCGCCGCGCTGCTCGGCTACAGCGGGCTTGCCGAGTCCAGCGCAGCCGTGGCCAAGCGCGTCGCCGACGCTCGAGCCGCCGCCGTGGCTCGCCTGGAGGACACCCCGTGGCGCGTCAACGCCGAGGTCCCCGGCCACGAGCTGCGCACCCGCTGGTGCCTTCCCCGCCGCACCCGCCACTTCGCCGATCTCGCTCTCGATCTCGGCCAGGTGAGCGCCCGCGGCTACGACCGCATCCTGAAGATGGCCTGGACGATCGGCGACCTGGCCGGCCACGACACACCCGAGGCCGCCGACGTGGACGAAGCCGTCGGCATGCGCATCCGCAGTGAGGCGGCAGCATGACCGCGACGGTTGGCTCTCCGGCCGACGGCACCTCCCTGTCTCCGGCCAGGCATCCGGCCGGCGCCGCGGCTGCCGCGGCTGCCGCGGCAGTGATGCGGGCACGGGTGTGGTTGTCCCGCGCGGTCGAGCCAGGCTGCGCCGCGGTATACCGCTACGTTGCCGGGCTCGGCCCGGTCGAGGCGGTACGACAGATTCGGGCGGGTACCGCGCCGTCCGCCGTGAGCGATGCAACGGCCGGACGCCGCAACGAGGACAGGGTCGATGCGGATCTCCTCCGAGCCTCACGCAACGGCCTGCGCATCCTGCTTCCCGAGGACGAGGAGTGGCCTGGGTTCGCACTGCTCCGGATGGAGGCCGCGACCGCGCGCGGTGTGCCCGACCTTGCCCCACCGTTGATGCTGTGGCTGCGCGGCGGTACGCGCCTCGACGAGCTCACCGATCAGGCCGTGGCGATCGTGGGAGCCAGAGCCTCCACCTCCTACGGCAACCACGTCGCCGGCGACCTGGCCTACCGGCTCGCCAACCGGGACTGGACGGTCGTCTCCGGCGGGGCGCTCGGTATCGACACGGCTGCCCACCGGGGAGCGCTTGCCGCCGGTGGCCGCACCATCGCCGTGATCGCCGGCGGCCTTGACGAGCCCTACCCTCGGGGCAACGCCCGCCTCTTCGACCAGATCGCCGACCATGGCCTGCTCATCAGCGAGTGGCCGCCCGGCTGTTCCCCACAGCGCCATCGCTTCCTCCTGCGCAACCGGCTCATCGCCGGTCTCGTGGCTGGCAGCGTCGTGGTCGAGGCAGGCGCGCGCAGCGGTGCCAAGAACACCGCACGCCACACCCGGGAGCTGGGCGGAGTGGTCATGTGCGTTCCCGGCCCGGTGACCTCGGCGATGTCGGTCGGCTCGAACCAGCTTCTCCGCGACTCCGCCGCCCGCCTGGTCACCAACGCCGGCGAGATCATCGAAGAGATCGGCCGGATCGGCGACGACCTGGCACCGCACCCGCAGGCCGAGCGAACGCTCGACGACGACCTCGACCGGGTTGCCCGGCGGGTGCTCGACGGCTTGGAGGTACGCACCCCCAGCAGCCCCGACCAGATCGCAAGTGCAGCCGGCGTAGCCGTAACAGCCGTCCTGCGCTGCCTGCCCGCGCTCGAGTTGCTCGAGCTCGTCGAGTGCCAGGGAGGTGGTTGGAGGCTGGCCCGCGGCGCACGGGCACGCCTGAACAGAGCTGACGGGTCGCGGCACGCCGGCCGAGGTCGTTGACTGGGCGGCGTTGCGGGCCCACGGTTCGGTGCGTGGGCGAGTTCGCGAGCGAAACGGTGGGCACAGCAGCCATGCGAACGTGGATGCCGAGCGCCAGGCAGGTGCGCGCCGGTGGGTCGTGAGCACCCGGCATCAGAGTCGGGTGGAGGACTTGGTCGCCCGGGTCAGCCGGACGGTGGTCGCGTGGACCGGAAGGGTCGGACCGGAGCCGGCGCCAAGTCGCGCGTGGCCCGTGGACGGCCTCCGCGCGGCACCGGTGGGCGGTCGCGTTCCACCGCGGCGCGACGGGCGGCGCTGTCGGAGCAGATGCGGACGTGCGTCGACGCCTTCGAGCGGCATCTGCGATTCGAGCGTTCCATGTCCGCCCACAGCGTCCGGGCGTACACCACAGACATTGTGGGCCTGCTTGACCACCTCAGCCGGCTCGGCCACGCAGATCCGGCGGCCCTCGACCTCGCGAGCCTGCGCAGTTGGCTGGCCCGCATGCACAGCGGTGGCGCGGCCCGGTCAACGCTCGCTCGCCGCACCGCCGCGGCGAGAGCCTTCACCGCCTACGGGCACCGCCGGGGTTGGCTGCCCACCGACCCGGGCGTACGGCTCGCGACGCCCAAGGCCCGGCGCGCGCTCCCACCGGTACTGCGGCAGCGGGACGCGAAGGCGCTGATGAGCACCGCCGACGGCAGTACGCCGACCGGCCTGCGTGACCGGCTCGTGCTCGAGATGCTGTATGCGACCGGAATCCGGGTCGCCGAGCTCGTCCGCCTCGACATCGACGACGTCGACCGTGACCGCCGGGTCATCCGAGTGCTCGGCAAGGGCGACAAGGAGCGCACCATTCCGTACGGCCTGCCGGCTGAGCGGGCGCTGCAGGAATGGCTGCGCGCGGGGAGGCCGGCATTGGTCACCGGACACAGCGGCCCTGCGCTGGTGCTGGGCGACCGCGGTGGTCGGATCGACCCCCGCTCGGTGCGCCGGGTCGTACACCGCCGGGTCGGGATGGTCGAGGGTGCCCCGGACATCGGGCCGCACGGGCTGCGCCACTCGGCGGCGACCCACCTCCTCGAGGGCGGCGCGGACCTGCGTGCCGTCCAGGAGATCCTCGGCCACAGCAGCCTGGCCACCACCCAGATCTACACCCACGTGTCCGTGGAGAGGCTGCGGATCGCGTACCGGCAGGCCCACCCCCGCGCCTGATCCGCGACCGGTACCGGATGCAGCCAGCCCGACGCGCGCAAAGGATGCCGCGCCACGCGGTGCGCTCGAATATCCGAATATCAGCTCGGCGAGAACGGGTGCCGCCAGTCGTCACGTGACTGCGGAGACCGGGATTTTCGGCCCCGGAACGCACGACCACAAACCGGGATATTGACACCGGGCCGGATATGCGTGCGCCGCACGGCGGCATTGATCTCGCCGACGCTACCGGGATGCACCACGGGCGGGTCGCGGTGATGCGGCGAGGTTGAAGATAGGTTGACGTTCGCAGCCGGATGGTGCAATCCGTGCCCGCGTCCCGTGGGTGATCACGGTCGCTTTACCCCATCCAGGTGAACCTGCGCCCCGCCTGACTGTCCTGTCTGGACAGTGGATCTGGGGTGCGAACAGGTTCTTCGTGTTCGCACCGCCGAAGATGGATGAGCGGGCAAGCATATGTGGTGGTTTCGATCATGTAGGAAGGCTTGTCGCCGTCCGCTTGGGTCTGTTAGCGTCACGGCTCGCCTGCGCTGGTTAGTGCATCCATGGGCCTTTGGGGAGGAGAGCCCCAAAAGGTTTAGTTTGGCTTGGTTCGTTGGTTCGCATCGTCGGGCGGCAATGGCTGCGCGCTCTCGACTGCGTGTCGAAGTTCGGTGTCTGGCGGGGTCGCCAGCCCGGGTCATCAGCTGCCACGTCGCCGGTTCGCGCCGGCCTTCGCCTGCCCGCGGTGTCGATTCGGGTCCGGCCTGTCTGGCGGCCCGGGGGAGGATCCGACGTGGGATCGAAGCCTGGTTGTTTCGTGGTTCCGGTGTGCGCGGTGGCGTTGGTGCTGGGGGTGACCGCACCGGCGTCGGCAGTTCCGGGGTCCACTCCGAGCGCCCGCGCGGTGCCGGGCGCGGCCGGTTCGGCCCCGGTCCGGGTGTCGTCTCCGCCGGTGAAGCCGCGGGCGTTGGACGTGGACAGCGTGCCGCGGCAGCAGCCGGCGCCGGTGGGGCAGCCGATGCCACCGGCGACCCGGGTGCGGGAGTTGGTGGGTAAGCGGACGGCGACGGGTTCGTACTACGAGCTGTCCGACGGCCGTACCCAGGCGGAGTTGTCCTCGGCGCCGGTGCACTACCGGGACGCGCAGGGCGTGTGGCAGCCGATCGACACGACGGTGCGGGCGTCCGCCCGGCCGGGGTTCCGGCTCGGCAACGAGTCGAACACCTTCGCCAGTCTCTTCGGCGCGAGTTCGGATGCGCTGGTGCGGTTCGAGCAGGGTGGCCGGCAGTTGGCGGTCGGGCTGGCCGGTCCGCGGCGGCCGCTGGCTCCGGTGAGTCGGGCGAACACGGTGACGTTCCCCGGCGCGGTACCGGGCGGGTATGTGGTCTACCGGGTGACGCCGCAGGAGTTGAAGGAAGAGATCGTCCTGGCCCGGGCGCCGAAGGACCCGACGTACACGTTCACCGTGGATCTGGGTGGGCTGTTGGCCCGGCAGCGGGCGGACGGGTCGATCGCGTTCTGGCGGGCCAGCGGCGAGGGTGAGCCGCTGTACGTGATGCCGCGCCCGTTCATGACCGACGCCGCGCCCGACCCGTCCTCGCCGGTGGGCAGGGCGCTCAGCGCGAAGGTCAGCCAGTCGGTGACGCAGGACGGCTCGCGGCTGACCGTGACGGTGCGGGCGGACCCGACGTGGCTGGCCGACCCGGCCCGGAAGTACCCGGTCGTGATCGACCCGACGATCAAGATCGAGCCGACGCCGTCGCAGTCGCAGGACGTCCGGATCTACTCGGGGAGTCCCACGTCGAACTTCGACGGGAGTTGGCCGCTGTCGGTCGGCACGACGTCGTCGTACCTGTACCGGTCGCTGGTGCAGTTCCCGCTGACCGGGGTGCCGGCCGGGACCACCCTGGACTCGGCGCAGTTGAAGCTGTACTACGACCAGACGCACACCACCTACGCCTACGACGTTCCGATCGAGGCGCGGCGGGTGACGGCGGCATGGTCGGAGGGCACCGCGACCTGGTCGTCGATGAGCACGAAGTTCGCCGAGGTGGGGGCGAACGTGGAGCAGGTCGACGACGGGGACGCCGGCAAGACCTCGTTCACCGGGGCGTGGCCGTACTCGACGAACATGCAGTACGCGGTCAACGGCGACTACCAGGCCAACAAGGACAGCGTGGTCGGGGACACCTACACCTGGGTGCCGCGGCTGACCGAGTCCGGCAACTACCTGGTGGAGGCGCACTACGTGCCGGCCACCGACCGGACCACGGTGCCCTACACCGTCTACTACAACGGCGGGTCGGCCGCTGTGAACGTCAACCAGGCGGCCGGCACCGGCGGGGTGTGGGCGAGCCTGGGCACCCGGTCGTTCCTGGCCGGCACCAGCCACAAGGTGGTGCTCAAGGACTCCACCGACACGACGAAGGCGGCGATCGCGGACGCGGTCCGGTTCACCAAGACCGCGACCGACACCAAGAAGGCGGCGATCTCCAGCGTCTGGAACAACTTCAGCGTCCGCAACACGGTGCAGTCCTGGATCAACGGCACCGCCCCGAACTACGGCTTCATGCTCAAGGCGGTCGATGAGGCGACCCTGGGCCGCGGCGGGCCGATGTACGAGGCGTCGGAGTACGCCTACGGCGGCGAGACCGACAACCGGCCGAAGCTGATCCTGACCTGGGGCCGTCCGGGGGTGACGCTGGCGGCACCGACCACGATCACTGCGACCGGCGCGCAGCTGTCCTGGTCGTCCTATGTGGACCCGAGCACCTCTGCCGCGGACGACATCGTCGAGTACCAGGTGCACCGCAGCGTCTACCAGACGTTCACCCCAGGGGCGGGCACGCTGGTCGCACCGGTGCCGACCGGCACCACGACGTTCACCGACACGACCGCGACGCCGACGGCGGCGGACTCGACCGACCCGTTCGGGAACGCCTACTACTACATGGTCGCGGTGAAGACGCGCGACGGGCAGCTCACCCCGGCGCCGACGCAGTTGGTGCGGCTGCCGAAGGCCGGCCGGGTCACCAGGATCTTCCAGGGCTCGGCGATCGACACCACCCTGTCCGCCGCCCGGCCGGATGAGAACGTCAACGTCTACGACGGCGACCCGTACGTTTCGGCCGGGAACAACTCCACCTACTACGGCGACACCCGCGGGGTGGTGAAGTTCCCCTCCGTGACCGGCATCCCGGTCGGCTCGACGGTGGTGGACGCGCAGCTTCGGATGTGGACGACCTACAACTACGGCGCCACCACCGGGCTGGTCGACGTGCACGCGTTGACCCGGACGTTCGACGAGACCACCGCCACCTGGAACCGGGCGAACGCCACCACGCTGTGGACCAGGCCGGGCGGGGACTACAACCCCACCCCGGCCGACAACGCGGGCGGGATCACCAACGACCCGGAGTGGGAAACCTGGACCACCACCGGGATCGTCGCCGGCTGGGTGACCAACCCGGCCACGAACTACGGCCTGCTGCTGAAGATGCACGATGAGGCGACGGCAAGCCAGCGGGTGATGTTCCTGTCCGGGGAGGGCGCCGAGCCGCAGCTACAACCGAAGCTGGTGGTCACCTACCTGGAGAAGACCACCGCCAACACCTACTACGCCCCCTACACCCCGTCCCGGATGATCCCGGGCGATCAGTACACCGTCGCGGTCACGCTCACCAACACCACCGCCGCCACCTGGCCCGCGGCGTCCCGGGTGCTGTCCTACCACTGGGCGCTGCCGGACGGCACCGACGTGACCACCGGCGGCAACCGGTTGGAGACCGCGCTGCCCAAGGATGTGGTGCCCGGCGACACGGTCACCGTCAACGCCACCCTCAAGACGCCGATCCAGTCCGGGTCGGGGAACAAGCGGGAGCAGTTCGTCCTGCGCTGGGACCTGCTGAACAAGTCCACCGGGGCGTGGCTGTCCACTTCGGACGGTATCCCGTCGCTGGACCAGAACGTGGCGGTCGAGGACCCCACCTCCGACCAGCTCGGCCTGGAGAAGTTCTACCAGTACACCGGCCAGGCCACCGGTGCCGGCTCGAGCGTGCTGGACAACCTGTTCGCCGGCAACGCGGTCTGGTCCTACGACGCGTTCTCCAACCCCAGCCGCGGCGTGGCCACGTTCGTCCGCGTCGCCTACAACTCCCTCGACACCTCCGACTCGGCGATGGGCCAGGGCTGGTCGATCTCCGCGTCCAGCCTGATGCGGCTGGGCACCCCGCTGGACCTGCACCCGCCGGGCCAGGACTGGCCGACCGACGTCACGCTGACCGACGGTGACGGCACCAGCCACCTGTTCACCCTGAACAAGCACGGCTCCACCGACCCGTCCGTCTGGGACTACGACCACCCGGCCGGGGTGCACCTGTACCTGCAGAAGACCGGCAACACCGACCCGTCCCGGGCCTGGATGATGACCCGCCCGGACCGCACCCAGTTCTTCTTCGACGCCGACGGCTACCTGTCCGCGGTCGCCGACAAGAACTCCGACGGTGTCGGCAACGAGCTGCTGTTCACCTACGAGCAGCGGAAGTCGAACAACAAGCCGATCAAGTTCCTGCGCTACCTGACCGACCCGGCCGGCCGGCAGACCCTCACCCTGACCTACTACGCCAAGGGCGAGAACTACTCCTACATCGACGACACCGGGGCCAAGGTCTCGGCCACCAACCTGACCAACCCGAAGATCATCGACAAGATCAAGACGATCACCGACATCTCCGGCCGGCAGGTCGCCCTCACTTACACCGTACAGGGCCTGATGGCCGAGATGATCGACGGCGCCGGCAGCAGCCAGGCCAAGACGTTCCGGTTCGGCTACGACGCCACCCAGGGCAACAAGAACGTCAAGCTGGTCAAGGTCACCGACCCGCGCGGGCACGCCACCAGCCTCGGCTACTACGACCTGCCCACCGACGACCCGAAGTTCCACTGGTGGGCCAAGACCGTCACCGACCGCAACCTCGGGCTGACCAGCTTCGCCTACACCGACCCGGACGGCACCGCCGGCTCGCAGATCGACACGGTGGTCACCGACGCGGAGAGCCACGCCACCACGTACCAGATCGACGGCTACGGCCGGCCGCAGCAGTCGACCAACGCCAAGGGCCAGGTCACCAAGCTGCACTTCGACGCCGACAACAACCTCGACCGGTTGGAGGAGGACAACACCGCCACCGCCACCTGGACCTACGACCCGAACACCGGCTACCCGCTGACGGCGAAGGACGCCGAGGCGAACAAGAACGGCACCGCCGCGTCTGTCTACAGCTACCAGACCCTGCTGAACGGCCATGTCGCGGACCTGATCGGCAAGACCAGCCCGGAGGGCCGCACCTGGGCGTTCGGCTACGACACCGAGGGCAACCTCACCACGCTCACCGACCCGGCCGGCACCGCCACGCCCACCGTGCCGAACGACTTCACCACCACCTACACCTACGACACCTACGGGCAGATGGTGACGGCCAGGGACGCCAACGGCAACACGACCGGCTACTCCGGCTACGACGCCAACGGCTACCCGCAGACGATCACCGACGCGCTCATCAGGTCGACCACATTCGTCTACGACGTGCGCGGCAACGTCCTGAAGGTCATCGACGCGCTCAACCACGACACCTCCCAGAACTACGACGTCTTCGGTCGGGCGCTGGACATGAAGGTTCCAAAGGACCTCGCCGCCAACCCGCCCGTCTACATCAACACACCCGCCCCGGTCTACGACCCCGACGACAACATCACGCAGGCCACCGCGCCGAATGGTGCCGTCACCACCGCGGTTTACGACAACGCCGACCAGATGGCGTCCCGGACGTTCCCGAAGAACTTCTCGACCGATCCGGCCCGGACCGAGACGTTCAGCTACGACAGGGTCGGCAACCTGGTCTCGCAGACCGCGCCGAAGGGAAACCTGACCCCGACCAATCCGAACGACTTCGTCTCGACCAGGGCGTACGACGAGATCGACGAGCTGACATCGGTGACGAACGCCGACGGCAAGCGGCTCAGCCTCGTCTACGACAACGTGGGCAACGTCGTGACGGCGATCGACCCGCGCAAGAACGCCACCGCGGACACCACCGACTACAGCACCAGGTACACCTACGACCTCAACCACCGGATCAGGACGATCACCGAAGCGGCCGGGAACAGCACCGGCAGGGAGTACGACCGGGACGGCAACCCCGTCGCCACCACCGACCAGGACGGCAACAGGACCACCGTCACCCTGGACGCCCGGGCCAGGCCGGCCGAGGTGAAGGTGCCGTTCAAGAACTCCGGGGGCACCATCGCCTACAACGCCACCCGGTACAGCTATGACCAGGTCGGCAACCAGACCAGGGTCGAGACCCCGCGTGGCGTCAACACGAGCACGGCCGGCGACTTCACCGCCGAGACCACCTACGACGAGTTGAACCGGGTCAAGGAGCAACTCAGCCCCTACGACCCGAATGACGCCCGGTACAACACCCCCGACAGGACCACGTACGACTACGACCCGGTCGGCAGACTGGCCAAGGTCAGCGCTCCGCCGTCGAACGGTCAGACCGTCCGCAACAACACCCTCTACACCTACTGGGACGACGGCTGGACCAGGACCGCCACCGACCCCTGGGACATCCTCGCCAGCTACGACTACAACGCGGTCGGCCAGCAGACCTCGCGGACGCTCACCAGCGCCGGCGGATCCTCCTCCCGCACGATGACCTGGGACTACTTCCTGGACGGCAGCCTCAGGACGCGCACCGACAACGGGGTGCCGGTCGGCCTGCAGGTGGTCCTGGTCGACAACAGCGACACGCAGAACGTCGCCGTGACCGGCACCTGGCCGGCCACCGACTCCACCGGCGTCCAGGGCTACGACTACCAGAGCCACGCCGCCGGCACCGGCACCAACACCTTCGCCTGGAAGCTGGTCATCCCGCAGGACGGCAACTACGACGTCTACGTCAGGTACGCGGCCGGTACCGCGACGAACGCCGGCTACAAGGTCGACTACACAGGCGGGTCGGCGACCAAGGTGGTCAACCAGACCACCGGCGCGGGTACCTGGGTGCCCCTGGGCCGGTACGCCTTCACCGCGGACGGCACCGGCCAGAAGGTGACGCTGTCCGACAACGCCAACGGCACCGTGGTCGCCGACGCGGTCAAGCTGGTCCGGGACAACTCCGCCGAGACCGACGACGAGAGGAGCACCTTCGGCTACGGCTACGACCCCAACGGCAACCTGGTCGACATCACCGACACCAGCCCCCGCACGGCAATCGACGACTACGCGGTCACCTACAACGGCCTCGACCAGGTCACGAAGGTGGAGGAGAAGGCGGCCGGGGTGCTCAAGCACACCACCACCTTCGGCTACGACGAGAACGGCAACCCGACAAGCCGCGGCTACGACAGCACCCGGGGCACCTACGAGTACGACATCCGGGACCTGCTGTCGAAGGTGACAAACGCCGAGTCCGCCACCGACCCGACCCCCAAGGTCACCAGCTACACCTACACCAGCCGCGGGCAGACCCTGCGCCAGACCAAGGCCAACGGCAACACCATCGACTACACCTACTACCTCGACGGGCTGCTGCAGAACCAGGTGGAGAAGAAGTCCAACGGCACGCTGGTCAGCCAGCACAGCCTGGACTACTCCGCGAACGGGCACCGGACCCGGGATGCCGCGAAGACCCAGAACGCCGACAACCACGCGGCGTACCTGGACCGGGTCTCCACCTACGCCTACGACCCCCGCGACCGGATCGCCCAGGTCACCAACACCCCGGCAGGCGGGGCGGCGACGACCGAGTCGTACGTCTACGACCCGAACGACAACGTCGTCTCGCAGACGATCAAGGGCACCAGGACCGACTTCAGCTACGACCGCAACCGGCTCCAGTCCGCGGTCACCGCGGGTGTCGGCTCGACGTACAACTACGACCCGTTCGGCCGGCTGAACACCGTGTTCACGGCGGGCAGCCTGACCGCCCGGTACTCCTACGACGGGTTCGACCGGATCGCCCAGACCACCAAGGCCGACGGCGCAGGCACCAGGACCACCCGGTACGTCTACGACCCGATGGACCGCACCCGGTCCCGCACCGACAACGCCGGCACCGCGCAGGCCAAGACCACCGACTTCGGCTACCTTGGGCTGTCCGACGAACTGGTCAGCGAGCAGGTCGGCGGGCGGGTGACCAAGACCTACCAGTACGCGCTGGGCGGCCAGCGGCTGTCCCAGGTCACCCTCAACACCGACGGAACCCGGGCCGACGGCTACTACGGGTACAACCCGCACACCGACGTGGAGACCTTGACCGACCAGGCCGGCGACACCAAGGCCACCTACGGCTACACCGCCTACGGCAGCGACGACGCCGACCAGTTCACCGGGATCGACAAGCCCGACGCCGCCAACCCGGCGAAGGAGCCGTACAACACCTACCGCTTCAACGGCATGCGCTTCGACCCGTCGGCCGGCAACTACGACATGGGTTTCCGCGACTACAGCCCGGGGCTCAACCGGTTCCTGTCCCGGGACACCTACAACGGCGCGCTGGCCGACATGAGCCTGTCCGCCGACCCGTTCACCGGGAACCGGTACTCCTTCGGCGGCGGCAACCCGGTCAGCAACATCGAACTGGACGGGCACTGCTGGAGCGCGATCCAGAGCGCCTGCGACTTCGTCAACGGCGCGGTCGACGTCGTGGTCAACGACTACGTCGACCCGGTCCGCACCGTCATCTCCAACACCCTGCTCGCCGGCGCCGGGATGGCCTGCCCATCCATGGGCGGACCCACCGGGGCCGAGGGCTGCCTGAAGGCCGCCCAGCAGGAAATCCCGGCCCAGGTCCAGGAGAAGACCCAGGTCCACGCCCCGCTCGGCGGCGACCCCGACAGCCGCGGCTACGGCGCCGGGAAGTTCTTCGGCCGGTGGATCCTGCCGTTCGCCCTCGGCCTGCCCTCCATCGTCAGCGCCGTCCGCGTTGCGCTCCGCGAGGCCGCCGCCCAGGCCGCCCGTGAAGCCATGGCCCGCGCCGCCCGCGAAACGGCCAGCCGCGAAGCCGGCCAGGTGGGCGACCGGATCGCCGCGGGAGCGACGAGGCAGGCAACCATCCCGTCTCCGCAGGCGCTAGCATCCGGCGTGGCCGAGGCTGCCGGCGGCACCGTGAAGCCGGGGAAGGCGGGCTACGTCGTCACTATCCCCTACCGGAACCGCGGGATCGTCGTGAGGGTCATGGCGGAAGGTGGCGGCCGGACCAACTACTACCGGATCAGTATCCCAGGCCTCAGGGCATTCACGATTACCGGCGAAGCGTCGGAGGACCGCAACTTGACCCACATACCGATCAGCGAGACATCTCTGCAGGACATCCTCGACCTCGTCAGAAGAATCAAGGGATGACCGACTCACTGCTCGATTCCCTGTGGGGCGCCAAGCTGGACCGGATCGACGTCGACGTCGTGCGACATGTGGTCGAGATGTGGGTGGAGGTCACGACCCGGGCCGTGCAGCATAGATGGCAGGTCACGTTCCACTCGGTCACCGAGCTCCGCTTCTTCAGCTCGATACCGGATCCCTGGAACTATGCCGAGCTGACCGAGATCTACGCGACGCGTCTGGCGAACCAACGCATCCGGGTCGAGATAGTCCTGTGGTCCGAGGATGCGGGCCTCACCCTCGAAGCCGGGTCGGTTCAGGTTGACGGGCGGACGCTTGCGATCACGGACACGTGATTGCCCTGCTGTTGTGTGGTCGGGCGACGGGCGCGGGTGCCGCACCGTCGGCTGGAGGAGCAGGCACCCAGTGGTGACCGGGCCCCGAGGCAGTTCCCGGTCTCCAGTATCCGCGCTGGGGGTGAAAGATCATCGAGTCGAATGTGGCCGCCGTCCTGATTTCACCCTGTACCAGATTTCACCCTGGACGGGACGGTGATCAACCGGCACAATCCGGGCATCTGGGTACGTGGGGTCCAGACGATCCGTGGCGGTGTTGATCTTCGCGAGGGAGGACGTATGAGGAAGAATCGGCTGGTCAGCGTGATCGTGGCGGCGGCGTTCGCCGTGCTGGGAGTGCCTGTGCTGGCGGTCGCCACCGCGAGCCCGGCGGCTGCGGATGAGTGCTACACCTGGACCAGGACGCTCTCGCAGGGCGCCAGCGGCGCGGACGTACGGCAGTTGCAGATCCGCATCGCGGGCTGGCCCGGCTACCACAGCTACATCGCGATCGACGGCGCGTTCGGCCCGGCCACGGCGGCCGCGGTGAAGCGGTTCCAGTCGGCGTACGGTCTGGTCGCCGACGGGATCGCCGGATCGGCGACCTACTCGAAGATCTACGCGCTGCAGGATGCCGACTGCACGCCGGCGCACTTCTCCTACGCCGAGATGGACGACGACTGCGTTGGCGGCTGGAGCGGCGGGAAGGTCTCAGCGAGCACGGCCAAGGCCAACGCGCTGCGGCAGATGTGGAAGCTCGAGGCGCTGCGGCACTCGCTGGGTGACAATCCGCTGATCGTGACGTCAGGGTTCCGTAGCATCTCCTGCAACAGCTCGCTCGGCGGCGCCTCCAACAGCCAGCACCTGTACGGTATGGCCGCTGACCTCGTGTCGGGTTACGTGTCGCTGTGCCGGATCGCCCAGGAAGCCCGCTACCACGGCTTCAGCGGCATCTTCGGCCCCGGCTACCCGGGCCACAACGACCACGTCCACGTGGACAGCCGGGTGGAGAACAACGACGACGGCATCGCCAATGGGTTCTCCTGGTCCGCACCGAACTGCGGAATCTGATCCGACCGGCACCGATCCTTGATCGACCACCACCCACCCAGGAGAACATTCATGTGTACATCGACGCTGGGCCGGCGGGTTCGCGAGACTGCCGTGGCGCTGGGCATCGCCGCGGTCACGTGCCTGGCCGGAACCGGCCTGGCGCCGGCCGCGCCCGCCGCTGCGCTGCCCACTGCGCCGGCCTTTGCGCCGGCCTTGGCCCCCGGCGGGCAGCAGGCCGTCGATTTCCACGGGTACCACACCACCGTTCCCACCGGATGGCCGGTCGTCGATCTGGCCCGGCAGCCCACGGCATGTGTCCGCTACGACCGTCCGGCGGTCTACCTGGGCCACCCCGGCGCCCAGCAGAACTGCCCGGCTCACCTGGTGGGCCGCACCGACACGCTGCTCATCGAACCGCTCGACCGGGTCGCCGCTGCCCGTGTGGACGGCAGCACGGCGACGGCAGCACCCGGCCGAGCGACGCCGGCCGGCACTCCGGTATCCCGGGACGGCCAGATCACGGTCGCTGTCCCCGACGCCGGCGTGCTGGTCACCGCGACGCACGGGGAGAACCAGACGACCGTACGTGGCATCCTCGGCCGGGCCGTGCTCACCGGCGGCGGTACACCCGCCACCGTCCCGCCCCGATCGCGATCGGCTTCGACGCTGTCGGTGAGCATCCAGCCGGGCGCGTACAAGGGCAGGGGCTTCGATGCATGCACGGCACCCTCATCCAGCCAGATGCAGGCGTGGCTCAGTTCGCCGTACCGGGCGATCGGCGTCTACATCGGCGGTGTCAGCCGGGCCTGCTCGCAGCCCAACCTCACCGCCACTTGGGTCAGCGCGCAGGTCTCCGCCGGCTGGCACCTCATCTCGATCCACGTCGGACTGCAGGCCCCGTGCACCGGTTTCAGCAACCGCGTCTCGACCGACCCGACCACCGCGGCCAGCCAGGGCCGGTCGGCCGCCTCTGACGCGGTCAGCAAGGCCCAGGCCCTCGGGATCCCGCCGGGCAGCGTGCTCTACAACGACATGGAGGGCTACGACAACACCAACACCACCTGCCGGACAGCGGTCCTGAGCTTCCTGTCCGGCTGGACGCAGCGGCTGCACGAACAGTTCTACGCCTCCGGGGTGTACTCGAGCATTTCCTCCGGCATCCGGGATCTGGCATCGGTGTACAGCTCCACGACTCGCGCGCGTCCGGACAACATCTGGTTCGCCTGGTGGAACGGGCTGGCCGACACCGGCGGTGGCTCGTACATCTCCAGCCGCTACTGGGTCAACCACGAGCGGCTGCACCAGTATCGGGGCGGCCACAACGAGACCTGGGGCGGCGTCACTATCAACATCGACAACGACTACCTCGACGTCGCCCCGCCGGTGAACCGCGACTTCTCCACGTACCCGACCGTACGGTCCGGATCCGCCGGCGGCGCCGTGGCCGCCGTGCAGTACCTGCTCAACGAAGAGGGGTACGGCCCGATCGCGGTGGACGGACAGTTCGGCTCCCAGACGCAGAGCGCCGCCGTCGCGTTCCAGACCGCAAAGGGCCTTACCGCCGACGGCGTCGTCGGCCAGCGCACCTGGACCGCCCTACTGTCCGCCGGCTACCGGCCGGTGCTGAGACTCGGCTCCACCGGCCTCGACGTGCGCCGCCTGCAGCGCGCGCTCACCGCGGCCCTCGGCCGCACCGTCACCATCGACGGCACGTTCGGATCGCTGACCGATCAGGCGGTCCGTGACTACCAGTCCAGCCGTGGGCTGGCCGTCGACGGCACGGTCGGGAACGCCACCTGGTCAGCCCTGCAGTCGGGCCGCTGAGCCGACGGGATCCACGGTGACCCCGATGTGACCGCCCCGGTGATCGACGTGCCGGCGTGGTCGGGGGTCGCGGGTTTCCTGCGCCGGTGGCGGGCTCAGTCGCCGCCCAGGCCTACGAGGTAACGGTCACCCCGGCCCGGCCGAGGTGGACCCGGGCGGGCCGGGATGCGGGGGGCCGGTGCGCGGCGGTACGGGGGGCGCCGCCCGGCGGCCCGCAGGGAGGGGCCACCGGGCGGCGCTGGACCGCCGACTGTGGGCGGGGAGTCGGCGGCCCTGGGGGGAGGGTCAGGGTGGGCGGCGGCGGGCCAGGACTACGGCGCCGGCCAGCGCCAGGCCGAGGGCGGCTGCGGTGCTCTGTGAGCGCAGTCGCGGCGCTGGGCCGGTGCCGCGGGGCGTCTCCGCAAGGTGGGCCGAGTGGGAGGCGGCGGCGGGCGTCGCAGCGAGGGGCAGCAGCCGGACGGGTCCGGAGCCGAGCAGCGACAGCGGATCCAGGTAGGTGTCGCCGCGCAGCAGGCCCCAGTGGAGACACGCAGCACGGGGGCAGCCGGGGTGGCCGGCGAGCAGTGTGCCGATGACCGCGCCGGCCTCCACCGGCTGGCCGACATGCACGGTGACCCGCAGCGGCTCGTACGTGGTCCGCAAGCCGCCGTCATGCCGGATCGCCACCACACCGCGACCGGCCAGGATGCCCGCATAGGACACCCGGCCGTGGCCGGCGGCCAGCACGGGCGTGCCCGGTCCGGCCGCGAGATCGACGCCGCGGTGGCCGGGGCCCCAGGCAACATCCGGCGGGTGGAAGGCCCGTACCACCTCGGTCGGGTCCGGCAGCGGCCAACGCCAGCCTGGCTCAGACCTGGCGGCCGATGCGGTGGCGCCGAACAGACAGGCGACCGCGGTGGCCGTTGACACCGCCAGGACGACCGCAGCAAACAGCCGTCGCAGTCGCGGCCCGGGCGTCTCAGCGTCGTCGCGGTGGAGTTGGCGCCACCGGTGCTGTACAGGCCCCTCGTCTGGGCGGTCGAGGGCGGGCTGGCGAAGTCCGCGCCGGAATGTGGGCGACGCACGCGCCGGAACGAGCTGACCCCAGGCAGGCAGGCCCGGTGGCGTGGGCGCGGGCGATCCACCCGGCGGGACCGCTGGCCACGGCCGAACCCAGGTGAATGAACCGGGACTGTCAGAGACCGGCACCCCACCAAGCTGCCCGCGGGCGCGCACGCCGGCCTGGTGGTCGAGGACCGGCACGGCAACGGGACGGACCGCTGGGCCCCCAGCCCTGGCTGGTAGGACAGCGGGCAGATCCGGGGCGGTCGAGCGGTGGAGCCCGAGCGGGCGAGCGAACCGGACCGGCCAAGCCGGGTGCCGCATGCCGCGCAGGGGCGAGCCGCCGGGGGATGGAACGGCGCGGCGGCGGGCGGCGCGGGAGCGCGTCGAGGGCTTGCACCAGGAAGTCACGGACAAGACGGTGGCCCGTCGGCGCCGGCCGCGTCAGTCCCAACTCGCTGGCTGTGGACAAACGGCCGCCCTGTGGACGGCGACTTGACAGCGGCCGCGTTTCTCGTCCCACCGGCGCACGCCGTACACTCGGTGTGCGGCTCGCCAATTGGCGGGTCGACTTCGCACGCCCTGATCCGGTTCACCGGTGGCGCGCCGACTCGGTCCGTTCGTCTGCCCGACGAGCGGTACGGCGCGGCAGGGGCGTCAGGCTCGGCGGCATCACCGTGTCGCCGGAACGAACTGGGATTGCGCCCGCGTGGCGCAGAGAGGAAGTACGCGGCCATGGCCGTCGTCACGATGCGGAACCTGCTCGACAGCGGCGTCCACTTCGGGCATCAGACCCGCCGGTGGAACCCGAAGATGAAGCGCTTCATCTTCACCGAGCGCAACGGCATCTACATCATCGACCTGCAGCAGACCCTGACCTACATCGACCAGGCGTACGACTTCGTCAAGGAGACCGTCGCGCACGGCGGCACCGTGCTGTTCGTCGGCACGAAGAAGCAGGCGCAGGAGGCGATCGCGGAGCAGGCCCGGCGGGTCGGCATGCCGTTCGTCAACCAGCGCTGGCTGGGCGGCATGCTCACCAACTTCTCCACCGTCTTCAAGCGGCTGCAGCGGCTGAAGGAGCTGGAGGCCCTGGAGCAGGCCGGCTCGTTCGGCACCCGCACCAAGAAGGAGTCGTTGATCCTGCAGCGCGAGAAGGACAAACTCGAGCGCACGCTCGGCGGCATCCGCGACATGCAGAAGGTGCCGAGCGCCGTGTGGGTGATCGACACCAAGAAGGAGCACATCGCGGTCGCCGAGGCGCGCAAGCTCGGCATCCCGGTGGTAGCCATCCTGGACACCAACTGCGACCCGGACGAGGTCGACTACAAGATCCCCGGCAACGACGACGCCATCCGCAGCTGCGCGCTGCTCACCAGGGTGATCGCGGACGCCGTCGCGGACGGCCTGATGGCGCGTGCCGCGGCCACCGCCAACGCCGGCGCCAGCGACAAGCCGGAGCCCACCGGCCAGCTCGGCACCGACGAGCCGCTGGCCGAGTGGGAGCGCCAGCTCCTGGTCCGCGGCGACGCGCCGGCCGAGGCCGCGACCCAGGCCGCCGAGGCGCCGTACGGCCCCGGTAGCCACGCGCCGCTGCCCGACGGCAGCCAGCCCGAGGGCTTCCCGATCAAGGGCAACGCCGACTCGAAGCTCTACCACGGGCCGGACAGCCGGCACTACGAGACCACCGTGGCCGAGGTGTGGTTCGCCACCCCACAGGACGCGGAGAATGCCGGCTTCAACGCGCCCGGCCAGACGGCGGAAGCCGCCGCCGAGTAGCGCCGCCGGTCGCGGTACGCCGGCACACCGCCTGGCGTACCGCGACCGCCCCGAACCGCGGCGCAGGGCGGGACGGCGGCGGAGCAACGACGCACCGGACAGGCATCGGCGGCAGCAACGCGGCACGGCTGAGCGCGACCGACAGCCACAGGACCAGCAGCGACCGGTAGCAGCAAGGCCGGTACCAGCAGTGATCGGTGCCAGCAAGACCTGTACTAGCAAGACCCGTACCAGCAAGACCCGTACCAGCAAGACCCGCTAACAGCAGGACCGGTGCCAGCGAGGACCGGTGCCAGCGAGGACCGTTAACAGCAGGACCGGTGCCAGCAAGGACCGGTGCCAGCAAGCACCGGTGCCAGCAAGGACCGGTGCCAGCAAGGACCGGTGCCAGCAAGGACCGGTGCCAGCAAGGACCGGTGCCAGCAAGGACCGGTGCCGGCAGAGACCAGTTCCAGCAGAGAACACCCCAGCCAGCAAGGACGGAACGAACCACAATGGCGAACTTCACCGTCGCTGACGTCAAGAAGCTCCGCGAGGCCACCGGCGCCGGAATGATGGACACAAAGCGCGCCCTGGAAGAGGCGGACGGCGACTTCGAGAAGGCCACCGAGATCCTGCGGATCAAGGGCGCGGCCAAGGCGATCAAGCGCGGCCAGGAGCGGACCGCGTCCAACGGCCTGGTCGCCGCTGCCGAGGGCGTCATGATCGAGCTCAACTGCGAGACCGACTTCGTGGCCAAGGCGGAGCAGTTCCAGCAGCTCGCGGCCGACATCGTGGCCCACGTCGCGGCGACCCGGATCTCCGACGTGCCGACGCTGCTGGCCGAGCGGCTGGCCGACGGCCACACCGTCGCGGAGAACATCGACGCGGCCGCCGCGGTCATCGGGGAGAAGCTGCAGCTGTCCCGGGTGGCGGTGTTCGACGGCCAGGTCGCGTCGTACATGCACCGCCGTGCCTCCGACCTGCCGCCCCAGGTCGGCGTGCTGGTGGAGTTCACCGGGGACAGCCTCGAGGCCGCCCGTGGCGCCGCCATGCAGGTTGCCGCGATGCGCCCCCTGTACGCGACCCGTCAGGACGTGCCGGCCGAGACGGTGGAGAGCGAGCGCCGCGTCGCCGATGCGACCGCCCGCGAGGAGGGCAAGCCGGAGCAGGCGCTGCCGCGGATCGTGGAGGGGCGGCTGAACGGCTTCTTCAAGGAGACGGTGCTGCTCGAGCAGTCCTCGGTGCAGGACAACAAGAAGACCGTCAAGCAGGTGCTGGAGGAGGCCGGCGTGACGGTGACGCGGTTCGCCCGGTTCGAGGTCGGCCAGGGATAGCCAGCCCGGCGCGCGAACCCGCGCTAGGGTCGCACCGACGGACGGCGTACCAGGCGAGGAGGCTGCCAGGTGACCAGCACGGATCCGGCGGCCTCGTCGCTCGTCCCGCCCGAACCCGAGCCGCACTGGCGGCGCGTGCTGCTGAAGCTGTCCGGGGAGGCGCTGTCAGGTGGCACCGGGCTCGGCGTGGATCCCGAGGTGGTATCCGAGATCGCCGGGCAGATCGCCGACGTGGTACGCACCGGCGTGCAGGTCGCAGTGGTGGTCGGCGGCGGCAACTACTTCCGCGGCCAGCAGCTGTCCGAGGGGGGGATGGACCGCGCCCGCGCCGACTACATGGGCATGCTCGGGACCGTGATGAACTGCCTCGCGCTACAGGACTTCATGGAGAAGCGCGGGGTGGAGACCCGGGTGCAGACCGCAATCCACATGGGGCAGGTCGCCGAGCCGTACATCCCGCGCCGCGCCATCCGGCACCTGGAGAAGGGCCGCGTGGTCATCTTCGGGGCCGGCCTCGGCGCGCCGTTCTTCTCCACCGACACCTGCGCGGCGCAGCGGGCGCTGGAGATCGGCTGCCAGGTCGTGCTGCTGGCCAAGTCCGGTGTGGACGGTGTGTACGACGACGACCCGCGCGCCAACCCGGCGGCGACCCGGTTCGACCGGCTGCCGTACCTGGAGGTGCTGCGCCGCGGGCTGAAGGTGGCGGATGCGACCGCGTTCAGCCTGTGCATGGACAACGACCTGCCCATTGTGGTGTTCGACCTACTCACCAAGGGAAACATCGCCCGGGCGGTGGCAGGTGAGAAGATCGGCACGATCGTCAGCAACGACGCCGGCTAGCTGGCCGGCGGGCGCACCCACTGGAGGCACACCGTGATCGAGGAGACCCTCTTCGACGCCGAAGAGAGGATGGAGAAGGCGGTTACGGTCGCCAAGGAGGACCTCGCCACGGTCCGCACCGGCCGCGCGTCGCCGCAGATGTTCGCCAAGCTGACGGTCGACTATTACGGCACCCCGACCCCCATCCCGCAGATGGCGACCATCAACGTGCCGGAGCCGCGGATGGCGGTCATCAAGCCGTACGACGCCAACCAGCTCAAGGCGATCGAGAAGGCCATCCGGGACTCCGACCTCGGGGTGAACCCGGGCAACGACGGCACCTTCATCCGGATCGTGCTGCCGCAGCTCACCGAGGAGCGCCGCCGCGAGATGGTGAAGGTCGTCCACCGCAAGGGCGAAGAGGCCAAGGTCGCCATCCGGAACATCCGCCGGCACGCCAAGGACGCGCTGGACCGGCTCGCCCGCGACGGCGAAGCCGGCGAGGACGACGTGCACCGGGCCGAGAAGGAGCTCGAGGACACCACCGGCAGGTACGTGCACACGGTGGACGAGCTGGTCAAGCACAAGGAAGCCGAGCTGCTCGAGGTATGACGTCTCCGGGGGAGGCGGCGTTCGCGGGGGACCAGGCAGGGGCGATCGAGCCGATGGCTGCGAAACGTCCGGCCGGCCGTGCGGGGCGCAACCTGCCCGCGGCGCTGGCGGTCGGGCTCGGGCTCGCCGCGCTCGTCCTCGTCACGCTGTTCCTGTACCGGCCGGCGTTCGCCCTGGTGGTGGTCGCCGCCATCGGCATCGGTACCTGGGAGCTGGTCGGCGCGGTCTCCAAGGTGGAGGCGCGGCCGCCGCTGGTACCGCTGCTGGCCGGCGTGGCCGCGATGGAGGCCCTGGCCTGGCTGCGCGGCCCGGAGGCGCTGGCCGTGGCGTTCCTGCTGACCGGGCTGGCCGTCATGGTGTGGCGGCTGGCCGACGGCCCCACCGGGTACCTGCGCGACACCGCCACCGCCGTGCTGATCGCCATGTACGTGCCGTTCCTGGCCGGGTTCGCCATCCTGATGGCCAAGCCGGACGACGGTGCCAAGCGGGTCATCGCGTTCATCGCGGTGGTGGTGTGCAACGACACGTTCGGGTACGCCACCGGGGTGTTCTTCGGCAAGCACCCGCTGGCGCCCACGGTCAGCCCGAAGAAGTCGATCGAGGGGTTCGCCGGCTCGCTGCTGGGCTGCACCGGGTTCGGCGTCGGCTACTTCCTGCTCGGCTTCCACGACGTCTGGTGGCAGGGTGCGCTGTTCGGGCTGGCGCTGGCGGTGACGGCGACGCTGGGCGACCTGGGTGAGTCGATGATCAAGCGGGATCTCGGCATCAAGGACATGGGCAACCTGCTGCCGGGGCACGGCGGACTGATGGACCGGCTCGACTCGCTGCTGCCGTCCGCCGCGGTGGCCTACCTCCTGCTCACGGCGTTCGTCCCACCCTAGCTGGCGGTGGGTCGTGGCCCGCCCGTGGGACACTGGTACCCGCCATGACCTCCCTCCCGCTCGTCTTCGACGCTCCCCGCCGCGCCCGCCCGCCGCGCCACCTGGCCGACCTCTCCCCGGCCGAGCGGCGCGCCGCCGTGGTCGACCTCGGCGAGCCGGCGTACCGCGCCGGGCAGCTCTCGCACCACTACTTCACCCGGCTGGCCGCAGACCCGGCGGAGATGACCGACCTGCCAGCCGCGTCGCGCCAGCGGCTCGCCGGGGCGCTGCTGCCGCCGCTGCTCACCCCGGTACGGCAGGTCACCTGCGACGGGGGCACCACCCGCAAGACGCTGTGGCGTGGCTTCGACGGCACCCTGCTGGAGAGCGTGCTGATGCGGTACCCGGACCGGGTCACCCTGTGCGTGTCCAGCCAGGCCGGCTGCGGCATGGCCTGCCCGTTCTGCGCCACCGGCCAGCAGGGGCTGACCCGCAACCTGTCCACCGCCGAGATCGTCGAGCAGGTGCTCGCCGGGGCGCGGGCGCTGGCCGCGGGCGAGATCCCCGGCGGGCCGACCCGGGTGAGCAACGTCGTGTTCATGGGCATGGGCGAGCCGCTGGCCAACTACAACAGGGTCCTCGCCGCGGTACGCCGCATCACCGAACCCGCGCCGGACGGCCTGGGCATCGCGCAGCGGCACGTGACGGTGTCCACCGTGGGGCTTGCGCCGGCGATCGGGCGGCTGGCCGCGGAGGGCCTGCAGGTCACCCTGGCGGTGAGCCTGCACGCGCCGGATGACGAGCTGCGCGACACCCTGGTACCGGTGAACAGCCGGTGGAAGGTCGCCGAGGTGCTGGACGCCGCCTGGGGGTACGCCGCGGTGACCGGCCGCCGGGTGTCCGTCGAGTACGCCATGATCCGCGACGTGAACGACCAGCCGTGGCGGGCCGACCTGCTCGGCGAGCTGCTGCGTGGCAGGCTCGCGCACGTCAACCTCATCCCGCTGAACCCCACGCCGGGCAGCGACTGGGACGCCAGCCCGAAGCCGGTGGAGCGGGAGTTCGTCCGCCGGCTGCGCGCGCATGGCGTGTCCACCACGGTCCGCGACACCAGGGGCCGGGAGATCGACGGCGCCTGCGGCCAGCTCGCCGCCCTCGGCGACTAGCGTCCCGTGTCGGACCGGGCTTGGCTACGAACGCCAGGCGTTCCTGCGGCGGTTGCGGTCCCAGACCAGGGCAGCGACCAGGCTGGCCGCGAAGCCGAGAAGCCAGACGAGCTCCCACTTGCTGCCGTGCGTGGCGAGCACCATGGAGGCGAGCAGCAGCACGCAGACGACTCCGGCAATGCGGGCGCCCCTGCCCATCTCCGCGTGCCAGCCCCAGTCCTCGGGCCGCTCATGGCGGTGCCCGTGCTGTTCGGTCGGCGGGTGCTCGGTAGCCACGACGTCATCTTAGCCAGGCACAGCCAGGCACAGAATCGGGCGCTCCGGGGCTCGGCCGCCGGAGGTGCAGGGCGGGGACGGGGTCAAAGAACCCGCCCTGCGCGGAGAGGCAAGTACCTCGGGTGAACACAAGGTTACGGTCCGCTATCGTTTGGGTCAAGGCGTTTGGGCCGTCTGGCCGTATATAGGGGTAGGCGTACCGTCGTACAGCCGATCTACCCGCGGTGCGGGCGCCGATGCCGGCCACCGTGCCGCTGCTCGGCGGGCTCAACCGGTGGGCCTCCGGCGGGCGTCGGGCCGGTGCGCCGGGTGTACGCCCGGGTACGGCATCCGCGACTCGACGCGCCGCCGGAGACGGCTCGTGGCGTCCAGTCCAGGCCAGGTCAGGTCCGGATCAGCCCGCTACGTGATCGGACGAATGCCTGCGATGGTGTGGTGCGGGCCCTGTCGTGCGGCCGGGGCCCTTAGGTGATCGTCGCCGCGAAACCACGCTCACGACCGCCACGACTCGGCGATGATCACCGGATCTAGTCCGGGAACAGTTCGCGGACGCTCGGGCCGGGCTGGCTGGCCAGGACGGCAGCCGGCCCGGGCCGCACCGCGTCGGCGATGCGCTGCGGCTGGTACGGGTTGATCGCCGCGGGCAGCGCGTCCGGCGCGAACCACGCCACCCGGACCGCCTCCGGGCTGGTGGCCGGCGTGCCGGCGACGAGGTCGCAGGCGAAGACCAGCACCGGGTCCCCGTCCGGCGGCCGGTGGTAGACCCCGGTCAGCCGGCGCACCGAGACCTCGACGCCGACCTCCTCGCGGACCTCGCGCACCGCGGTCTCCCAGGGCGCCTCACCGGGCTCGACGCCGCCGCCGGGCAGGTTCCAGATCGGCGGCCGGTCGCGCAGCGCGAGCAGTACCCGGCCGGCGCCGTCGACGATCACCGCGTTCACCCCGAGCCACACACGGGCAGTGTGCCAGGTGTAACGGTCGGGTCATGGCCGCCCGGTGCCGGCGGGTGACATATCGGGGCAGTACGTACACGCTGCGTGAAGGATCCCCCGGTCGGGGTACCCACTGTGGGGGAGAATGGCGCGATGACTCCCCGCAGGGTGGTGCTGCTCGGCTCGACCGGCTCGATCGGTACCCAGGCGATCGAGGTGGTCCGGCGGGCCCCCGAGCGGTTCCGCGTGGTGGGGCTGGCGGCCGGCGGGGACCAGGTCGATCTGCTGGCCGCGCAGGCCCTCGAGCTCGGGGTGGAGGCGGTCGCGGTCGCCCGGGCCACCGCGGTCCAGGACCTGCAGCTCGCCTTCTACGCGGCCGCGTCGCACCGCGGGTACGCCGCCGGCAGCTACCCGGTGCCGAAGATCCTGGCCGGCCCGGACGCGGCGGCCGAGCTGGCCACGTACCCGTGCGACGTGGTGCTCAACGGGATGACCGGCTCGGTCGGGCTGCGACCGACGCTGTCCGCGCTGGAGGCCGGGCACACCCTGGCGCTGGCGAACAAGGAGTCGCTGGTGGCCGGCGGGCCACTGGTGGCTCGGCGCGCCAGGCCGGGGCAGATCGTGCCGGTGGACTCCGAGCACTCCGCGCTGGCGCAGTGCCTGCGCAGCGGCCGGCCCGAGGAGGTGCGGCGGCTGGTGCTGACCGCCAGCGGGGGGCCGTTCCGCGGGCGGAGCCGCGCCGAGCTGGCCGGGGTGACGGTGCAGCAGGCGCTGGCCCACCCCACCTGGGCGATGGGCCGGGTGGTCACCGTGAACAGCGCCACCCTGATGAACAAGGGGCTGGAACTGATCGAGGCGCACCTGCTGTTCGGTACCCCGTACGACCGGATCGACGTGGTGGTACACCCGCAGTCGGTGGTGCACTCGATGGTGGAGTTCTGCGACGGGTCCACCATCTGCCAGGCCAGCCCGCCGGACATGCGGCTGCCGATCGCGCTGGCTATGGGCTGGCCGGACCGGCTGCCGGACGCGGCAGCGCCGATCGACTGGACGGTCGCCAGCAGCTGGCGGTTCGAGCCGCTGGACCACGAGGCGTTCCCCGCCGTGCGGCTGGCCCGCGAGTCGGGCGCCGCCGGGGGCGTCGTACCGGCCATACTGAACGCGGCGAACGAGGAGTCGGTGGCCGCCTTCCTGGCCGGCCGGCTGCCGTTCCAGAGCATCGTGGACACGGTCGCGCGGGTGGTGGCCGAGGCGCCGCGGGACAGCGACCCGACGTCGGTGGACGACATCGTGCATGCTGAGGAGTGGGCCCGCGCCCGCGCGCGGGAGCTGATGACGGACGACACAGTCGCCCACCGGGCGGCGGCACGGGAGTAGCGCAGATGACTCTGGCGAGGCGACAGCGAGTGAGCGTCGCAGGGCCGCCCCTCTTGCGGACGGCGAGGGTCGCCCTCCCGGGCGCCCCGAGCCGCACGGTCCTCGCGGAGGTGCCGAGCCTGCGAAGCGTCTTCGCCGGGTGCGGCTGCCGGTCGAGCGCGGAGCCGGGCCGATGACCTTCGTGCTCGGTGTGATCCTGTTCGCCCTGGTGCTGGCAATCTCCATCGCGGCGCACGAGTTCGGTCACCTGCTGACCGCGAAGATGTTCGGGATGAAGGCCCGGCGGTACTTCATCGGGTTCGGGCCGAAGCTGTGGTCCTTCCGCCGGGGCGAGACCGAGTACGGCATCAAGGCCATCCCGGCCGGCGGGTTCGTGGACATCGCGGGCATGTCGCACCTGGAGGAGCTGCACTCCGACGACGAGCCGCGGGCGTTCTGGCGGTTCCCGGCCTGGAAGCGGGTCGTGGTGATGTCCGCCGGCTCCATCACCCACTTCGTGCTGGCCATCGCGATCCTCTTCGGGCTGGCGGTCACCGTCGGGCTGCCGAACGACGCGCCGATCGAGCCGGTGCTGTCCGCCGTGCCCGCGTGCGTCCAGCAGGTCGCGGCCGACGGGACGCCGAAGGACTGCACCAGCGGCGACCCGGCCAGCCCCGCGCTGCGGGCCGGCCTGCAACCGGGCGACCGGGTCGTGGCCGTGGACGGCAGGCAGATCACCACCTGGGACGACGTGGTGCGGTACGTCCGCGCGCACCCGAACGCGGACCTGGCGATCACCTACCAGCGCAACGAGGTGATCCGCACCACGACGGTGCACACCCTGCAGGCCGCCCGGCCCCAGGCCTTCGCCGAGGAGCGGCGGGACGCGAACGGGATGGTCGTGGTGGGCGTGCTCGGCGCCTCCGGCACGCTGCCGCCGGCCACGGTGAGCTACAACCCGGTCGCCGCGGTCGGTGCCACCGGGGAGTTCAGCGGCCGGGCCTTCGGGGCGACGTTCACCGCGCTGGGGCAGTTCCCGTCGAAGATCCCGAAGTTGCTGGACGCGCTGTCCGGCAAGCCGCGCGACCCGGACACCCCGGTCAGCGTCGTCGGCGCGTCGAAGCTGGGCGGGCAGGCGGTCGAGGCCGGGCAGTGGCTGTCGTTCTTCCTGCTGCTGGCCGGCTTCAACCTGTTCATCGGCGTCTTCAACCTGATGCCGCTGCTGCCCCTGGACGGCGGGCACATCGCGATCCTGCTGTTCGAGAAGGCCCGCTCCGCATTCGCCAAGGTGCGCGGCCGGGCGGACCCGGGCGCGATCGACCACGCGAAGCTCGCCCCGGTGATGCTGGCCGTCATCTTCATCGTCGGCGGCATCTCGCTGCTCACCATCTACGCCGACGTGGTCAATCCGATCGCGAACCCGTTCCGTTAGGGTGTGTCACACGGGAGTGAACCCCCGCACCCCCAAGGGGCACACTGGAGTCATGACCGCTATCGACCTGGGGATGCCCGCGCTGCCGGCGCCGACGCTGGCGGCGCGGCGGGTGAGCCGGCAGATCGACGTGGGCGGGGTCCTGGTCGGCGGCGAGGCGCCGGTGTCGGTGCAGTCGATGACGACGACGCTGACCGCCGACGTGGACGCGACGTTGCAGCAGATCGCCGAGTTGACCGCGGCGGGCTGTCAGATCGTGCGCGTGGCGGTGCCGTCCGCCGACGACGCGGACGCACTGGCCACGATCGCGCGCAAGTCCCAGATCCCGGTGATCGCGGACATCCACTTCCAGCCGCGGTACGTGTTCGCGGCGATCGACGCCGGGTGCGCGGCGGTGCGGGTGAACCCGGGCAACATCAGGGCGTTCGACGACAAGGTGGCCCAGATCGCGGCGGCCGCGCAGGCGGCCGGCACCCCGATCCGGATCGGGGTGAACGCGGGGTCGTTGGATCCGCGGTTGCTGGCGAAGTACGGCCGGGCGACCCCGGAGGCGTTGGTGGAGTCGGCGCTGTGGGAGTGCTCGCTGTTCGAGGAGCACGGCTTCACCGACATCAAGATCTCGGTGAAGCACAACGATCCGGTGGTGATGATCGCCGCGTACGAGTTGCTGGCGCAGCGCTGCGACTACCCCCTGCACCTGGGGGTGACCGAGGCTGGGCCGGCGTTCCAGGGGACGATCAAGTCGGCCGTGGCGTTCGGGGCGCTGCTGTCCAAGGGGATCGGGGACACCATCCGGGTGTCGCTGTCCGCGCCGCCGGTCGAGGAGGTCAAGGTCGGGATGGCGATCCTGGAGGCGCTGAACCTGCGGCAGCGCGGCCTGGAGATCGTGTCCTGCCCCTCGTGCGGGCGGGCTCAGGTTGACGTGTACACGCTGGCCGAGCGGGTGCAGGCCGGGCTGGACGGCATCGACGTGCCGCTTCGGGTAGCGGTGATGGGCTGTGTGGTCAACGGCCCGGGCGAGGCGCGGGAGGCCGACCTCGGGGTGGCGTCCGGCAACGGCAAGGGCCAGATCTTCGTGCGGGGCGAGGTCATCAAGACCGTGCCCGAGGCGCAGATCGTGGAGACCCTGATCGAGGAGGCGCTCCGCCTCGCCGAGGGCATGCGCGAGGACGGCGTCGCGTCCGGAGAGCCGACGGTGTCGGTGCGTTGACGTGTCCAGTTACACCCGGTAGGTAGTGCCCCGGCCAACTACGCTGTTTGTGTGCTGAAGCTCTCCGGCGTGCGGCTGCTGGACGACCGGGACACGGCCGGGCTACAGGACCTGCTGGCCGCTGACCCGGTGGCGAACTGCTTCGTCGCGGCCCGCGTGGACGCCGCCGGGCTGGCGCCGTGGCGGCTGGGAGCCGAGATCTGGGGCTACGGCGGCTCGACGCTGGAGGGAGCCTGCTACTCCGGCGCGAACCTGGTGCCGGTCGGCACCAGCCACGCCGCGCTGCGGGCGTTCGCCGAGCGGGCCCGCCGGCAGGGGCGCCGCTGCTCGTCCATCGTCGGGCCGGCCGACGCGGTGCGCCCGCTGTGGGACATGCTCAGGCCGTACTGGGGCCGCCCGCGCGAGCTCCGGCCGGGGCAGCCGCTGCTGGTGATCGAGCAGGACCCGCGGGTGCCGGCCGACCCTGCGGTGCGCCAGGTGCGCCCGCACCAGCTCGACGCGCTGCTACCGGCGTGCATCGCGATGTTCACCGAGGAGGTCGGGGTGTCCCCGATCGGCAGCGACGGCGGGGCGGCGTACCGGCAGCGGGTGCGCGACCTGGTCGAGGAGGGCCGCGCGTACGCCCGGATCGAGAACGGCGAGGTGATGTTCAAGGCCGAGGTCGGCGCCGCCACCAAGGATGTCTGCCAGGTGCAGGGGGTGTGGGTGCACCCGCGCTGGCGGGGCCACGGCCTGGCCGCCCCCGGCACCGCGGCCGTGGTGCGCGCCGCGATGCGGGACATCGCCCCGACGGTGAGCCTGTACGTCAACGACTACAACCATCCCGCCCGCGCGGCCTACCGGCGGTGCGGGTTCCGGCAGGTCGGTACGTTCGCCACGGTGCTGTTCTGAACCCGTTCCGGCGGTAGGCCAGTATGGGTGCCGTGAGACGACGCATCGCTGGCGTGGCCGTGCTGGTACTGGCGACCTCGGGCTGCGGGCTGTTCGGCGGCGGGGACGACCAGAAGCCGAACGACGCGGCGAGGGCGTTCCTGGACGCGTGGGCCGCCGGGGACGTGGCCCGGGCCGGCCAGGCCACCGACGACGCGCCGGCCGCGCAGGCCGCGCTGCAGAAGCTGAAGGAGACGCTGCGGCCGACCGCGGCCCGGTTCGAGGTACGCGGCGTGGACCGGCACGACGGCACCGCCACCGCGGCCTTCCACGCCACCGTGACGGTGCCCGGGCTGGCCGCGCCGTGGGAGTACGACGGGTCGCTCGCGCTGGCCGCGGCGGACAACCGGTGGCGGGTGCACTGGCAGCCGTCCGACCTGCACCCGAAGCTGGCCGAGGGGCAGTCGATCGCCGCGGTGCGGACGCTGCCGGAACGAGCCCCGATCCTGGACCGGGCCGGCCAGCCGCTGTTCACCAGGACCGCGGTGGTGACCGTCGGCATCGACCCGTCGCAGGTCAGAGACCTGCCCGGGCTGGCCGCCACGCTGGCGAAGAACCTGCCGGACGTGACCGCCGCGGAGGTGATGGCCGCCGTGCGGAAGGCCGGGCCGGAGCAGTTCGTGCCGGTCATCACGCTGCGCGAGGCCGACTACCAGAAGGTGCGCGCGGTGATCCATCCCCTGCCGGGCACCGTGTTCCAGACCGCTGAGCGGGTGCTCGGCCCGACCGCCCGCTTCGGCCAGCCGCTGCTCGGCCGGGTCGGGGCGGCCACCGCGGAGGTGCTCAAGGAGGTCGGCCCCGGGTACGCGGCCACCGACCAGCTCGGCGTGTCCGGGCTGCAGCGGGCGCTGAACGACCGGCTCACCGGGACGCCGACCGCCGAGGTGTCCGTGGTGGACGCCGGCGGTAGGCCGGTCAGCTCGCTGGCGAAGGTGGACGGCCGCCCGGGCACGCCGGTGAAGACGACGCTGGACCGCGCCGTGCAGGCGGCCGCGGAGCAGGCGCTGGCCACGGTGCCCAACAACGGCGCCATCGTCGCGGTGCGGCCGTCCACCGGGGAGATCCTGGCGGTGGCCAACAGCGCCAAGGCCCCGTTCGACCTGGCGCTGTCCGGGCAGTACCCGGCCGGCTCCACCTTCAAGATCATTACGGCCACCGCCGTGCTGGACGGCGGGGTGGCCGGCCCGAGCCAGATGCTGCCCTGCCCGGGCACCGTCACCCTCGGTGGCCGGGTGGTGCACAACGAGGACTCCTTCAGCCTCGGCTCGGTGTCGCTGCGGACCGCGTTCGCGCACTCCTGCAACACCACCTTCGCCGGGCTGGCGCCGAAGCTGCCGGCCGGCGCGCTGGTGGACGCCGCCGCGAAGTACGGCATCGGGGCCGGCTGGGGGCTCCCGGTGCCGTCGTTCTCCGGGTCGCTGCCGCAGCCGGCCGGCGAGGTGGAGGCCGCCGCGGACGCCATCGGCCAGGGCAGGGTGCTGGTCAGCCCGCTGGCCATGGCGCTGGTGGTGGCCGGGCTGCAGCACGGCGCCGTGGTGGCGCCGTCGCTGCTGGCCGGCACGGCGGCACCGGCGAAGAACCAACCGCCGGCGCTCACCCCCGCCACGGTCGCCACCGTGCGCAGTTTCGCGCGGGCGGTGGTGACCGAGGGCACCGCCACGCTGCTGGCCGGCCTGCCGGGGCAGGTCGCCGGCAAGACCGGCACCGCGGAGTACGGCACGGCGACCCCGCCCCGCTCGCACGCCTGGTTCGTCGGCTACCGCGGCGACCTCGCCTTCGCGGTGTTCATCGAGGACGGCCGGTCCAGCCACACCACCGCGGTGCCGGTGGCCCGCGCGTTCCTGTCGGCGGTCCGATGAGCCGGCGCAGTGCCCACGGCGAGCGAACCGGCGAGGACGGCGGTGCGCACAACGAGCGAACCGGCGAGCACGACGGCGCCCACGGCGAGCGAACCGGTGCGCGCAGCGGCGCCCCGTTCCGGCACCGGATCCGGGTGCGCTACGCCGAGTGCGACCGGCAGGGCCACGTCTTCAACTCGCACTACTTCGGGTACTTCGACGTGGCGCTCACCGAACTGTGGCGGACGGCCATCGGCTACTACGACCTGATGATCGAGCGGGGCGTGGACCTGGTGGTGGGGGAGGCCAGCGCGCGGTACCTCCAGGCCGCCCGTTTCGACGACGAGATCGACGTCGAGACGGCGATCGAGCGGCTGGGCACCAGCGGGATCACCACCCGGTTCCGGGTGCTGCGGTACGAGGCGCTGCTGGTCGAGGGCCGGCTCCGGCACGTGTGTGTGGACGCGGGAACGCTGACCCGCATCCCCATCCCGGACTGGCTGCGGGAGGCGCTGGCGCCGTGGGTGGTCAGCCCCGAGCCGGTCAGCCCCGAGCCGGTCGGTCCCTGAGCGCCTCGACGGTGGCCGGCCAGCCGACCGTCGCGGACGGCACCGTCGGCGCCCACCCGGTGGCCTCCCGGAACCGCGCGTTGGACATGCGCTGCGACCGGCCGACGGCTCCCCCGGCCAGCTTGCCGGCCAGGGTGGCCAGCACGCCGCCGACCTGCCGCAGCCTGGGCCGCCCGATCGCCGCGGCCAGCGCCGCACCCCACTCGCTGCCGCGCACCGGCCGGTCGTCGCAGACGTTGTACGTGCCTGACGCGGCGCCCAGCGCGGCCACCACCGCGGCGCCGAGGTCGTCGGTGTGCACCGGCGAGAGGTACGCCCCGACGGGGCCGATCCACGGCGAGACGCCGAACCGGCGGGCGATCCGCACCATGTCCCGGGTGTGGTCGCTGGCCGGCCCGTAGAACAGCCCGAAACGCAGCACCACCGCGGCGCCGCCGCCGGCGGCGACCCGGCGTGCGTTGGTCTCGGCGCGCAGCGCGCTGGCGGTGACCGGCGTCGGATCCGTCGGCACGTCCTCGTCGATCCACTGCTCGCCCCGGTCGGGGTAGAGGAACCCGATCGACTCCTGCACCAGCCTGGGCACCTCCTCGGCCAGCGCGGCCTCGGCCAGGTGCGCGGAGACCTCGGTACGGATCCGGTCGTTGTCCGCCCAGGCACGGCGCCGGGCCGCCCTGGCCAGCGGCGGGATGTGGGTGGCCAGGTTCACCAGCGCCTCGTGTCCGGCCACCGCGCGGCGGACGGCGGCGGCGTCGAACAGGTCCACGGTGACCGGCTCCGCCCCCGCGGCGCGCACCGCCTCAGCCTTGGCCGGCGTGCGCGCCACCGCGCTGACGTGGTGCCCGGCGGCGACCAGCGCCGGCATGGCCTGCTGCCCGATCACCCCGGTCGCGCCGGTGACGAAGACCTTCATGCGCCCGATGCTCCCAGGCGCGCCGCCGGCCCCGCACGCCGGCCGGTGCGCCGACCGAGCCCAGGAGCGTCTGCAGGCAAGTCACCGGATGCAGGATGCCGTGTTCGGAAGCGTGGGGCCCGGGAGGCACCAACGGCGTCCGCGGCCGTGATGCGCCCGGCCCTCCCCCAGCCGGAGGCGGTGCGCCGACCGTAGGTCCAGGCGCTTCTGGCTAGCACGGCTACGCTGCGCCGATGGTGCACCGGATGTCGACGCTCTTCGGCCGGACGCTGCGCGAGGACCCGGCCGACGCCGAGGTGCCGAGCCACCGGCTGCTGGTCCGCGCCGGGTACATCCGCCGCACCGCGGCCGGTGTCCACACCTGGCTGCCGCTCGGGCTGCGGGTGCTGGAGAAGGTGTCCGCGGTGGTCCGCGAGGAGATGGCCGCGATCGGCGCGCAGGAGGTGCGCTTCCCGGCGCTGGTGCCGCGCGAACCGTACGAGCTGACCGGCCGCGCCGAGGCGTACGGCGACCTGCTGTTCTCGCTGAAGGACCGCCGCGGCAGCGACTTCCTGCTCGGCCCCACGCACGAGGAGCTGTTCGCGCTGCTGGTCCGCGGCGAGATCTCGTCCTACCGGGACCTGCCGCTGATCCTGTTCCAGATCCAGACCAAGTACCGGGACGAGGCCCGTCCCCGCTCCGGGCTGCTGCGCGGCCGGGAGTTCGTGATGAAGGACTCGTACTCCTTCGACCTCGACGACGCCGGCCTGGCCGCCGCGTACGCCGCGCACCGGGCGGCGTACCGGCGGATCTTCGACCGGCTGGGGCTGCGCACCAGGGCGGTACGGGCGTTCTCCGGTGCGATGGGCGGCTCGGACAGCGAGGAGTTCCTGGCGCCGACGCCGGTCGGCGAGGACACCTTTGTCGCATGTGGACAGTGCGAGTACGCCGCCAACACCGAGGTGGTCGAGGTGGCGCCGCCGCGGCCGGGCGACGCCGCCGCGGTCGGGCCGGTCGAGGTGCTCGAAACCCCGGACACGCCGACCATCGAGACGCTCTGCGAGCTGCTCGGGGTGCCGGCGGCGGCCACCCTGAAGAACCTGCTGGTCCGGGTGGACGGCAGGGTCGTCGCCGTCGGGGTACCGGGCGACCGGGACGTGGACCTGGCCCGGCTGGAGGCGTCGGTGGCCCCGGCCCCGGTGGAGCTGCTCACCGAGGAGGACTTCGCCGCCCGGCCGGACCTCGTCCGCGGGTACGTCGGGCCGCAGCGGCTGCCCGCGGACGTGCCGTACTGGGCCGATCCCCGGGTGGCGGCCGGCACCGCGTGGGTGACCGGAGCGAACCAGCCGGGCCGGCACGCCCGCAACGTGGTGGCCGGGCGGGACTTCACGGTGGAGGAGTACCTGTCGGTGGCCGGCGTGCGGGACGGCGACCCCTGCCCGCGGTGCCGCGGCGCACTGGCGGTGGACCGGGCGGTCGAGGTGGGGCACATCTTCGCGCTGGGCCGCAAGTACGCCGACGCGTTCGGGCTGGACGTGCTCGGCCCGCATGGCGCGCCGACCCGGGTCACCATGGGCAGCTACGGCATCGGGGTGTCCCGGGCGGTGGCCGCCGTCGCCGAGCAGCACCACGACGACGCCGGGCTGGCCTGGCCGCCGGCGGTGGCGCCGTACCACGTGCACGTGGTGGGGGTGGGCCGCGGGGAGCAGGCCGCGGTGGCCGAGCGGCTGGCGGCCGACCTGGCCGCGGCCGGTTACGACGTGCTGCTCGACGACCGGGCCGGGCTGTCGGCCGGGGTGCGGTTCACCGACGCGGAGTTGCTCGGGATGCCGTGGACGGTGGTGGTCGGCCGGCGCGCCGCCGAGGGTGTGGTGGAGTTGCGGGACCGGCGCACCGGGGCGCGCGCGGAGGTCCCGCTGGCCGGGCTGGCCGGCCGGCTGAGCCGGACCTGAGTGTCCCGCGTGTGCGTGCTGCGCGGCATCGCCGCGCAGCACGCACCGCCTCAGGCGGGCAGCGCAAGGTTGCGGCGGCGCAGTGACACCAGGCCCGTCACGGCGACGGCGGCGACGACCACGGTCAGCGTGAGGACCGGAGCGGCCGTGACCGGGACCGCCGGGGCCTTGGGGATGTGGGTGAACGGCGAGAGGTCCTGCGCCCACTGGGGCAGTTTGAGGGTGGGGCCGAACAGCGGGCCGACCAGGATGGACGCCATCAGCAGCGCCCAGGACACCGCGCCGGCGAGGCGGGGCAGCAGGCCGACCGCGGCGATCACGACGGCGCCGATCACGAGGATCCCGGGCAGTTGTACCAGGCTGGCCCCGATCAGGGTCCGTACCTGTCCGGCCGGGTCGCCGAGCACGCCGCCGGCGGCCAGTCCCGTGCCGGTGGCGAACAGCAGCAGCAGTGCGGTCGCCCCCAGCAGCGCGGTGAGTGCGTGGCTGGCCGCCCATCGGGGCCGGCTGACCGCGGTCGCGAGTACCGGTTCCAGCGGCCCGTCCGCCTCCTCGGCGCGCATGCGCAGCAGCACCTGGACGGCGTAGATCGCCGCGGCCATGCCGGCCATCTGCAGGATGGAGGCGCGGTAGGCGTCGAGGATCTGGTCGCTGCCGCCCAGGCGGGCGTACCAGTCACGGGCGGTGCCCGTCGTGTCCCTGACCTGTCCGATGAGGCCGCCCATTACCAGGCCGAAGCCGAGCATGCCGACGGCCCAGCCGAGCAGCGCGCCGCGTTGCAGCCGCCCGGCCAGTCCCAGCGGGCTGCGCAGCGCGCGGCCGGCCTGCGCGTGGCCGGGCCGCTGCGGAAGCATGCCCTGCCCGAAGTCGCGCCGGGTGGCCAGCAGGGCCGCCGCGCCGGTGCAGGCCAGGAACAGGGTGACCGCCAGGCCCAGCGGCCACCAGTGGTCGCCGCCGAACGGCCGCATCTGCTGGCCCCAGCCGATCGGGGACAGCCAGGCCGGCCAGGCGCTGTCCACCCGCAGGCCGGCGGGGTCGAGGTGGCCGGCCATGTTGCCGATCCCGCTGGTCAGGAACGCCACCCCGAGGACCGCGGCGGCCAGGCCGCTGGCGCCGCGGGTACTGGAGGTCAGTTGGGTGGTGACCGCGGCCACGCCGGCGAACGCGATGCCCACGGCCGCGACCGCGGCCCCGGCGGTGAACGAGCCGGCGGCCGGCTGCCCGGCTACGATCACCGCCAGGCCCAGCACTACCGCCAGCACGGCGTTGGCGCCGACCGTCACGATCATGGCTGCGGCCAGGCCGGCGTGGCGGCCCACGACCGCGGCGCCGATCAGCTCGGCCCGGCCGGTCTCCTCGCTCTGCCGGGTATGGCGCACCACCGCGAATGTGCTCATCAGCGCGGCCAGCACCGCGATCAGGAGGAAGTCCCGGACCATGGCGTACCCGCCGACGCTGGCGCCTGACGCCAGGCCAAGCATTCGTATCCCGGGACTGGTGGCCGCGATCCGCGTGTCCTGGACCAGGTCCGCCGCGTTGCGGTACTGGTCAACCCATAGGGCGGTGGTCGCGGCGGTGAAGCCGGCCAGCCCCAGCACCCAGACGGGAAGGCTGAACCGGTCGCGGCGCAGCGCGAGCCGGGTGAGTCTGGTGGTGCCGGTCAAGGCGCTCATCGCACGCCTGCCAGGTCGTCCGCGTCCCTGCGCCCGCTGCCGATGTCGTCGCCGTAGTGGCGCAGGAACAGCTCCTCCAGGGTGGGCGGGGAGCTGACCAGCGTACGCACGTCAAGGGCGACCAGGCGCTCCAGTACCCGGTTGAGCTGGCCCTGATCGACGCTGAACCGTGTCCGCGGACCGTCGAGGCTCAGGTCGTGTACCCCGGGCAGGTCACCGAGCCCGTCGATCGGCCGCGAGGTCTCCACGACGACGGTGGTACGGGTGAGATGGCGCAACTCCTCGAAGGTGCCCGATTCGGCGGCCCGACCGGTGCGCACGATGGTGACCCGGTCGCACAGCGCCTCGACCTCGGAGAGGATGTGGCTGGACAGCAGCACGGTGCGGCCCGCCTCGCGCAGTTCCCGCACCACGTCCTGGAACACCGCCTCCATCAGCGGGTCCAGCCCGGAGGTCGGCTCGTCCAGCAGGTAGAGCTCCACATCGGAGGCGAACGCCGCGACCAGCGCCACCTTCTGCCGGTTGCCCTTGGAGTAGGCGCGGCACCGCTTCGTCGGGTCCAACGCGAAGCGGTCCAGCAGGTCGGCCCGGCGCGCGCGGTCCAGGCCGCCACGGAGCGTTCCCAGCAGGTCGATGATTTCGCCACCGGTGAGGTTGGGCCACAGGTTCACCTCCCCCGGCACGTACGCCAGGCGGCGGTGCAGGCTGACCGTGTCCCGCCACGGGTCCCCACCCAGCACGCTGACCTGCCCGCCGTCGCGGCGCACCAGTCCCAGCAGGACCCGGATGGTGGTGGTCTTGCCCGCGCCGTTGGGGCCCAGGAAGCCGTGTACCTCCCCGGCTGACACGGTCAGGTCGAGATGGTCGAGGGCCCGGGTCGTGCCGAAATTCTTCACCAGCCCGGCCACCGAAATCGCTGCCGTCATGTTCCTCACCTCGTCGGGCAGCCGTGTGTCAGATACCGACTCTGGCCTTCATCCCGGCTGGCGGGAGCACCCGCCCCGACGCGTGACGGCCAGGGCCCTGAAACCCACGCTGCTCCGCTCCGGGTGGGACAAAAAGAGGCGACCGACCCGTACCGGGTGGGTCGGACGTCACTGGCCCCGAACTCGTGCGGGCGCTGCCACATCCGGACCCATGCCAGCGGGCCGCGCCTGACCTAGACGTTGCGAGGTACCTGCAGGATCACGCCCGAGTGGGTGCCGTTGCCGGTGTTGTACACGCCGAGGTTGTAGTAGTCGTAGGCGTTGCGGCAGTCGAACGGCAGCGTCCTGGTGCCGTTGGTCGGCAGCGGGCCGTACGCCCCCGGCGTGGTCCTCGGGTCGCCCGCGCCGACCGCCACCGGGGTGACCTGGATCCACACCTCGGTGCCGCCACGGGTCTGCCAGGACAGCGACACCGTGCTGGAGCCGCTGCTGCCGGTGCAGCCCGGGCCGGCGGTGGCCCGGTAGGAGACAATCTCGGCCATCGCGTTCGGATCGGTGGTCGGGCTCTGCCGCGGCGTCGGGCTGCTGGTCCTGGTCGGCCGGCCGGTCGAACCGCCGCCACCGCCGCCCCGGGTCATCAATGCGGTCGCCGTCGCGGTCGGGGAGGCCGACTCGGGGTCCACGGTGACCAGCGGGGTCCGCGACGCCGCGTCGGTGCCCCGGCCGGAGGTGCCGGACGAGCACCCAGTGAGGCCGAGCACGGCGGCCAGCGCCACCAGCGGGCCGTAGCGGACCATGGCGGTTCCCCCGTCTGCCGGATCGCGGCCGGCTGCGCCGAGTGTGGCGCACCGGGGCCCCGGTACCGGCCGGCCGGGCGGGCGGACAGAAGGGCCGCGTTGACTGCCCGGCCGCCGGCGGCCTGCCAGTATTCGTCCGTGAGCGAGCACCACCACGAACCTGACCACCGCGGGCACCACCACGACGGCGACCGGCGCCGCCCTGAACATGGCCACGACCACGACCACGGGCACGACGACGACCGCGGGCACGACCGCGGGCGCGACCACGACGGGCACGACCACGGGCACGGGCACGACCACGATCACGACGACGACCGCGGGCACGACCACGATCGCAGGCACGACCACGGGCACGGGCGGCCCGGGGGCGGGCCGGTGGCCTGGCTGCGGCACGCGTTCACCCCGCACAGCCACGACGCGGCGGCCCGCACCGACGCCGCGCTGGAGACCAGCCGGCGGGGCATGCGCACGCTGGCGATCTCCTTCGCGGTGCTGCTGCTGACCGCCGGCGTACAGGCATTGATCGTGGCGCTGTCCGGGTCGGTGGCACTGCTCGGCGACACCCTGCACAACATCGCCGACGCGCTCACCGCGGTACCGCTGGCGATCGCGTTCTCGGTCGGCCGGCGCGCCGCCACCCGGCGGTTCACCTACGGGTACGGCCGGGCCGAGGACCTGGCCGGGATCGCGGTGGTCGCGGTGATCGCCGCGTCGTCGGCGGCGGCCGCGTACGCGGCGGTGGACCGGCTGGTGCACCCGCGCGAGGTGCACCGGCTCGGGCTGGTCGCGGCGGCCGCGCTGGTCGGCTTCCTGGGCAACGAGGTGGTGGCCCGGTACCGCATCACCGTCGGCCGCCAGATCGGCTCGGCGGCGCTGGTGGCCGACGGGCTGCACGCGCGCACCGACGGGTTCACCTCCCTCGCCGTGCTGCTCGGCGCGGCCGGCGTGTGGGCCGGCTTCCCGCTGGCCGACCCGATCGTCGGCCTGCTCATCACGGTGGCGATCCTGGTGGTGCTGCGGGAGGCCGCCCGCGAGGTCTACCACCGGCTGATGGACGCGGTGGACCCGGCGCTGGTGGACCGTGCCGAGCGGATCCTGTTGGGGGTGGCCGGCGTGCGGGGGGTTGCCGCGCTGCGCATCCGCTGGATCGGGCACGCGCTGCGGGCGGAGGTCGACGTGCTGGTCGACCACCGACTGTCCGTGGTACAGGCGCATGACATCGCGGCCGCCGCCGAGCACCGCCTGATCCACGACCTGCCGCGGCTGGCCGCCGCCACCGTGCACGCCGACCCGGACGGCCCGGACACCACCGACCACCACCAGAGGCTGGCCGACCACCGCTGACCGGTCCGGACGATCACGCCGTGACAGGATGCCGGTATGGGTGTGGAGGCGGTGATATTCGACTGGGGCGGCACGCTGACGCCCTGGCACACGGTCGACATCCGGATCGGGTGGCGCAAGGTGGCCCGGGTGCTGGATCCGCACCGGGTGGAGGAGGTGGCCACCCGGCTGCTCGCCGCGGAGACCGCATTATGGGACCGGACCCGGTCCGAGCATGTCGGGGCGACGCTGGACGAGGTGTTCGCGATGGCCGAGCTCACCGTCGCCGAGGACGCGGTGGCGCAGCTCTTCGCGTTCTGGGAGCCGCACACCCACACCGACCCGGAGGTGATACCGCTGTTCAGGGGCCTGCGCCGGCGCGGCATCAAGGTGGGCGTGCTGTCCAACACGCTGTGGCCGAGGCGCGAGCACGAGCAGATCTTCGCCCGGGACGGGGTGCTCGAACTGATCGACGGCGCGGTGTACTCCAGCGAGCTGCCGTGGGCCAAGCCGCACCCGGAGGCGTTCCTCGCGGCGCTGCGCGCGGTCGAGGTGGACGAGCCGGGCCGCGCCGTGTACGTCGGCGACCGGCTGTTCGAGGACGTGTACGGGGCGCAGGCGGTCGGCATGCGCGCCGTACACGTGCCGCACAGCAAGATCCCGCCCCAGCAGCGCGGCCACACCGAGGGCGTGCCGGACGCGGTGGTCGAACGGATCGCCGACCTGCTGCCCATCATCGACGGCTGGCGTCGGGACGAGGGCCCTGACCAGGCGGCTGGTGTCTAGGAGGCCTCTGAATATCGGTTATTCAGAGGCCTCCTAGGGCTGGCCGGGGAACGGCACCGTGGCGTGCGCAGGGTCGTAGCGAAGCCGCCACCTGCTGGCCCGCACCGCCGCGTCGGTGAGTGCGCTGACCGCGGTCCGCCGCAGGTCGCTGTCGTCGGCGGCCGCCACCAGGTACCGCCAGGCCGCGGCGGCACCGTCCTCCAGGGCCGCCGCCAGCCTCAAGGCGGCCGGGCCGCCGGTGACCGGGAACGGCAGCCGGTACGCCGGCTCCGGGGTGACCGGGTCGGCGCCGCGCCGCCGGACCGCGGCCGCCAGGGCGTCCCGCCGGTCCCGGTGCGCGGTGTCCGCGGCCCGCGCCGCGGCCAGGTCCGCGCCGGCCAGGCGCGCCCCGGCCACCGCGTATCCGAAGACCACCGCGTGCTCGGCGGCCAGCGCGGCCTGCATCGCCTCGACCGGGTCGCTCACCGCGGCCGCCTTGCGGCGCCGGTCGGCAGCGTGGGCGGCGCTGCCGTGTGTCGGTTCACCCGCAGGTCGCTCACCGCGGACGCCTCGCCGCGCCGGTCGGCAGCGTGGGCGGCGCTGCCGTGTGTCGGTTCACCCGCAGGTCGTTCACCGGAGGACCGCCTCGTGGCTGGCCGAGCAGGCCGCGATGCTGGCCAGCAGCGCCGCCCGCCCGCCGGACGCCCGGACCGCGGACGCCGCGCGGGCGGCCGCGGCGGCGCGCTCCCAGGCGCGCAGCGCGGCCAGCGCGGCGGCGGTGGCGGCCGGAACCGGGGCTGCCGTGGCGGCCGCGGCAGGCGTTGGCGCGCCGATCGCCGTCGCCAGCGCGGTCACGTGTGCGGCGTGGTCCGCCCGCAGCGGCCGCAGCCGGGGAGCGAGCCTGGGGTGGGCGCGCAGTGTCTCGTCGTACACAGCCAGTAGCCGCTGCGCATCGGCCAGGTCGGTCAGCAACGGGTCCGGACCGGCCGGCGTGGAGGCCGGTGTCGAGCGCGGTGCCGCCGCGGTGCCGGACCCCCGGCAGCCGGCCAGCAGGGTCGTCCCCGCCGCGGTGAGCACGCCGAGGACCTGCCGGCGCGGCAGTCGGGCTGGCGGGACGGGAGGTGGCATGGCGGCGTTCATCTTCTCAGACGCCGCGGCGACCCGGCCCAGCACGCCGCGGATCGTGCCGTCAACCACGAACGGTTACTCTCTGCGTCATCGGACTCGAAAACTCCACAGCGAGCAGGCGAGGAGGTTCTGCCCCATGGCACCCATCCAGCGGGACCGTCTTGCCGCACTGATCGGGCCGGCGGTCGCCGCGGCGGGATTCGACCTGGAGGGCATCACAGTCAACCAGGCCGGCCGGCGCAGCCTGGTCCGGGTGGTGGTGGACGCCGACACCGGGGTGACGCTGGACGACATCGCGCAGGTCAGCCGGCTGGTGTCCACCGTGCTGGACGACAACGACGGGCTGACCGGCCGGTCGCCGTTCGTGCTGGAGGTGACCTCCCCCGGCGTGGACCGCCCGCTGACCGAGCCGCGGCACTGGCGCCGCGCCGCCGGCCGGCTGGTGACGGTGCCGGTCGCCGGGCACGGCACCATGACCGGCCGGGTGCTGCGCGCCGACGACGGCGGCGTGGTACTGGACGTGGCCGGCGACGAGCGGAAGTTCGGGTACGGAGACCTCGGCAGGGGCAGCGTGCAGGTGGAGTTCAACCGCCGGGACGGCCGGGCGGACAGTCACGTCGACATCCATGACGACGGCCTGGCCGACAGTCACGCCGACAGTCACGCCGACGGCCAGGCCGACAGGGGGGAGGAGCAGTGAACGTCGATATCGCCGCGCTGCGCGCCATCGAGCGGGAGAAGGAGATCTCCTTCGAGACCGTCGTCGAGGCGATCGAGACGGCGCTGCTCACCGCGTACCGGCACACCGAGGGGGCGCACGCGCACGCCCGGGTGGCGGTGGACCGCAAGACCGGCGAGGTGACCGTGTGGGCCGCGGAGGTGGCGGAGGACGGCACGGTGCTACGCGAGTACGACGACACCCCGCACGACTTCGGCCGGATCGCCGCGATGACCGCCAAGCAGGTGATCCTGCAGCGGCTGCGGGACGCCGAGAACGAGATCACCTACGGGGAGTACTCCGGGCGCGAGGGCGACATCGTCAACGGCGTCGTGCAGCACCACGAGGGCCGGTCCGAGCGCGGCATCGTGCTGGTGGACATCGGCAAGCTGGAGGCGGTGCTGCCCCCCGGCGAGCAGGTGCCCGGCGAGGTTTATACCCACGGCACCCGCCTGAAGTGCTACGTCGTCTCGGTCACCAAGGGCTCCCGCGGCCCGCACGTCACGGTCAGCCGCACCCACCCCAACCTGGTGCGCAAGCTGTTCGCGCTGGAGGTCCCGGAGATCGCCGACGGGACCGTGCAGATCGCCGCGGTGGCGCGCGAGGCCGGGCACCGTTCCAAGATCGCCGTGTTCTCCACCGACCCGAACGTGAACGCCAAGGGTTCCTGCATCGGCCCGCTCGGCGGCCGGGTCCGCAACGTCGTCTCCGAGCTGCACGGCGAGAAGATCGACATCGTGGACTACGACGAGGACCCGGCGCGTTTCGTCGCCGCGGCGCTGTCGCCGGCCGAGGTGGTCAGCGTCGAGGTGGTCGACACGGCCGGTAGGGCCGCCCGGGTCGTGGTGCCGGACTACCAACTCTCCCTGGCGATCGGCCGGGAGGGGCAGAACGCCCGGCTGGCGGCCCGGCTGACCGGCTGGCGGATCGACATCCGCAGCGACGCCGAGGTGGCGGCGGGGAACGCGGGCGGCGGCCCGGCGGGCGGCCGGACCGGCAGACCGACCGGCAGACCGACGGGCAGACCGACGGGCAGGCCGACAGGTGGCCCGACAGGTGGCCCGACAGGTGGCCCGATCGGCGGCGAGACAGTGGCCCAAGACAGCGCGCCAACGGGGTAGACTGGTCGATGGTCCGTCGAACGTCGGCTGCACCTGCCGACGAGCCTGTCCGCACGTGTGTCGGGTGCCGCAAGCGTTCGCCGGTCTCCGAGTTGCTACGCGTCGTGGTGGAACAAGGCCAGTCCGGGTTCCGGATCGTGCCCGATCCCCGTCGCAGGCTGCCTGGTCGAGGTGCTTCGATGCACCGCGAGCAGGCCTGCCTCGACCTCGCGCAGCGGCGTCGGGCGTTCCCCCGGGCTCTTCGGACCCCGGGTCCGCTCGACCTGACGCCGCTGGTCGAGTACGTCGTGGCGCATGCTCGGTCGGCCCAGTCCGAGCAGGCAGTGTTGTGGTCGGACGTGAGCGAAGCAGGTGAACCGGATGAGCACCCCATGAAGCGCCAGCGATGACAGCGTTTCATCCGTAGCGAGAGGTCGAGCGGGCAAGCCGCCGGCCTCAGACGAGGAGTCCAGTGGCAGGCAAGGCCCGCGTACACGAGCTCGCGAAGGAGCTCGGCCTTGAGAGCAAGGTCGTTCTGGCCAAGCTCAAGGAGATGGGGGAGTTCGTCAAGAGCGCCTCCTCGACCGTCGAACCCCCGGTCGCCCGCAAGCTCAAGGAAATGTTCCCCGCCGGCGGCGGCTCGGCGAAGTCCGCGCCGGAGCAGGCACGGCCCCGGCCGCGCAAGCCGGCGCCCGCGTCCGCCGGCCCGGCGCCGATAGCGCCGGCAGCACCGGTAGCGCCGGCGGCACAAGCAACACCGGCAGCACCGGCGGCACCGGCAGCACCGGAGGTCGCCATCCCGGTCCCGGTCACACCGGCGCCGATCGGCGGCCCCTCACCCGCAGACCTGATCCGCCGGCCCAGGCCGGCCGAGGTCGCGCCGCCGCGGCCGGTCGCCGAGCCGGCGGCCGAGACGCGGGCGCCAGCACCGCGTCCGGCATCGCGCCCCGCGCCGGCCCCACAACCCGGCCCACAGCCCGGTCCGCTGCCAGGTCGTCCCGGCCCGGCGCCGGCGCGCCCCGGCCCCGGCCAGGGCCGCCCCGGTCCGCGGCCCGGCAACAACCCGTTCGGCGTGTCCGGCGCGCCGCAGATGCCGGCCCGGCCGGCCGGCCCGCGCCCAGGCGGGTCCCGTCCCGGTGGCGGCGGTGGCATGCCCCCGCGTCCCGGCGGCGGCTCCCGGCCGAACCCGGGCATGATGCCGCCCAGGCCCAACCCCGGCATGATGCCGCCCCGCCCGGGCGGCAGCGGTGGCCCACGGGGCGGTCCGGGTGGTCCCGGTGGTGGCGGTGGCGGCGGCCGTCCCGGTGGCGGCGGTGGCTTCCGCGGCGGTCCCGGCGGCGGTCCCGGCGGCGGTGCCGGCCGTCCCGGCGGCGGTGGCGGGGGCGGAGGCGGTGGCTTCCGCGGCGGTCCCGGCGGTGCCGGTGGCGGTGGCGGGGGCGGTGGCGGTGGCTTCCGCGGCGGTCCCGGCGGTGCCGGTGGCGGCGGCGGGGGCGGCGGCTTCCGCGGCGGCCCGGGCGGCGGCGGTCCCGGTGGCACCGGCGCTGCCGGACGTCCCGGTGGCACCGGCGCTGCCGGACGTCCCGGTGGTGGCGGCGGCGGGTTCCGCGGCGGTCCCGGTGGTGGTGGCGGCGGCGGGTTCCGCGGCGGCCGGCCCGGTGGCCGCGGTCCGGCGCGCGCCCGCAAGAGCAAGAAGCAGCGGCGCCAGGAGTTCGACAACATGCAGGCGCCGTCGATCGGCGGCGTGCAGGTCCCGCGCGGCAACGGCGCGGTGGTCCGGCTGCCCCGCGGCGCCTCGCTGACCGACTTCGCCGAGAAGATCAACGCCAACCCGGCCTCGCTGGTCCAGGTGATGTTCCACCTTGGCGAGATGGTCACCGCGACCCAGTCGGTCAGCGACGAGACACTGGAACTGCTGGGTGCCGAGCTGGGCTACACGATCCACGTGGTCAGCCCGGAGGACGAGGACCGCGAGCTGCTGGAGACCTTCGACCTGACCTTCGGTGAGGACGAGGGCGGCGAGGAGGCGCTTATCGCGCGGCCTCCGGTGGTCACCGTCATGGGTCACGTCGACCACGGCAAGACCAAGCTGCTCGACGCCATCCGGCACACCAAGGTGGCCGAGGGCGAGGCCGGCGGCATCACCCAGCACATCGGTGCGTACCAGGTGGAGGTGGAGCACGACGGCGAGCCGCGGGCGATCACCTTCATCGACACCCCGGGTCACGAGGCGTTCACCGCCATGCGTGCCCGCGGCGCCTCCACCACGGACATCGTGGTGCTGGTGGTGGCGGCCGACGACGGCGTGATGCCGCAGACCATCGAGGCGCTGAACCACGCCAAGGCGGCCGACGTCCCGGTCGTGGTGGCGGTGAACAAGATCGACAAGGAGGGCGCCAACCCGTCCAAGATCCGCCAGCAGCTCACCGAGTACGGGCTGGTCGCCGAGGAGTACGGCGGCGACACCATGTTCGTGGACATCTCGGCCAAGGCGCGGATCAACATCGAGGGCGTGCTGGAGGCGATCCTGCTCACCGCGGACGCCGCGCTCGACCTGCGCGCCAACCCGAACCAGCCGGCCCAGGGCACCACCCTGGAGGCCCACCTGGACCGCGGCCGCGGTGCGGTGGCCACCGTGCTGGTGCAGCGCGGGACGCTGCACGTCGGAGACTCGATCGTGGCCGGCGACGCGTTCGGCCGGGTCCGGGCGATGTACGACGACAGCGGCGATGCGGTGCCGGTGGCGGGCCCGTCCCGGCCGGTGCTGGTGCTCGGCTTCACCTCGGTGCCCGGTGCCGGCGACACCTTCCTGGTCGTGGAGGAGGACCGGGTGGCGCGCCAGATCGCCGGCCGCCGGCAGGCCCGGGAGCGCAACGCCGAGCTGGCCCAGCGGCGCCGCCGGGTCAGCCTGGAGGACCTGGACAAGGTGCTGGCCGAGGGCAAGGTCGAGCAGCTCAACCTGATCATCAAGGGTGACGGCTCGGGCTCGGTCGAGGCGCTCGAGGACGCGCTGCTGAAGATCGAGGTGCCCGGCGACGAGGTGTCGCTGCGGATCATCGACCGCGGTGTCGGTGCCATCACCGAGACCAACGTCGACCTGGCCGCGGCATCCGACGCCATCATCATCGGCTTCAACGTGCGGCCGGAGGGCAAAGCGCGCGAGGCGGCCGAGCGCGAGGGCATCGACATCCGCTACTACACCGTCATCTACCAGGCGATCGGCGAGATCGAGGCGGCCCTCAAGGGCATGCTCAAGCCCGAGTACGAGGAGGTCCACCTCGGCAGCGCGGAGGTCCGCGAGGTCTTCAGGGTCCCGCGGATCGGCAACATCGCCGGCTGCATGGTCCGTTCCGGCACGATCACCCGCAACAGCAAGGCGCGGTTGATCCGGGACGGCGTGGTGGTGGCCGACAACCTGACCGTGGAGTCCCTGAAGCGGTTCAAGGACGACGCCACCGAGGTCCGCGAGGGCTTCGAGTGCGGTATCGGAGTCGGCTACAACGACATCAAGGTCGAGGACACCATCGAGACCTTCGAGATGCGCGAGAAGCCCCGGGCGTGAGGCCCGGGGCCTCCCCGCGGAGGTCCGAGACTCTGATGTTCACCGGAACGTTGCTGGTTGACGTGCTGCTCGGCAACGTGCACACGCTGAAGGAGAAACGCGGCCTTGTCCGGCCGCTGGTCGCCGACCTGCGCCGGCAGTACGCGGTGTCCGCCGCCGAGGTGGGGGACACCGAACTGTACCGACGCGCGCAGGTGGCGGTCGCGGTGGTGGCCGGCGAGGCGACGCACGTCCGCGAGGTGCTGGACGCGTGCGAGCGGCTGGTGGCCGGCCGGCCGGAGTTCGAGCTGCTGTCCGCACGGCGGTGGCTGCGCGGGCTGGACGACGACTAGGGCGTGTTTCAGAAGTCCCGGTGGATGCGGGCGGTGATCCAGGCGGCGGTCCGGCAAGGCGGAGGAGGAACCGATACCGTTGTTGTATCGGCGACGACGACAACGCCGCCGGTCGTCGTCTGGGCGCCGATCCGCGCCGCCATGGGCTTTTGAAACATGCCCTGGTGCGTTGACTACTGAGGGAGCCACACATGGCGGACGTCGCCAGGGCGCGGCGGCTGGCGGGGCGCATCCAGGAGATCGTGGCGGTGACCCTGGAGCACCGGGTGAAGGACCCGCGGCTCGGCATGGTCACCATCACCGACACGAAGATCACCCCCGACCTGCGCGAGGCCACCGTCTTCTACACGGTCTACGGCGACGAGCAGGTGCGGGCCGAGTCCGCGGCCGCGCTGGACAGCGCGCGCGGCGTGCTGCGCTCGGAGGTCGGCAGGCAGACCGGCGTGCGGCACACCCCGTCGCTGATCTTCGTGGCCGACACGGTGCCGGAGACCGCGGCCCGGATCGAGGACCTGATCGACGAGGCGAAGACCGCCGACGCGGGGCTGGCCAAGGTGCGGGAGGGTGCGCAGTACGCCGGCGACCCGGACCCGTACCGGACCGCCGACGACGGGGACGACGTCCGGGACGACGTCGGGGGTGACGTCCGGGACGACGACCGGGGGGACGTCCGGGACGACGTCGGGGGTGACGTCCGGGACGACGTCGGGGGTGACGTCCGGGACGACGACCGGGGGGACGTCCGGGACGAGGTCCGGGGTGACGACCGGGACGACAATCGGGACCGCGACGGGGACGGGTGACCCGGGTCGGGATGCCGGCGGGGTGACCGCGCCGGCGGTGGCGTCGCGCCGGGCCGTCTTCGGCCTAGCTGTGCCGGCGCTCGGGGTGCTCGCCGCCGAGCCGCTGTACGTGCTGGTGGACACCGCGGTGGTGGGCCACCTCGGCGCGGTGTCGCTGGGCGCGCTCGGCATCGGCGGGGCGCTGCTGTCCCAGGTCGCGGTGCAGTTCAACTTCCTCGCGTACGGCACCACCAGCCGGGCCGCGCGGTGGTACGGCGCCGGGCAGCGGGACGCCGCGGTGAACGAAGGGGTGCAGGCGTCCTGGTTCGCGCTGGCGCTCGGGCTGCTCGTGCTGGCGGCGGGCGAGCTGCTCGCCGGGCCGGCCACCCGGCTGCTGGCCGGCGGCACCGGCGAGGTGCAGGCGGCCGCCGAGGCATGGCTGCGGATCGCCCTGCTCGGCGCGCCGTTCATCCTGCTCTCGGTGGCCGGCAACGGCTGGATGCGCGGCGTGCGGGAGACCCGCCGGCCGCTGGCGTACGCGCTCGCCGCGAACCTGGTCTCCGCGGTACTGAACCCGCTGCTGGTCTACCCCGCCGGGCTCGGCCTGGCCGGGTCGGCCATCGCGAACGTGACCGCGCAGGCGTTCGGCGGGGTGCTGTTCGTCCGGGCGCTGGCCAGCGCCGGAGTACCACTTCGGCCGCACCCCGCGGTCATGCGGGCCCAGCTCCGGCTGGCCCGCGACCTGGTGGTCCGCACCCTGGGCATGCAGGCGTGCTTCCTGGCCGCGGCGGGGGTGGCCGCCCGGATGGGTACCGCGCAGATCGCCGCGCACCAGATCGCGCTGCAGTTATGGGTGTTCCTGGCGCTGGTGCTGGACGCGTTCGCCATCGCGGCGCAGGCGCTGGTGGGCGGGGCGCTGGGCGGCGGCGACGCGGCGCTGGCGCACCGGATCGCCTGGCGGGTGGCCCGCTACGGTGCGGCCACCGGGGCGGCGTTCGCGGTCGGGCTGCTGGCCGGCTGGTACGCCGTGCCGGCGCTGTTCACCGCGGACCCGGATGTGCTTGCGCAGGCGCACCTGGCGTGGCCGTGGTTCGCCGCGATGCAGCCGGCGGCCGGTGTGGTGTTCGCGCTGGACGGGGTGCTGATCGGGGCCGGCGACGTACGGTTCCTCCGGACGCTCACCGTGGGCGCCGGGCTGCTCGGGTTCCTGCCGATGACACTGGTCGCATACGCGGCCGGCCTGGGGTTGGGCGGCGTCTGGGCCGGGCTGACCCTGTTCGTTCTCATCCGCCTGGTGGGCATGGTGCTGCGTACCCGCCACGGCGCCTGGGCCGTCACCGGGGCCGACCTCGACGCCAGCCGTTCCCGGCAGCGCTCCCTCCGCCGATCTTGACCGGTCCCACGCCATCGGGCCCGGAATAGGGTGGATCCGTCAAGATCGGCGCGGTGGGAAGGGGCGAACGTGACCAGCGGGCTGGTGCTCGTGGACAAGCCGGCCGGGTGGACGTCGCACGACGTGGTTGGCCGGGTGCGCCGGCTGGCCAGGACCCGGCGGGTCGGGCACGCCGGCACGCTGGACCCCATGGCCACCGGCGTGCTGGTCCTCGGGGTGGACCGGGCCACCAAGCTGCTCGGCCACCTGGCGCTGCACGAGAAGTCGTACGAGGCGACCATCCGGCTGGGCCGGTCCACGGTGACCGACGACGCCGAGGGCGACGTGCTCAGCACCGCGAGCGCGGCCGGCGTCTGCGAGGCGGCGGTCCGGGCCGGGCTCGCCGCGCTCGCCGGCGAGGTCGAGCAGGTGCCGTCCGCGGTGTCCGCGATCAAGGTGGACGGCCGGCGGGCGTATGCGCGGGTGCGGGCCGGCGAGCAGCCGGCGCTTGCGGCCCGGCGGGTGACGATCAGCCGCCTGGAGCTGGCCGCGGTACGCCGCCCCACCGCCGACCTGCTGGACTGCGAGGTGTCCGTGACCTGCTCCTCCGGCACCTACGTCCGGGCCATCGCCCGCGATCTTGGCGCGGCGCTGGGCGTAGGCGGCCACCTGGCCGCGCTGCGGCGTACCCGGGTCGGCGGCTTCGGCCTGGCCGCGTGCCGCACCCTGGAGGCGCTGGCCGAGCTGCCCGACCCGGTCACGGTCAGCCTGGACGACGCGGTGGCCGCCGGGTTCGCGCGCCGCGATGTGGACGCGGAAAGTGCCCGGGTGCTGGCGCACGGCGGTCGGCTCGCGCCGGCCGGGATCGCCGGCACGTATGGCGTGTTCGGCCCGGACGGTGCGGTGATCGCGCTGGTGGAGGAGCGTGGCGGGGCCGGCCGGCCCGTTGTGGTGCTGCGGCCGGCCTGAACCCGCCGACGCCGTTCTCGCCGATCATCGAGCTCCCGCCGATCATCGAGCTGGCGGCGCTCCCGGGGTGGCTCAGGAGCCGCCCTGGCCGCGGCGGTCCAGCGAGCGTTGCAGTGCCTGCAGTGCCTGTGCGTCCTCGGTCCGCTGATCGGTCTGCGGCTGCGGTGTGTCCGACATGGTCGTTCCTCCGGCATGTGACGGTGCCTGCCGCCGGCTTCGCTGGGCTGGCCAGCGGGGAGCCGGGCACGGTTCGGTGGAAGTGGGAAGAGGTCGTCTTCCTGGGCTGGCGTCAGTGTGTCGACGAACGGCCATGCGGTCTGCCCGCGACGGGGTGCCGTTCTGCGATCAGAGCCCGTCGCGGCAGCGAATGACGAGAAGCGCTACCAGCATGACAACTTCGATGTTACCTCCCGGTCACTTGCGGTGCCATCCGTATTTGTGCCCTCCCCCGGTGGATGGCGGGGGCGGCCGGGCACCCCATCGCGGGCGTCACCGGCAGCCGATGCCGATGGTCAGGAATGGGAGCGTTCCCACATTTGTGCCGGGGAGATAACGGACTTGTCAACCATCTTCCCGCCTCCGGCACCCCGGGCGCGACCGGGGGACGACCGGCAGGGCGCGGCCCGGGTGCGGCAGCCGCCCGGCCGGTGGCGCATGGGAGGCTGTACCGGATCGGGTGAGGAGGCGGGCCATCGTGCAGCGCTGGCGTGGGGTGGACAGCACGCCATCCGGCTGGGGGCGGTGCGTGGTCACCATCGGGGTCTTCGACGGCATGCACCGCGGCCACCAGCAGATGGTGAGCCGTACCGTCGAACGGGCCCGGGACACCGGCCTGCCCGGCGTGGTGATCACCTTCGACCCGCACCCGTCCGAGGTGGTCCGCCCGGGCACCCACCCGCCGATGCTCACCTCCACCAGGCGCAAGGCCGAGCTGCTCGAGGGGCTCGGGGTGGACGTGATGTGCGTGCTGCCGTTCACCCTGGAGTTCAGCCACCTGACGCCGGCCGAGTTCGTGCACGAGGTGCTGGTGGAGCACCTGCACACCGCGGCGGTGGTGGTGGGGGAGAACTTCCGGTTCGGCCACAAGGCGGCCGGCGACGTGGCGGCGCTCAAGGCGCTCGGGGCCCGCCTCGGCTTCGCCACCGAGGGGGTGCCGCTGCTGTCCGACGGCGAGGTCACCATCTCCTCCACCTACGTCCGCTCCTGCGTGGACGCCGGCGACGTGGCCGCCGCCGCGCACGCGCTCGGCCGGGACCACCGGGTGGAGGGCGTGGTCGTCCGCGGCGACATGCGGGGCGGCTCCGAGCTCGGCTTCCCGACCGCGAACCTGCACACCGAGCGGTACGCTGCGATCCCCGCCGACGGGGTGTACGCGGGCCGGCTGGTGTGGCGGGGGGCGGCCCGTCCGGCGGCGATCTCGGTGGGCACCAACCCGACCTTCGAGGGGCGCGAGCGCCGGATCGAGGCGTACGTGCTCGACTTCGACGGCGACCTGTACGGCGAGAACGTCGGCGTGGAGTTCCACACCCGGCTGCGCGGCATGGAGCGGTTCGACCGGGTCGAGGACCTGGTCGCCCAGATGAAGGCCGACGTCGAGCAGACCCGCGCCCTCGTCAGTTAGATCGGGTGCATCAAGGTGCACGTCATGTATGATCTGATGCATGAGTACTCGTACCACGGTGACCTTCGACGACGACCTGCTCGCCGAGGCGAAACAACGGGCGGCTCTTACCGGCCGGACGCTCAGTGAGCTCGTCCAGGACGCGCTCCGGGCGTCCTTCCTGCGCCGCTCCGCTGCATGGACTCCGCTCACCGAGCTGCCCACCAGCCCAGGCGGGCCACGACCTGGCGTCGACCTCAACAACAACGCGGCCCTGCTCGAGTTGATGGAGTCGGACGGGAGGTGATCCTCTGCGACGTCAACATTCTGCTCAACGCGCACAAGCAGGGTGCGGTTGACCACGATCTGTACAACCGCTGGCTCATTGACGCGCTGAACGGAGATGAACCATTCGGTTGCTCTGATCTGGTACTCAGCGCGGTGGTGCGCATCGCAACGAATCCGAAGATCCTCGACCGCCCGAGCACCCTCGAGGAGGTGTGGGCCTTCGCAGATGCCGTACGCGGACACCCGAACACGGTGTCGGTGGCACCGGGACCGCGGCACTGGGATCTGTTCGCGCATCTCTGTCGACGGGCGGAGGCGAAGGGCAACCTGGTTCCCGATGCCTACCTCGCCGCGTTGGCGGTTGAGCACGGGTGTGAATGGATCACTGCGGATCGTG
>WNGA01000505.1_pt1 | contig 58455 bp, 57 predicted proteins | sample 5400061 | NCBI WGS metagenome assembly WNGA01 (sample SAMN13153366, study PRJNA577476) | soil metagenome | isolation source: 100 cm soil or saprolite under grassland replicate 2 | place: USA:California | collected 2016-06-15
GACGAGAACGGCGCCCCGGTGCACCCGGGCGACATCGTGGCGCAGGCGAATCAGGCGCTCGACAACCTCGAGACGGTGCTCGAGCAGGCCGGGATGACGTTGGCGAACGTCGTGCGCCTGAACTACTACACGACCGACGTAGACGCGTTCTTCGGGGCCGCCGACCAGCTCGTGCCGCGAGCGGCAGCCGCGGGCTGTACGCCCGCGAGCACCTTGCTCGGCGTGGCGCGGCTCGCGTTCCCGGAGCTGATGATCGAGATCGAGGCGACCGCGGTCGCGTAGGTGCGGATGGGCCGCGGAGGGAGTGGCACGCGGAGCAGTCGCACGCGGAGGGAGTGGGATTCGAACCCACGGTGAGTTGCCCCACACACGCTTTCCAAGCGTGCCGATTCGGCCGCTCTCGCATCCCTCCCGGAACGGGCGATCGTACCGGCGCCGGCGCGGTGCGGCCCCGGGTCAGCGACGAGCGAGCGACTCGAGCACGGGCTGCCACGCGTCGAGCGGCGCCACGTCGGCACCGGGCACCTTGGCGCGATCGTCCGCGATGCGCAGCACCCGCCACTCGTCGGCGAGCGGCGACGACTCGAACTCCGCCAGCTCCGCCGTCGACGGTGACGAGGTACCGCTTGGCCCGGACGTGACCGGCGACGAGGTCCGCGACGCGATCGCCGAGCAACGGCCGCACGAGCTCCGCTCCGACCAACGCGTGGTCGCCTTGCGGCCGCGGCTCGATCGACGACGCGACGTCGTGCACGAGACCGGCGACCTGGAGCTCGACGTCTTCCGGTCGTTCCGCTGCGAGCAGCGCCGCGCACTGGAGGTGATGCGCGAGCGCGGTCACGACATCGCCGCCGCGCTGGTCGTCGAGCACTGCGCAGAGCGCAGCGACGGATCGGAACGGCTCGGCCACCCACAGATCTTCGCGCCCTCATGGATCAGGGGGCGGGCCGCGCTCGTCCTCGTCCCCGTTGTCGGGCGGGAGGAGGTCGTATTCGCCGTCGGGTCGTGGTTGCAGGTGAAAGCCGCGGTGGGTGACGAGGTCGTGCTGGTGTGAGCACAGGGGTACCAGCTCGCGCAGCCTGCTGACCTTGGTCTGCCGGTAGGGCTCGGTGTGGTGGTACTCGAGGTGGTCCCGCTGATGGCAGCCGACCACGCCGCACTCGGTGAAGAGCCACTGCAGCGCGGTCTGCACCGGCGCGGTCCGGGTCCGGCCCACGTGCGTGACGTTGAGCACGTCGACGCCCTTGGGTGATGACGATCTTGAGCAGGGCGTCGCCGAGCAGCTCGCGGGCCACTGCGATCGGGATGGGCCCGACCCCGGCGATCTCGCACACCTCGTCGCCCGCGGTGGTGCCGTGGCGCAGCGCGGTCACGTCGAGGCGCAACAACGCGGTCGTCGTCGCCGAGCGCGCCGCGCCCGTGGTGTCGCCTTCGAGCGCACGCTCGGCCAGCGCGACGAGCGCATCGGCGGCATAGGCCTCGACGGGTTCGCGGCGTCCCTCGGCCCGGGCTTCGGCGAACACTCCATCCTGTTCGGCGCGCAGCGCGGCGCGGACCCGGGCCCCGGCATCGGGAGTGAGCTGCCATTCGCCACGGTCGGCGCCCTCGGCGTCGGTCCAGCAGCGCACATAGCGGGTCGCGTGGATCCGCCGGTAGCGCGCGAGCTCGTCGTCGCCACTCGCGGCGTTGGCCTTCACGCGTGCCGCGTACTGCTTCAACCCGGCGAACTCATCGGTACGCGCCCGATCCAACAAGTCACGCTCGGCATGGGGCGCCTCCGCCGCGGCTGCGGCGACCTCGCGAACCTGCGACTCGGAGAGCCGCCCCGCCCGGAGCTCCTCTTCGGTCCTGGGCAACTCGGGGAGTCGACGCGCCGTCTCCACCACCCCGACCGCCTGGCCGACACTGGTCCCGCTCGTTGCAGCCAACAAATGCGCCGCGGAGCGGTGCCCGTCCTTGACCCAGATCCGAGCATCGTCGATCCGCTTGATCAACAGCGCCTTCGCGGCCACGCTCAGCCGCTCGATCTCCACAAACGTCTCGAGCAGCTCCACCGCGTCGCGCGCATCCATGCGCTCGGGCTCCAAGTCGTGCACGACCCGACGCAACCCTGCGGCCAGCCTCGACGCGACACTCCGAGACACCGAGACCGCCTCCTCCACGGGCAACTCACGACCAACCGGGGGAAGCGGCACCGTCATCCAAGCACCGGGGTATGACACTCAAAGCTCGACGCTGCGTTTCGGCCCTCGCCGCGTGGCAGTTACGCTGCACCCGCGGACCGCGCTAGGCGGGGAGCTCGTGGTGCCCTGTACCCCCAACCCACGTACGGGGGGCTGAACTCCCGCCCGAGGCCCGGGCCGCCGCACGATCGGACCCGCACGTGGTGTTGAGGGTCGGGTCCTGCGCAACGGGATCCCGCGAACCGAGTCAGGTCCGGAAGGAAGCAGCTCTCAGCGGATCGTCCCGTGTGCCGCAGGCGCGCCTGGCCCGAGCCGGCGACGGGTTCCCGGCGTGCGGCGCCAAGGTCGACGGCGGGTGCGCGGTCCGTATGTCTGCGGCTGCTCTTCGGTCTCGAGGGACGTGGGTACAGTCGGCGGGTGCCGTACCAGTCCCTGTACCGCAAGTACCGGCCGCAGCGGTTCTCCGAGCTGGTGGGGCAGGAGCACGTCACGAACGCGCTGCGCAACGCCGTGCGTGACGGGCGCGTCGGCCACGCGTACCTGTTCTCCGGGCCGCGCGGCACGGGCAAGACCACCACCGCGCGCATCCTCGCCAAGGCGCTCAACTGCTCGAACCTCGGCGCGGACGGCGAGCCGTGCGGCGAGTGCGAGAGCTGCGTCGCGATCGCCGAGGGCACGTTCATGGATCTCGTCGAGATCGACGCCGCCTCGAACCGCGGAGTCGAGGACGCGCGTCGCCTGCGAGAGCGCGTTGCGACCGGTCTCGGTGCCGGCGCGCGCCGGAAGGTGTACATCCTCGACGAGGTTCACATGCTCACGACCGACGCATCGAACACCCTCCTGAAGACGCTCGAAGAGCCACCCGACCACGTCGTGTTCGTCATGGCGACGACCTCACCCGAGCAGGTGTTGCCGACGATCCGGTCGCGTACGCAGCACTTCGAGTTCACACTGCTCACGACCGACCAGCTCGAGACCCGTCTCGCCGACCTCCTGACGCGCGAAGGCGTGGAGTTCGAGCCCGAAGCCGTCTCGGTGATCGCGCGCGCCGGCGCGGGCTCGGCGCGCGACGCGGAGTCACTGCTCGACCAGGCGCTCGCGCACGGCACCGGGCAACTGGCCGGTGATGCCGTCACCGATCTGTTCGGCGGCACGCCGGCCGAGGCCCGCGCGCGCATCCTCGACTCGATCGGCGCGGAAGACGCGGCCGGCGCGCTCGTCTCGCTCGGGCAGCTGCTCGAGTCGGGCCACGAGCCGCGCCGGATCGCCGAAGACCTGCTGGCGGTTGCGCGCGACGCGTTCTTGCTGCACGCGGGCGGCGGGCGCGTCGAGATCGACGCACCGCCGGAGGAGCGGGAGCGTCTGAAGACGCTCGGCGAGGCGCTCGGCAACGCGGCGCTCGTGCGCGTGATCGAGACGATCGGCCAAGCCGTGGTCGACATGCGCGGCACCGATGCCGCTGATCCGCGGCTCGTGCTGGAGGTCGCGCTCGTTCGGCTCAGCCGGCGCGAGGCCGGGCCGCCGCTCCAGACCGTCGTCGAGCGCATCGAGCGACTCGAACGCGCCCTCGCGGGACGCGAGGGCGGAGATCCGACCGCGCCCGGTAACCCGTCCTCGGGGACGGCTGAAGCTGCCCCGGCACCGAGCCGGCCCCGGCCGAAGAAGACGATCGGCGCCGTGCGCCGGGCGGCGGAGTCGCCCGCTCCGGCGCTGCCTCCGTCGCCTTCCGACCCGCCTCCGGGCGACGAAGCCTTCCCCCCGGCGGCCGAGCCGGCGGCGTCCGCCGCGCCGGTCGACGTCGACGACGTGATCCTCGCGTGGGCCGCGTTGCTGCCGGAGCTGCCGGTTGCGACCCGTAGCGCAGTGCAGAACGCGCAGCCGCTGCACATCGAGGACGATGACGTCGTCGTGTTCGGCGTCTCGCCGAACATGCTCGCGGCAGCACGCGAGCGATTCCGCCGCGAAGCGGAGACCGTACGCGATGCGCTCGCAGAGCGGCTCGGTCGACGGGTGAAGTTCAACCTCGTCGCGGCCGACGAGTTCAGCATGTCCGGCGCGCCCGCCGGCGGCATATCCGCGCCAGCGGCGAGCGAGGTCATCGAAGGTGAGATCGACCTGCGCGACGTCGTCGACGCGCCGCATGAGGACGTCGCGCCGCCGGTCAGCATGTTGCGGGAGCAGCTCGGCGCTACCGTCGTCGAAGAAGTCCCACGCGACTGACGTCTCCAACCAGGAGTACCCGTGGCGAAGCAGAAGTCCTCGAACCCCCAGGCGAACCTCATGCGTCAGATGCAGAAGATGCAGGAGGACATGGCCGCCGCGCAGACCGCGCTCGCCGAGGAGACCGTCGAAGGCTCCGCCGGCGGGGGCATGGTCAAGGCGGTCGTGACGGGAACGGGCGAGCTGCGTTCGGTCGCGATCGACGGCTCGGTCGTCGACCCGGACGACGTGGAGATGCTCGAGGACCTCGTCGTCGCCGCGGTGACCGAGGCGTTGCGCGCGTCGCAGGAGCTGCAGGCCGAGAAGATGGGTTCGCTCACCGGCGGCATCGATCTGGGCGGCCTCGGCGGACTCCTCGGCTGAGCACGCTTCTCCCCATGGCTGTCTACGAAGGGCCGGTCCAGGCGCTCATCGACGAGCTCGGTCGACTCCCGGGCATCGGGCCGAAGTCGGCCCAGCGCATCGCGTACTACCTGCTCAAGGCCGCTCCCGAAGACGCCAACCGGCTCGCCAACGCGATCACCGAGGCGAAGGCGCGCGTGCGGTGGTGCACACGCTGCTTCAACGTGGCCGAGGGTGAGCTGTGCGCGTTCTGCCGCGACGACCGGCGCGACCCGACACTCGTGTGCGTCGTCGAGGAGCCGCGCGACATCGTCGCGGTCGAGCGCACCCACGAGTTCCACGGTCGCTACCACGTGCTCCAGGGCGCGATCTCCCCGATCGAGGGCATCGGGCCGGAGCAGCTGCGCGTCAAGGAGCTCGTGCGCCGGGTCGGCGAAGAGGACGTCACCGAGGTGATCCTCGCGACCAACCCCAACATCGAGGGCGAGGCCACCGCCATGTACCTCGCCAAGCTGCTGAAGCCGCTGGGCCTGCGGGTCACCCGCATCGCGAGCGGCCTCCCGGTCGGCGGCGACCTCGAGTACGCCGACGAGGTCACGCTCGGCCGCGCTCTCGAAGGCCGCCGCGAGGTGGACGCCTGAACAGCCATTGACCGCGCACCACGTGGCTGGCTAGAACGCACCAATCGCTTCAGCGAAAGGGTGGGCCCCATGACCCAGGCAGCACCGCCGCCGCCCTCGTCCACGATCTATCCCGTATCGGTGAGCTTCGAGCGAGGCCCGGAGGTGCCGCGCTGGCTGCCGCTCGTCAGCTGGCTCCTCGCGATCCCGCACCTGATCGTCGTGTACGCGCTGACCGCGGCATATGGCTTCGTCGAGCTCATCTCGTTCTTCACGATCTTGTTCACCAAGAACATTCCCGACACGCTGTTCAACTTCCAGGCGATGGTGCTGCGCTATCAGCTTCGGGTGAGCACGTACGTCATGTTCATGCGCGACGAGTACCCGCCGTTCGACTTCCCGTCGGGGGGGACCGACCCCGGGACCGACCCGGCGCGCTTCTCGATCGTGAAGCCGCCCGAGTACCAGCGCTTCATGCCCCTCATCAAGTGGCTGCTCGCGATCCCGCACCTCTTCGTGCTGCTGTTCCTCGGGATCGCGGTTCTCTTCGTCGAGGTGATCGCGTGGTTCGCAGTGCTCTTCACCGGCAGCTGGCCCGTCGGCATGCGCGATTTCGTGATCGGCGTCACCCGCTGGAGCTACCGCGTGAACGCGTATGTTGGGTTCCTCGTCGACGAGTACCCACCGTTCAGCCTGACCTGAGTGCCCGACAGCAGCGCCCGCCGCTACAGCGGCTGCCCGGTCGAGTATTTGAGCAGCTGATAGGCCCACATCGCACCGAGCACGGCGACGATCGACCACACCGGCATCACGACCGCGCGCGGAAGGCGCGGCGCGAGGACGAGCACCAGCGCGAGCACGACCGTGACAATGCCGGCCGGGCTGAGGAGCAACGCGCGCCCCAGGTCGCCGTGCACCGCGGCGGTCACGCTCCTCGTCATGCCGCAGAACGGGCACGGCAGGCCGGTGAGCGCGCGCAATGGGCACGGCGGCACCGTCTCGACCGGGATCGACGGCCGCACGGCCGCGATCACGAGCATGCCGGCGGCGACGAACCGGGCCGGGCGCAGGTCGACCGTCGCGGTGTCGCTGAGCGCCACGACCGCAGCGTAGCGACAGGTCGGCTACGGCCTGAGCGGGCGCGCGGCCGCGTGCGCCTCGCCGAGGACCGACCCGTACACGAGGTACGGGCCCCACATCACGACACCGGCGGGCCCGACGTCGTGGTCGATCCGTCCCTGGCGGTGGATGTAGCGCGCGAACGCGTGCCAGAGCGCGCGATGACGCCAGCCTTGCTGCGTCAGCGTGTACCCGCTGACGAAGGAGATGACGTACCCGACGATCTGCACGCCGAACACCATCGTGAAGTAGATCCACGGCTGGGTGAACAAGAACAGCGAGAACCCGATCCCGGTCGTGATCAGCGCCCCTGACAGCGGCGCGAGCGGCAGCCACTTCGTCACCATCCCGGCGCCGCGGGCCCGCTTCACGGCGTCGCGGCGGAAGCCACGCCACCATCCGTCTCCGTTGCGCCACACCGGCGGTCCCTCGACCACGCCTTCGGGTGTCGCCTCGCTCCGCAGCGCGCCGAGCACGATCTGCTCGCTCCCGTTCGTCGCCGTGGTCGTGAGCGGCACTTTGACGACGAGCTTGTCGCCGTACTGCTGGACGTCGACCGCCTTGCGTTGCGCCATCGCCAGGATGGTCCCGGAGACCGCGTCCTTGTCGGGGTGCCCTTCTCCCTCGAGCACCGCGACGATCGCCGGGTCGATCTGCGTCGGCGGATCGGCGAGGGTCTCGGGCACGTCGTGGACGATCTTGCGGCGCTCGCGGAGGCGCGCGAAGAAGCCCTTGAACACGAAGAGCCAGAAGATCGCGGGCAGGCCGAACGCGACGGCGGTGATGATCCAGCGCCCGAGATCTTCCTGCGTATCGACGCTCTCCAGCGTCGACTCGGTCGTGCGGTCGCTCGCGTCGAGCATCGACTCGCGGGTCTGGAACTGAGCGAGCCCCGAGGTCGGTGTGACCGGCAGGCCGGGGACCAGCCCGGACGGGAACGCGACGTCGAGCTTGTGGCCGGGCTGCCAGATCGGTGCGTCCGAGGAGAAGCGGATCGTTCGCCCGTCGACCGCGACATGGCGCGCGCGCCCGCCGTGGAAGTGCGCGTCCACGGCACCGGGCAGGCCTTCCGGCAGCGTGAGCGTGCCGGACAGGGACACGTTCGGGTCCTGACGCGACGCGTTCTCGGGCGACGGCAGCACGTCGAGCTGCAGGTCCACGATGTCGGAGTACCGGCGGACGACGCCGACGACCTCGTAGCCAACCGTCGCGTGCTTCCCGCGGATGCGCAGCTCGGGCGCGAACGTCCCGCCCGTCGGCACGGTCGGCTTCCCGTCGACGGTGATGTTGCGCACCCCCGGCAACAGCCCGGCCGGCACGTCGGGGTTCGTGAGGTCCTCGGGCAGCGCGACGGTCCCGCCGCCGTCGTCCTCGAACGCGTAGCGCTGCGCGACGCGCACCACCCCGTCCGGCTGCACCGAAGCCTCGACGACGAGCCGGTCGATCTTCGACTGGCGCTCGTGCGTCCCGAAGTCGACCTCCGGCCTGCAGCCGGCGACGACGACCATCACGACGCCGAGCACGAGCACGGCTACGACGCGGCGCCCCACCACCCTGGGAGGATACGGCTTCGTGTACTCGACCGTGAAGCGCCTGTTGATCGGCTCACCGCTGTCGTCGCGCGAGTTCCGGCATCAGCGCCTCTCGAGGATCGTCGCACTGCCGATCTTCGGCGCCGACGCGATCGCGTCGACCGCGTTCGCGACACAGGAGATCCTCGTCGTACTCGTGCCGGTCGCGGGCATGGCGGCGCTCGACGACCTCGTTCCGATCTCGCTCGTCGTCGTGGGGCTGCTGGCCGTCGTCGCGGCCAGCTACCGTCAGACGCTCTACGCCTATCCCAACGGCGGCGGTTCGTACGTCGTCAGCAGGGAGAACCTCGGCCGGTACCCGTCCCTGGTCGCGGCGGCGTCGCTGATGGTCGACTACACGCTCACGGTCTCGGTGTCCGTCGCGGCGGGCGTTGCTGCGATCACGTCGGCGATCGAGCCACTTCGCGGCCACGAGGTTCTGCTCGGCGTGGGCTTGATCACGCTCATCGCCATCGCCAACCTCCGCGGCGTGCGTGAATCGGGATACCTCTTCGCACCACCGACGTACCTCTACATCGCCATGATGACGCTGCTCGTCGTCGTCGGGCTCGTGCGCGTGGCAGTCGGCGATCTCGGCCGGCTCCCCGTCGACCACGAAGCCCTGAGGTCGTTCACGGGCGCGAATGCCGCGCTCGGTGGGGCGAGCGTCTACTTGCTGATGCGAGCGTTCTCCTCGGGTGCCGTTGCGTTGAGCGGGGTCGAGGCGATCTCCAACGGCGTCCAGGCGTTCCGGCCACCGGAGTCACGGAACGCCGCGATCACGCTGACGTGGGTGGCGACGATCCTCGGCGGTCTCTTCGTCGGCATCGCCGTCCTCGCCGATCACCTGCGCCCCACACTGAGCCACAGCCAGACGATCCTCTCGACGATGGGCCATGCCGTCTTCGGGAATGGCGTCGGGTACGTGCTGCTCCAGGCCTCGACCGCGGCGATCCTCACACTGTCGGCGAACACCGCGTTCGCCGACTTCCCCCGGCTCTCCGGCATCGTCGCGTCCGACGCGTTCCTGCCGCGCCAGCTCGCCAACCGCGGTGACCGGCTCGTTCTCTCGAACGGGATCATCGTGCTCGCGCTGGCCGCCGCCGGGCTCTTCGTCGCGTTCGGCGGGAGGACCAGCTCGCTGATCCCGCTGTTCGCGGTCGGGCTCTTCCTGTCGTTCACCCTCTCCCAGACCGGGATGGTCGTGCACCACTTGCGGCTACGGGAGCCGCACTGGCGACGCGGGCTCGTCATCAACGCAGTGGGAGCGACCGCCACTGCCGTGGTGACGCTCGTCGTCATGGTCTCGAAGTTCACCGAAGGAGCCTGGATCCCGACCATCGTGATCCCCCTGCTCGTGGTGCTCTTCATGCTGATCAGGCGGCACTACGACGGCGTCGACCGCCAGCTCCGCACCGACGACTGCGAGCTTCCCGAGATCGTTCACACCGTTGTGGTGCTCGTCGGTCCGCGCGTCCATCGAGGGGTGTTGAAGGCGCTCGCCTACGCCAGGTCGCTGAACCCGCACTACCTCCACGCGGTGAGCGTCGCGTTCGATGAGGAGCAGAAGGCCGCGATTCGCGCCGAGTGGAAGCGTTGCGGCTTCGACATCCCGCTCGACGTCGTGGACTCTCCGTACCGTGAGCTCACGCGCCCGGTGCTGAGCTTCATCGAGAAGCTCGACAGGCGATGGAAGCACGACGTCGTCACGGTGGTCATCCCCGAGTTCGTCGTACGACATTGGTGGGGTCAGCTCCTGCACAACCAGAGCGCGCTCTGGTTGAAGGCTCGTCTGCTGTTTCGTGACGGCACGGTCGTGACGTCAGTGCCGTCCCACGTCGACTGAGTTCAGCAACCCCGTGCGCGGCGCGCGTTACAGCGCGCGCACGACGGTGGCGTCGCCTTGGCCGCCGCCGCCGCAGAGGGCGGCTGCGCCGAGCCCTCCTCCGCGTCGCCGCAGCTCGTCGACGAGCGTGAGCACGATGCGCGCGCCCGACATGCCGATCGGGTGCCCGAGCGCGATCGCGCCGCCGTTGACGTTGACGATCTCGTCGGTGATGCCGAGATCCTTCATCGACGCGATGCCGACGGCGGCGAATGCCTCGTTGATCTCGAACAGGTCGAGGTCGGTGACCTTGGTGTCGATGGGCTCGAGGGCCCGCTTGATCGCCCGGGACGGCTGGTGGAGCAACGACGTGTCGGGACCGGCAACCATCCCGAAGCTCACCAGCTCGGCGATCGGGGTGAGGCCGAGATCCTCGGCCTTCTCGCGGCTCGTGACGACGACCGCGGCGCCGCCGTCGGAGATCTGCGAGGCGTTGCCTGCGGTGATCGTGCCGTCCTTGCCGAACGCGGGCTTCAGGGCCGCGAGGGACTCGACGGTGGTGCCGGGCCGAACCCCCTCGTCGGTGTCGAAGACGATCGGTTCGCCCTTGCGCTGCGGGATCTCGACCGTCGTGATCTCGTCGGCGAACTTGCCGTCCTTGATCGCGGCCGCCGCCCGCTCGTGGCTCTTCGCCGCGAGGTCGTCCTGCGCCTCGCGCGAGACCTCTTTCTCGTCCGCGTAGCGCTGGGTACCGGTGCCCATGTGCACCGCGTCGAACGCGCACCAGAGCCCGTCGTGGATCATCGAGTCCTCGAGCTCTGCGTCGCCCATGCGCAGACCGGCGCGCGCGCCGTCGAGCAAGTAGGGGGCGTTCGTCATCGACTCCATGCCACCGGCAACGACGATCTCGGCATCGCCGGTCGCGATCATCTGATCGGCGAGGTAGATCGAGTTGATGCCGGAGAGGCAGACCTTGTTGACCGTGAGCGCGGGAACGGTCATCGGGATGCCCGCCTTCGTGGCGGCTTGGCGCGCGGTGATCTGACCCTGCCCGGCTTGGAGCACCTGCCCCATGATCACGTAGTCGACCTGCTCGGGACCGACGCCGCCCCGCTCGAGCGCGGCCTTGATCGCGAGGCCGCCCAGGTCCATCGCCGACAGCGACGACAGCGCGCCGGAGAGCTTGCCGATCGGGGTGCGGGCCGATGAGACGATCACCGATCCGGGCATGACTGCCTCCTGGGGTTCCGCTGGTTACCGGATGGTACCCAAGCATTCACCCGCCGTTCTCAGCCGCGGCCGACCTCGGACGGGCGCCGTCCCGACGCGTAGCCTGCGAGCATGAGTCGAATGGACGCGATCCGCGATGCCGTGCTCGAAGGCGCCGACGGCGACGTCGTCGCGAACCTGGCGATGCCTGAGTCGTTCCGCGCCGCAGTGGTCCGGGCCGACGAGCAGGACATGTTCGAGGGGATCCCGTCGGAGGAGAAGGACCCGCGTAAGTCGACGCACATCGACGAGGTGCCGCTGCCGGAGCTCGCTCCCGACGAGGCGTATGTCGCCGTGATGGCGTCGTCGATCAACTTCAACACCGTGTGGACGTCGATCTTCGAGCCGCTCCCGACGTTCCAGTTCTTGAAGCGACTCGCCAAGGAGAGCGTGTGGGGTGCGCGCCACGACCAGCCGTTCCACGTGATGGGCAGCGACGCCGCGGGTGTCGTGTTGCGCGTGGGCTCCGCGGTGCGCTTGTGGAAGCCGGGTGACGCGGTGACCGTGCACTGCAACTACGTCGACGACCAGGACCCGTCGTCGCACGACGATTCGATGCTCGCGTCGAACCAGCGCATCTGGGGCTTCGAGTCGAACTTCGGCGGCCTCGCCGAGATCGCGCTCGTGCGCGCGAACCAGCTCATGCCGAAGCCCGCGCACCTCACGTGGGAGGAAGCGGCCGTCAACGCGCTGACGAACTCGACCTCGTACCGGATGATCGTGAGCCCGAACGGCGCCCAGATGACCCAGGGCCAGACCGTCCTCGTGTGGGGTGCGAGCGGCGGGATCGGGGCGTACGCGTGCCAGTACGTGCTGGACGGCGGGGGGACGCCGGTGGGTGTGGTGTCGTCACCCGACCGGGCGGCGCTGCTCCACGAGATGGGGGTCGAGCACGTCATCGACCGCAAGGCGGAGGGGTACCGATTCTGGTCCGACGAGCACACCCAGGATCCGGGCGAGTGGCGTCGCCTCGGCAAGAAGATCCGGGAGCTCGCCGGCGCCGACCCCGACATCGTGTTCGAGCACCCCGGCCGCCAGACCATGGGGGCATCGGTCTTCGTCGCCAAGCGGGGCGGGCTGATCATCACCTGCGCGGCCACGAGCGGCTACACGATCGAGTACGACAACCGGTACCTGTGGATGAACCTGAAGACGATCAAGGGCTGCCACTTCGCCAACTACCGGGAGGCGTGGGCGGCGAACCAGGCCATCCGGGACGGGAAGGTCCACCCCACGCTGTCGCAGGTGTTCCCGCTCGACCAGACCGGTGAGGCGACCTACCAGGTGCACCACAACCTGCACGAGGGCAAGCTCGGCGTCCTCTGCCTCGCGCCCGAGGAGGGTCTCGGCGTCACCGATCCCGGGCGGCGCGAGCGCCTCCTGCCGCAGATCACGCTGTTCCGGCGCCACGCCTAGCCACGGTTTTGGAGGCCTCGGGGCGTCGAATCGACGCTCCCGGGCCTCCAAAAGGGAGAAGCCATGAGCGTCCTGACCGAGATCGACCACGTGGCCATCGCCGTCAACGACCTCGAGGCGGCGACCGCCTACTACCGCTCGACGTTCGGCGTCGAGGTCGCGCACAGAGAAGTGGTCGAGTCCGACGGGGTCGAGGAGGTGCTGCTCCGGGTGGCCGACTCCTACATCCAGCTGCTCACGCCGGTGCGCGACGACTCACCGGTCGCCAAGTACCTGGGGAGCAAGGGTGAGGGTCTCCACCACGTCGCGTACCGAGTCGACGACGTGGCCGCCACGCTCGACCGGGTGAAGGCCGAGGGCCACCGCGTCATCGACGAGGTCCCCCGCCCCGGGAGCCGGGGCACGACGGTGGCGTTCCTCCACCCGAAGACGGCGTTCGGCACGCTGATCGAGTTGGTCCAGGAGTAGGGCTCCGGCCAGACCTGCTGGTCAGCGACTCAAGTTTTCTGCCACCCTCCGGAATAGCCCTTGAAAGAGGCCCGTTGCACCAAAGGGAGTGATCCGACACAGGAGGTAGCAGGCAGATGTTGATGCGCTACGACCCCTTCCGGGAGATAGACCGCTATGCCGACCAGCTGTTCGGCGGCCCGAACCGGGCTCCGTACATGCCGCTCGACTCCGTCCGTCACGGCGACGAGGTGGTGCTGCGGTTCGACCTTCCCGGCGTCAGCCCCGACTCGATCGACGTGAACGTCGAGCGGAACGTCCTGACCGTCAAGGCCGAGCGGTCCTGGTGGCCGGCCGAGGGCGACGAGATCCTGGCTCGCGAGCGGCCCAACGGGACCTTCACCCGCCAGGTCTTCCTCGGCGAGGCGCTCGACGCCGACCGGCTCGAGGCCACCTACGACCAGGGCGTCCTCACGCTCACGATCCCGGTCTCCGACAAGGCGAAGCCGCGCAAGGTCGAGGTCCACGCCGCGGGCCACAGCGAGCGGCAGCCGATCGAGGCGAAGACGAGCAACTGAGTCCAGCCGGCGGCCGAGTCCGCCGGCAACGCGTCCCCGGCCCCGTCACCCCTCGTGACGGGGCCGCGTCGCGTCGCGAACGGTGATCGGCGGTCCCGGTACCCTGCACCCATGGCCGTCGAAGAGACCCACCTCGACGAAGAGGGGATCCAGGGCGAGGGGGGCGGCGCGGCCATCCCGGCCAAGCCCCACCCGATCGAGGAGCGACTCGAGCAGCTCGCGGCGCTGCGCGACGAGGCCCTCCATGCCGGCAGCGAGGTGGCCGTCGAGCGCCAGCACGAGCGGGGCAAGCTCACCGCCCGTGAGCGCCTGGAGAAGCTGCTCGACCCCGGCTCGTTCGTCGAGCTCGACATGCTCGCCCGGCACCGGGCCCACGGCTTCGGCATCGAGAACAGCCGTCCGCTCACCGACGGCGTCGTCACCGGCTGGGGCACGATCGACGGCCGCAAGGTCTTCGTGTTCGCCCAGGACTTCACGGTCTTCGGCGGGGCGCTCGGCGAGGTGTTCGCCGAGAAGATCCACAAGGTCATGGACCTGGCCGAGTCCGTCGGCGCGCCCGTCATCGGGCTGAACGACGGCGCCGGCGCGCGCATCCAGGAAGGCGTGGTCTCGCTCGCCGCGTACGGCGGCATCTTCTTCCGCAACGTCAAGGCATCGGGCGTCGTCCCACAGATCAGCGTGATCCTCGGCCCGTGCGCGGGCGGTGCGGTCTACTCCCCGGCCATGACCGACTTCGTGTTCATGGTCAAGGGCACCTCGCACATGTTCATCACCGGCCCCGACGTCGTGAAGACCGTCACCGGCGAGGATGTCACCCAGGAGGAGCTGGGCGGCGCGATGACGCACGCGACCAAGTCGGGTGTCGCGACCTTCGTCGCCGACGACGAGGAGTCGTGCCTCGAGCAGGTGCGCTACCTGCTGTCGTTCCTCCCGCAGAACAACCTCGAAGACCCTCCCTACTTCGAGCCGTCCGACGACCCCGATCGGCGCTGTGACGACATCGTCGGACTCATCCCCGACGCGCCGAACCAGCCCTACGACATGAAGCAGGTCATCGCGCAGGTCGTCGACGACGGTGACTTCTTCGAGGTGCACCGCTTCTGGGCGATGAACATCGTGTGCGGGTTCGCACGGCTCGACGGCCACGTGGTCGGCATCGTCGGCAACCAGCCGCAGGTGCTGGCGGGCACACTCGACATCGAGGCGTCGGAGAAGGCGTCGCGCTTCGTGCGCACGTGCGACGCGTTCAACGTCCCGCTTGTCACGTTCGTCGACGTGCCCGGGTTCCTGCCCGGCACCGACCAGGAGTACGGCGGGATCATCCGCCACGGCGCCAAGCTGCTCTACGCCTACTGCGAGTCGACCGTGCCGCGCGTGCAGATCGTCACCCGCAAGGCGTATGGCGGCGCGTACGTCGTCATGAACTCGAAGTCGATCGGCGCCGACCTCGCGTTCGCGTGGCCGTCGGCCGAGGTCGCGGTGATGGGGCCGCAGGGCGCGGTCAACATCATCTTCCGCAAGGAGATCGAGACCGCCGCCGACGCCGACGGGCGCCGGACGGAGCTGATCGAGGAGTACACGGAGCGCTTCGCGAACCCGTATATCGCGGCCGAGCGTGGCTACGTCGACGACGTGATCGACCCGCGCGAGACCCGCGCGGTGCTGATCCGCTCGCTGTCGATGCTGCGCACCAAGCGCGAGGCGCTGCCGCAGCGCAAGCACGGGAACGTGCCGCTGTGAGCGCGAAGCCGGTCCTGCGGTCGATCTCGCCCGACGCGACGCCGGACGAGGTCGCGGCGATCATCGCGGCGATCTCCGAGTGCATGCGCACGGCGGCCCTCGCCGAGGGGCGCGACGACACGCTGCACGAGTGGACGCACGCGTCGCGGATCACTGCACGTCGTGCGGGTCTCCAGCGCGGGCCATGGCGGCTGTCGGGGCGGCTCGGACGCCGCTCGCGGGCCTGAAGCAGTGCCCCTCCCGCGCCCCGTCGAGCCCGAGCTGGTGAGCGTCGGGCCCGACGAGGTCGTGGTCACCGCGTCTTCCGCACCCGAGGCCATGCTCACCACGCGGGTCGGCGACCACGAGGTGACGACCACGGGTCCCTTCCATGTCGCGCGCGCCACGGGGCTCGAGCCCGACCGCGAGTACGAGCTCGAGGTCGACGGCGTAGAGCACCACGAGTTCCTGCCGCCGTCCGTCCGCACGCTCGCGCGGCCGTCGGGGCGCCTGCTCGCGACGGTCGCGACGACGAACGACGTGCACTTCGGCGAGGTCGAATGTGGCGCGACGGGCGATCCCGCCAGCGACGCGATCGGGCCGATCCTGCGCGCCGCGCCCGGCGACCCGCCGTACCCCGAGGTGATGAACGGCGCGGTGATCGACGAGATCTCGGAGTTGCGACCCGACGTGGCGCTCGTGAAGGGCGACCTCACGAACATCGGGAGTGAGGCCGAGTACGACGCGTTCCTGACGGCGTACGGCCGGCTCGGCGACCGCATGCGGCACGTGCGGGGGAACCACGACGCGATGATCGACCCGACGATGGCGATCGAGGACTCGCCGTACGCGGTGACCGTCGACGGCGCCACGCTCGCGGTGCTCGACACCGTCACCCCCGGCACCGACCGCGGCCGGCTCCCCACCGACCAGCTGCGGTGGCTCGACGAGCTCGCCGCCGCCACGAGCGGGCCGATCCTCGCGTTCGGCCATCACAACGTGTTCGACGTCGAGCACGGCCGACGCTCGGGGAAGCCGTACTTCGGCATCAACGCCGAGGACAGCGACGCGCTCGTCGACGTCTTCGCGAAGCACGAGAATCTCGTCGGCTACTTCGCCGGTCATACGCATCGGAACCGCGTCCGCCGGTTCACGAGGGCGCGCCTGGTGCCGTTCGGCGAGGTCGCGTGCGTGAAGGACTACCCCGGCGCGTGGGCCGAGTACCGCGTGTACGAGGGCGGCTACACGCAGGTGATGCGCCGGGTCCGAGCACACGACGCGTTCGCCTGGGCCGAGAAGACCCGCGCGATGTACGCCGGTGTGTACCGCGACTACGCGCTCGGGCCCCTCGACCACCGCTGCTTCACACAGCGGTTCTGAGCGCGCTCAGCCGGTGAAGGTCGGGGTCACGATGAGCGGCACCGGCGGCGGGACGGGTGGCGGGGGCGGCGGGGGCGGAGGGGTCACCTCGACGGCACCGATGTCGCAGCCACCTTGCTGGGGTCGCGTCACGCCGCGCTGGTCGGCGGTGATGCCGGCCGCGCCGTCGTCCTGACAGGACGCGCTCGGGATCGCGTCGATGAGCGGGCTCCCCGGCTGGGGGAGACGCGTCTGCGTCGGGCCGCCGTTGTCGGCCAGCGCCCCCAGGCCCGGGTCGCCGGCGTTCTGGCGGTCGCCCTGGGCGGTGTTCGTGAAGCCGCACGAGTCGTCGTCGGAGAAGTTGAAGCCGCTCGAGATGGTCACCGGGGGCGGCTGGAAGGCGCAGTTGGCGCCCCCGCCCTCGGGCAGCGCGACGACCGAGCCGAACGCGCTGATCGAGTCGAAGGACAGGATCTCGATGTTGGCGCCGGTCGGCGCGGTGTTGCCGACCACGGTCGCGTAGACGAGGTTCACGTCGAGGGCCGCGACGCCGCCGCCGAGGTGGCTCGCCGTGTTGCCGCTCACCGTGGAGTTGGTGAGCGTGATGTCGCCGTTGGGAACGAGCATTCCCCCGCCGACGCTGGTGTTCGAGTGGTTGTCGCTCAATGTCGAATTGGTCACCGTGGACGAGCTGTTGGCGAACACCCCGCCCCCGGCGCTGTTGGCGGTGTTGCCGCTCACGGTGGAGTTGGTCAGGGTGACGGCCCCCTGAGCGAAGATCCCTCCGCCGTTGCCGAACACGGAAGGGGCCTGGTTGGCGCTCACGGTCGAGTTGGTCACCGTCACGAAGGCTCCGCTCGCCGAGATCCCGCCGCCGCTGTCGGCGGTGTTGCCGGTCACCGTCGAGTTGGTGAGCGTGACCGCGCCGTTGGTGCGAACGCCGCCGCCGGCGAGGCCACTCGCCGTCGCGCCGGTGATGGTCACGCCGTCGAAGGTGAGGTCGCCGGTGCCACCCTGGAACAGCACGCGCGCCCCGGCACACGTCTGCCGGATCGTGTGCCCGTTGCCGAGGACCGTGAGCGCGGTGGCGCTGTTGCGGTCGGCTTCACCGATCCCGCAGTTGACGAGCGTGATGTCGGCCGCCAGCGTGATCTCGGTCTCGGCGGCGTTGCCCCACGCGGCTCGAAAGGCTGCCTCGGTCGACACCGTGATCGCCGACGACGCCGGCCCCGCGCCCAGCACGGTCAGGGTCGCGCCGGCGAGCGCGCCGGAGAGCAGCACTCCGACGATGCGTCTGCGCACGAGCACCTCCACCGTTGCACCCGCCAGCCACCTGCGCCTCGACGGCCGGAGACGCACGAGGCTCGGCGTGAGGCTACGAAGCCGTCATCCCCCGTGCAAGCACCGAACACGGTGCGCGCGCAGCCCGGCCCGGTCCGTGGCTACGGCCCGTAGATCGTCCCGACGAGCACGTTGAAGCCGTCGCCGAGCGCGCGCTGCGCGGCGATCACAGCGTCGCCGTCGAGCACTCGGCCGGTCGGCGGGCACGGCACACCCGTGCCACCCGACGTGCCGGCCACGCCCGGCGCGGTCACCTCGAAGCCGCCGCAGAGGCTGCGCATCAGCGGGCGCGTGTACTTGCCCGGGAAGTAGCAGACCACGCGGAACGTCGACGCCCCGTTCGGCGCGTCGGACGGGATCTCGACCTGCTCGCCGGCGTCGGCGATCTTCGCGCCCTCGGGTGCGAGCAGCTCGACGCGATACGCGCTCGAGTCCACGCACTTCTGTGCGCCCTCCGCGTCGACGTTCTCGAACGTGTACGTGGCGATGGTTCCTGGCGGCCCGGCTGCGGGGTCGATCGACGCGATCGACACCTCGCCATCGGGGCCCGGCGACTGGGATGCGGCGGTCGTGGTCTTCGAGAGCCTCCGGCACGCGGACGACTTGGCGAACCCGGCGAGCAGCGGCTCGGTGTCGAACGGCTGCGTGCTCCCGAAGATCCCTTCGACCCGCTCCAGCCCGTTCTCGAGCCCGTCCTGCGCGCGCCGAGCCCGATCGGCGAACTTCGCGACCTGCTTGGGCTTCGTCTTCTGCAGCGCCGTGCGCGTCTGCGCGATCGTGCGCGCCACTTGCTTGAACGCGTCGCGCGTCGTCGTGGCCACCTGCTTGCCACCGCCGGCTGACGGGCTTCCCGAGCTCCTCAGCCTTGCGAGCAGCTCGTTCGTGTCTCCCCGCGCGCTCGCGAGCATGCGAAGCAGCGACTTCTTGGATGGGCCGGCCCGGCGTGTGACGTGCGCAGTCGCAGCCTTTGCCCGCTTCTGGAGAGCGTGCACCCATTGATCGACGGCTGCGCACACGTCGCCGGCCCACGCCTTGGGCGGCGCCGCGGCGGCCGGCGTGGCCACCCCGATCGCGAGGGCCGTGGCCAGGAACAAGGGCGCGAGGAGTCGAGCGGCAGATCGCGGCATGGGCGCGACCGTAGCGAGTCGAGCACCGGCACCCGGTGTCGGAGCCGAGCCAGGTCCGGAACCGTATTCTCGGGCCTCGTGCAAGCGTTGGACGGTCTTCGTGTCGTCGACATGTCGACGCTGCTCGCCGGTCCCGGGGCCGCGAAGTACCTCGCCGACTACGGCGCCGACGTGATCAAGGTCGAGTCACCGTCGGGCGATGGCAGCCGAGACCTCGGCTGGCGCGACGAGGACGGCACCACGTTCATGTGGAAGCTGTTCGGTCGCAACAAGCGCGCCGTCGTGCTCGATCTGAAGACCGAGGGTGGCGTCGACGCGATGCGACGGCTGCTCGACACCGCCGACGTGCTGATCGAGAACCTCCGGCCCGGCACGCTCGAGCGGCTCGGCCTCGCGCCCGACGCGCTCCTTGCCCGCAATCCGCGCCTCGTGGTCCTGCGCGTCTCCGGCTTCGGGCAGACGGGTCCGTACAGGTCGCGCCCGGGCTTCGCGACCCTGGCCGAGGCCATGGGCGGCTTCGCGGCGATGAACGGCGAGCCCGACGGCGGTCCCCTCTTGCCGCCGATCGCGCTCGCCGACGAGCTCGCCGCGCTCGTCGGTGCCTTCGCGGTGATGGTCGCGCTCCGCCACCGGGACCGCACCGGCGAGGGCCAGGTCGTCGACGTCAGCCTGCTCGAGTCGATGCTCCAGGTCATGGGGCCGCTGCCGAGCGTGTGGGCACATCGCGGCGAGCTCCAACCGCGGCTCGGCTCCGGCATCCCGTACTCGGTGCCGCGCGGCACCTACCGCTGCGCCGACGGCGTGTGGGTCGCGGTGTCGACCTCGGCCGAGTCGGTCGCGCGCCGTGTGCTCGCGATCGTCGGCGTCGACGACGATCCGCGCTTCTCGAGCTTCGACGGGCGCATCGAGCACCGTGACGAGCTCGACGCGCTCGTGGGCGCGTGGATCGCAGCCCGCCCGTCACCGGAGGTCCTCGACACCTTCGAGGCCGCACACGCGGCGATCGCGCCCGTCTACACGATGGAGGACCTCTTCGACGACCCGCACGTCGCGGCGCGCGGCTCGATCGTCGAGGCCGACGGCGTGCGCATGCAGGGCCCAGTCGCTCGTCTGACGCGTACGCCCGGACGCGTCCGCCACGCCGGCCGCCCGCTCGGCGCCGACACCCGAGAGGTGATGGACGAGTTCGAGTAGCTCAGGGAGCGCGGGCCAAGGCCGTCAAACGCGAGCAGGCCGAGTGGGCCAAGCGCAAGTAGGGCTAGCGCCGCTACTCGTCGGTGTTGGTGCCGTGCCCGATCCGAATGTTGTTCCCGAACGGGTCCGTGAGCGTGAACTCCCGCATCCCCCACGGTTGATCCGCGATCGGTGTCACCGGCAACCCATCCGCGGTCATGCGGGCGTGCCAGTCGTCGGCATCCTTGGTGATCAAGTAGCAGCCGGCCCGGTTGCGCTCCGGGTCGATCGCCTCCACGCCCAGATCGAACACGCTCTGATCATCGAAGTCCACGAACGCGAAACCGCCAGGGTTCCCGTCCTCATCCTGATGGATGCGTACGCCGAACCCGGCCCGCTCGTAGAACGCGACTGCGTCAGGCAGGTTCACCACTGGCAAGGTCGGCGTCGAGGACACGCCCAACTGGCCTGCCAGCCACTCGACACAGACCCGGCACAGCCGCACATCGCCGCGGGACGGCAACGCCACGATCGGGTCCCGGTCCTGGCCGCAACAGGAGCACTCCACGCCCCGGAACGGTAGCCCCACGTGGGTGAAGTCAGTCGTTACCCACGAGAGAGGTGTGACACTTATGAGTCTCGCTGGCCGTTCGGCGAGGGCTCGACAGTGGCGAGGCGGCGCTGGTCGACCACGTGGTCGACGAGTCCGTACTCGACCGCCTCCCGGCCGCGCAGGATGAAGTCGCGGTCGAAGTCGCGCTCGATGCGCTCGGCCGGCTGCCCGGTGTGCCGCGCCAGCGCGCGGACGATCTGGTCGCGTTGGGCGATCACCTCGCGGGCCCAGATCTCGATGTCGACCGACTGGCCCTGCGCGCCGCCGTGCGGCTGGTGGATGAGCACCCGGGCGTGGGGCAGCGTGGCGCGCTTGCCCGGCGCGCCCGCCGCGAGCAGCACCGCTGCCGCCGACGCGGCTTGCCCGACGCACGTGGTCGCGACGTCAGGCGCGACGTACTGCATCGTGTCGTAGATCGCGAACAGCGCGTTGACCTCGCCCCCCGGGCTGTTGACGTAGAGGTTGATCTCCTTGTCGGGGTCCTCCGACTCGAGGTGGACGAGCTGGGCGACGATGAGGTTGGCCACCGCGTCGTCGATCTCGCCGGTCAGGAACACGACCCGGTCCTTCAGCAGACGCGAGTACAGGTCGAACGCCCGCTCCCCGCGCTGGCTCTGCTCGATGACGGTCGGGACGAGGAGCCGACTCATGGGAAACCTCCGGAGGATGCGCAACCAGACGGTTGCTCATCAGTCTGGCGGAAGCGGCGTCGATGTGCAACCCTATGGTTGCACCCGACGGAGGAGCGAAGCGTGGACCGTGTCGACCGCGAGATCACCGTCGCCCGGCCGCCCGACGAGGTGTGGCCGGCGCTCGCCGATCCCGAGCGCCTCGGTGAGTGGATGGATGCCGAGGTCGAGCTCGAGCTCAGGCCCGGCGGCGGGGGGAGCTTCCGCTTCGACGACGGCGAGGTCCGCCGGGCCCTGGTCCAGGCGGTCGAGCCGGGCCGCCGGCTGTCGTTCGCATGGTGGCCCGCCGGCACCGGCGGCGCCGCCACGTCGACCGTGACGATCACGCTCACCCCCGACGACGCCGGGGGCACGATCCTGCGCGTGCGGGAGTCCCGCACCGGCTCGCTGCGCGCCGCCGCGTGACCCGCCGGGACGAGCAGCTCGCCGCCGTCTTCGGCGCGCTCGCCGACCCGACCCGCCGAGCGGTCCTGGCGGAGCTGGCCCGGGCGTCGTCGGCGACGGCCACGGAGCTCACCAGCGCGGTGCCCGTGACCCGCCAGGCCGTCACGAAGCACCTGCAGTCGCTGAGCGAGGCCGGCCTGGTGGCGCCGACGCGCCACGGAAGAGAGGTTCGCTACGCCTTCACGCCGGAGCCGCTCGAGGAGGCGGTCGGCTGGATCGTGGGCGTGGGCGCCCAGTGGGACCGCCGGCTCGCCCGCCTCCGCCGCCAGCTCGAGCAACGCTGAGCGGAGCGCGAACCGGGATATCCACAGCGCGACACGTCCCGAGGAGGGTTGGCGTAGAGAAGAGCCCGACTGCGCATCGGGCGCCCCAACGGCCTCCTCGGGACGCGGTCCGGCTCAGTATCCACCATCGTCCACAGGTTTTCCACCCTTTCTCCCGAGGTTTGTCCACCGCTGCTTGTGGATAACGTCCGCCGTCGGGAACGCGCCCGAGGAGGCGTGGTCCGTGTAGCGACGAGGGCTGCCGCGCGAGACTGCGATTCGGTGAGCGACCGGCAGACGAGGCGCGCGGTCACGAGCGACGAGGTCGCTGCAGCCGTCGCCGGGCACACCGTCGCCACCCGGTTCCGCGACACGGTCGCGGCCCGGCCCGACCGGGTCGCGCTGCGGTGGAAGCAGGGCGAGGGCTGGTCGGAGTGGACCTGGCGTGACTACGCCGACCGGGCGTGCCGCATCGCGGCGGCGTTGTCGGGCCTCGGCGTGAAGCATGGCGACCGGGTCGTGCTGATGATGCGGAACCGGCCCGAGTTCCACGTCGCCGACATGAGCGCGCTGCTCGTGGGCGCGACGCCGGTGTCGATCTACAACTCGTCGGCACCCGAGCAGGTGCAGTACCTCGCCCACCACTGCGAGGCGGTCGTCGGGATCGTGGAGGACGTCGACTTCCTCGAGCGCGTCCTCAAGGTGCGCGACGAGCTGCCGCACCTGCACACGGTCGCGATCGTCGACGACGACGGCCGCGCGCCCGACGACGTGCTCCGCTGGGAGAACCTGCTGGGCGCCGACCCCGCCGACCTCGACGAGGCGGCCACGGTCGCCCGGCCCGACGACCTCGCGACGATCATCTACACGTCGGGCACCACCGGGCCGCCCAAGGGCGTGATGCTCGACCACGCCAACGTGGTGTGGACGGTCGAGAGCCTCGTGCGCTGCTTCGAGGATCACGACCCCACCGGCAGCCGCATGGTCTCGTACCTGCCGATGGCCCACATCGCGGAGCGGATGACCTCGCACTACCAGGGCGTCACGATGGGCTACGAGGTGACGACCTGCCCCGAGGCGTCGCAGATCGCGCAGTACCTCCCCGAGGTGCGTCCGAACATCATGTTCGGCGTCCCTCGTGTCTGGGAGAAGATCCACGCCGGCGTGCTCGCGATCGCCGGCGCCGAGCCCGAGCGGAAGGCGTCGCTCGACGCCGCGCTCGAGGTGGGTGCGCGCGCCGCGGAGTACCGCGCTCGGCGCGAGCCGCTCCCCGACGACCTCGCGCGCGAATACGAGGAGGCCGACGCGACGCTCGCGCTCGTGCGCACGATGCTCGGCCTCGACCAGATCACCGCTGCGATCAGCGGAGCCGCCCCGCTCCCGATCGAGGTGCTCGGGTTCTTCCGCGCGCTCGGCCTCGAGTTCTCGGAGATCTACGGGCTCTCGGAGACGTCCGGCCCGATGACATGGGCGCCCTTCCGCGTCCGGCCCGGTACCGTCGGCCCTCCGATCCCGGGCTGCGAGGTCGTGCTCGCCGACGACGGCGAGGTCCTGTGTCGCGGCGGCAACGTGTTCCGCGGCTACCTCAACGACCCGGAGAAGACCGCGGAAGCGCTCGATGACGACGGCTGGCTCCATTCCGGCGACATCGGCGTCTTCGACGAGGCCGGCTACCTCAAGATCGTCGACCGCAAGAAGGAGCTGATCATCACCGCAGGTGGCAAGAACATCTCACCTGCGAACATCGAGTCGGCGCTCAAGGCGTTCCCGCTGATCGGGCAGGCGTGCGTGATCGGCGACGGCCGCCCATTCGTGTCGGCGCTGATCGTGCTCGACCCGGAAGTGGCGCCGGCGTGGGCCAGGGAGCACGGGATCAGCGGTGACCTGGCCGAGCTGGCGCACGATCCCGTGGTGCGGGCCGAGGTCGAGCGCGAGGTCGCGGAGGCGAACCAGCGCTTCAGCAACGTCGAGCGGGTGAAGAAGCTCACGCTGCTCGGCGAGGAGTGGCTGCCCGACTCGGAGGAGCTGACCCCCACGATGAAGCTCAAGCGCCGCGGCATCCACGCCCGCTACGCCGCCGAGATCGAGTCGATGTACCAACCCTCTTGACTTTGATGCGTTTCTGAGCATGCCCGGGCATGCTCAGGTCGGCCCTTGGGTCAGGCGGCGGTGACGGTGGCTTTCACGCTGTCGGTCTTGGTGGCGAGCGCGGTGCTGGTGGCGGTGACGATCACGTTCTTCTTGGCGCCGACGCTCGTGCCCGAGGAGACGGTGACGACGACCTTGATGACCGGCGATCCGAACGCGCCCGGGGCGATGCTCGGGTAGGTGAAGGTCCCGGCGTTGACCTGGGCCGTGATGTCGGCGTTGGTCGACGCGTTGAAGTACCTCACCGTGAACCCGGCCGAACTCGCGCTGCCCTTCACCTTGATCGAGTCCGGGAAGATGCTGTCGTTCTGGACCCGCACGAAGAACGTGCCGGTGTGGCCGCGCAGCACCGTGCGGGACTTCACCTGGGTGGTGGCCAGCGGCGACTGGTAGACGTTGTCACCGACATAGGGGCCGACCGCGGCGAGCGCGATGAGCGCGTCGGGTCGCAGCTGCTTGGTGTCGCTGAACGTGCACACGCTCTGCTCACCCGGCGTCAGCGTCACCGTCGCGGTGCGCGTCGCCGGGCTCGTCGGCTCACCGGTGCTGCAGGCCAGCCCGGTCAGGGCCCATCCGGGCACCGCCGCCTCGGTCACCGGGTACGTGCCCGGCAGCCGGGTTGAAGGTCCGCTGGCGGGGCAGGGTGGCGTCGGCGTCGTCGTCGAGTGGGAACGGGCCGAGCCCGCCGCTGAACGCGAAGTCCTGCGGGTCGTCGGGCACACAGTCGTGCACGACGGTCACCGTGGCCAGCTGGGTGTTGGTGAAGGTGCAGGTCACGTCCTCACCCGGCCCGAGGCTGATGATCGCCTTGCGGTTCGCCAGGTCGATGGTCTCGCGGGTGTTGCACACCAGGTTGGTGACCTGCCAGCCCTGGGTCGGGCCTTCGCGCACCACGTAGAGACCGGGAGCGAGCCCGTCGAAGGTGATCGTGTTGGCCAGCCCCGAGTCGCCGTCGTCGTCGAGCGCGAAGGGCTGCTGGCCGAGGGTGAACACGAAGTCCTGGGGGTTGTCGTTCACCGCGTCCTTGACGACCGTGATCGACCCGAACTGCGCGAACCGCTGGACCCGGTGGTTGCTGGTGTCGGCGACGTAGACGTTGCCGGCGGCGTCGACCGCCACCCCTTGCGGGAAGCTGAACTGGCCGTCGCTGCTGCCGTTGCTGCCCCACTTCGTCAGGAAGCCGCCGGTGGAGGTGAACTTCTGGATCCGGCGGTTGTTGCTGTCAGCGACGTAGACGTTCCCGGCGCCGTCGACCGCCGCCCCGAACGGGAAGCTGAACTGGCCGTCGCCGCTGACGTTGCTGCCCCACTTGGTGAGGAAGGCGCCGGTGGAGGTGAACTTCTGGATCCGGCGGTTGCTGCTGTCAGCGACGTAGACGTTCCCGGCGCCGTCGACCGTCACCCCTTGCGGGAAGCTGAACTGGCCGTCGCCGCTGCCGTTGCTGCCCCACTTGGTGAGGAAGGCGCCGGTGTCGGTGAACTTCTGGATCCGATTGTTGAAGGTGTCGGCGACGTAGACGTTGCCGGCGGCGTCGACCGCCACCCCTGCCGGGAAGCTGAACTGGCCGTCGCCGCTGCCGTTGCTGCCCCACTTCGTCAGGAAGCCGCCGGTGGAGGTGAACTTCTGGATCCGGCCGTTGTTGCTGTCAGCGACGTAGACGTTCCCGGCGGCGTCGACCGCCAACCCTGCCGGGTAGCTGAACTGGCCGTCGCCGCTGCCGCCGCTGCCCCAGGCCTGGGTGAACACCACGTCGGCGCCCACCGGGCGGGCGAGCGCCACCACCACCCCGGCCGAGACGAGGAACACTCCGATTCGACCGACCCAGGTACGCATGCAGCGACCGTACGAAGAGACCGCTCGGAAGTCGTGAGCAACCACCTACTCAAATTTCGTGCCGACCGACCGACGGGTCTCTTGATGCGTTCCTGAGCATGCCCGGGCATGCTCAGGCCGGTCTCGTGGCTAGGCGGCGGTGACGGTCGCCTTGACGCTGTCGTTCTTGGTGGCCAGCGCGGTGCTGGTGGCGGTCACGACCACGTTCTTCTTGGCGCCCACTGCCGCGTTGGGGCTGACGCTCACGACGACCTTGATCACCGGCGATCCGAACCCACCCGGCGCGACACCGAGGTAGGTGAAGGTCCCGGCGGTGACCGCAGCGGTGATATCGGCGTTGGTCGACGCGTTGAAGTACCGCACCCCGAATCCGGGCGAGCTCGCGCTGCCCTTCACCTTGATCGAGTCCGGGAACACGCTGTCGTTCTGGACCCGGACGAAGAACGTCCCGGTGTGCCCGCGCAGCACCGTGCGGCTCTTCACCTGGGTGGTGGCGAGCGCGGACTGGTAGACGTTGTCGCCCACATACGGCCCGAACGGGGCGAGCGCGATCAGCGCGTCGGGCCTCAGCTGCTTGGTGTCGGTGAACGTGCACACGCTCTGCTCACCGGGCGTCAGCGTCACCGTCGCGGTGCGGGTCGCCAGGCTGACCTGCTCGCCGGTGGTGCACGACAAGCCGGTCAACACCCAGCCGGCCGGGGGGCCGGTCTCAGTCACCGCGTAGGTGCCGGGCAGCCGGGTGAAGCTCTGCAGGCGGGGCAGGGTGGCGTCGGCGTCGTCGTCGAGGGAGAACGCGCCGAGCCCGCCGGTGAAGGCGAAGTCCTGCGGATCGTCGGGCAGCGCGTTCTTGACCACGGTGACCGTGGCCGGCTGGGTGTTGGTGAACGTGCAGGTCACGTCCTCCTCACCGATCCCGACGTCGATGACCGCGCGCCGGTTCGTCAGGTCGATGATCTCGCCGGTGTTGCACACGAGGTTGGTCAGCTGCCAGCCCTGGGTCGGGCCCTCGCGCACCACGTAGGTGCCCGGGGCGAGCCCGTCGAAGGTGATCGTGTTGGCGAGGCCCGAGTCGCTGTCGTCGTCCAACGCGAACGGCTGCTGGCCGAGCGTGAACACGAAGTCCTGGGGGCTGTCGTTCACCGCGTCCTTCACGACCGTGATCGACCCGAGCTGCTTGAACTTCTGGACCCGGCTGTTGCCGGTGTCGGCGACGTACACGTCGCCGTCGCCGTCGACCGCCACGCCCTGCGGAAAGCTGAACTGGCCGTCGGCGCTGCCGAAGCTTCCCCACTTGGTGAGGAACGTGCCGGTCGGGGTGAACTTCTGGATCCGGTTGTTGACCAGGTCGGCGACGTACACGTCGCCGGCGCCGTCGACCCCCACCCCGATCGGGGAGACGAACTGCCCGTCGGCGTTGCCGTTGCTGCCCCACTTGGTGACGAAGGCGCCGGTGTCGGTGAACTTCTGGACCCGTTGGTTGACGGCGTCGGACACGTAGACGCTGCCGCCGGCGTCGACCGCTATTCCAGTCGGGGCATTGAACTGGCCGTCCAGTGTGCCGAACGTGCCCCAAGTGGTGATGAAGGTGCCGGTGGACGTGAACTTCTGGATCCGGCGGTTGGCCTGATCGGCGACGTAGACGTTGCCAGCCGCGTCGACCCCCGGCCCAAACGGGAAGTGGAACTCTCCGTTGTTGGTGCCGAAGCTGCCCCACTTGGTGACGAACGTGCCGGTGGACGTGAACTTCTGGATCCGGTTGTTGCCGGTGTCGGCGACGTAGACGTCGCCGGCCGCGTCGACCGCCACCCCGCGCGGATTGTTGAACTGGCCGTCGGCGCTGCCGTTGCTGCCCCACTTGGTGACGAAGGCGCCCGTCGAGGTGAACTTCTGGATCCGATCGTTAGAGCTGTCGGCGACGTAGACGTCGCCGGCGCCGTCGACCCCCACGCCGAACGGGAAGATGAACTGGCCGTCGCCGCTGCCGACGGTGCCCCAGTGATCAGCACGCACGCCCCATGTCAACGGGACGACGCGCGCACCTCACCCAGCTCCTGCTCGCTCAACAGATCCGCTTCGCCGCGCCTCAGCTCGCGGGGACGAGGCGCTTCCGGCGGCGCTCGATCGCGAGGTCGGCGAGGTCGGCGACGATGCCGGAGAGACGGAAGTCCTTCGGCGTGTAGACGCGTGCCACGCCTTCGGCTTCGAGCCGAGCACGGTCGGCGTCGGGGATGATGCCGCCGACGACGACGGGCGCGTCGACGCCATTGTCGCGCAGCAGGCGCACCGTCTCGGGCACGAGCTCGAGGTGCGAGCCCGACAGGATCGACAGACCGACGACGTCGACGTCCTCGTCGCGGGCGGCGGCCGCGATCTGCGCGGGGGTGAGCCGGATGCCCTGGTAGATCACCTCGAGGCCGGCGTCGCGCGCGGCCACCGCGATCTGCTCGGCGCCATTCGAGTGCCCATCGAGACCGGGCTTGCCCACCAGCAGCCGCAGCGGCCCGCCGAGCTGGCGCGCCGCTGCTTGCACGCGCCCGCGCACCTCGACGAGCTCGTGGCTCGGCGCGGTGGCGACCGCGCCCACGCCGGTCGGCGCGCGGTACTCGCCGAACACGTCGCGCAGCGCGCCCGCCCACTCGCCGACCGTGCCGCCCACTTGCGCGAGCGCGATCGTCGCGGGCACGAGGTTCTCCGTGGTCGCGGCCACCGCTCGCAGCTCGTCGAGGGCCTTCGCCACCGCCCCCGCGTCACGCCGGGCCCGCCACCGCTCGAGGTGCTCGATCTGCTCACGCTCGGCCGCGGGGTCGACCGTGAGGATGTGCTCCGCGTCCTCGGTGACGAGTGGGGACGGCGCGCTGTCGGTGAAGCAGTTGACGCCGACCAGCTTGATCTCGCCCTCCTCGATCTTGCGCACCCGCTCGGCGTGACTCTGCACGAGCCGGCCCTTCATCTCGTCGATCATCCGGAACGCGCCGCCGCCCTCGAGCACCCACGCGAGCTCGGCTTCGGCCGCGTCGGCGAGCTCGCCCGTCTTCGCCTCGATCACCTTCGAGCCCTCGAAGATGTCGTCGTACTCGAGCAGGTCGGTCTCGAACGCGAGCACCTGCTGGATGCGCAGCGACCACTGCTGGTCCCACGGACGCGGCAATCCCAACGCCTCGTTCCACGCCGGCAGCTGGATCGCCCTCGCCCGCGCGTCCTTCGACAGCGTGACCCCGAGCGCCTCGAGCACGATCCGCTGCACGTTGTTCTCGGGCTGCAGCTCGGTGAGCCCGAGCGAGTTCACCTGCACGCCGTAGCGGAAGCGCCGGAGCTTCTCGTCGGTGACGCCGTAGCGCTCGCTCGTGAGCCGGCTCCAGAGCCGGCTGAACGCGCGCATCTTGCACGTCTCCTCGACGAAGCGGATGCCCGAGTTCACGAAGAACGAGATGCGCCCCACCACCTCCGGGAACTCGCCGCCGCCCACCTGGCCCGACTCGCGCACCGCGTCGAGCACCCCGAGCGCGGTCGCGAGCGCGTACGCGACCTCCTGCACGGGTGTCGCGCCCGCCTCCTGGAGGTGGTACGAGCACACGTTGATCGGGTTCCACTCGGGCGCGTGGCGCACCGTGTGGCAGACGAGGTCGACGGTCAGGCGGCGCGACGGCTCGGGCCCGAAGATGTACGTCCCGCGGCTCAGGTACTCCTTGACGATGTCGTTCTGGGTCGTCCCCGCGAGCTTGACCGGGTCGATGCCGCGCTCCTCGGCGAGGGCCTGGTACATCCCGAACAGCCACATCGCGGTGGCGTTGATCGTCATCGACGTGTTCATCTCGTCGAGCGGGATCTCGTCGAAGAGGATGCGCATCTCGCCGAGGTGGGGGACGGGCACGCCGACCTTGCCGACCTCGCCCCGGGCCAGCACGTGGTCGGGGTCGTAGCCGGTCTGGGTGGGGAGGTCGAACGCGACCGACAGGCCCGTCTGGCCCCGGGCCAGGTTGGTGCGGTACAGCTCGTTCGACGCCCTGGCCGAGGTGTGGCCCGAGTACGTGCGCATGAGCCACGGCCGATCGCGCGTGGTCATGCCGGTATTCTGCTACTTCTTCGCGTAGTCGTAGAACCCCTGGCCGCTCTTCTTGCCGAGGCGCTGCGCGGCGACCATCCGCTTGAGCAGCGGCGCCGGCGCGTAGTTCGGGTCCTTGAACTCGTCGTAGAGCGACTCGATGATCGAGAGGCTGGTATCGAGACCGACGAGGTCGAGCAGCGCGAGCGGTCCCAAGGGGAAGTTGCAGCCGCCCTTCATCGCCTCGTCGATGTCGTCACGGGTGGCGACACCGTCGTCGAGCATCTTCACCGCGTTGTTCAGGTACGGGAAGAGCAACGCGTTCACGATGAACCCGGCCTGATCGCGCACGTCGACGACGGTCTTGCCGCACGCCTCGGCGAACTCACGCGCCGCGGCGATCGTGTCGTCGGACGTCGCGATCGTGTGGACGACCTCGACGAGGGTCATCGCCGGCGCGGGGTTGAAGAAGTGGATGCCGCACACTCGGTCGGGCCGACTGGTGCGCATCGCCAGGTCGGTGACCGACAGCGTCGACGTGTTGGTGGCGAGGATCGCCTCGTCACCACAGATGTCGTCGAGCTCGGCGAACAGCTCCTCCTTGGTCGCGAGGTCCTCGACGATCGACTCGAGCACGAGATCGCAGTCGGCGAGCTCGCCGAGGTCGGTGACGGCCCGCACGCGCTCGAGGGCCGCGGCGCGATCGGCGTCGTCGAGGCGGCCGCGCTCGACCTGCTTGGCCAGTGACTGCTCGAGGCCGGCGACCATGGCGTCAGCCGACTGCTGCGCCCGGCTCCGCAGCACGACCTCGAACCCGGCTTTGGCCGCCACCTCGGCGACTCCCGAGCCCATGATCCCGGACCCGACGACTCCGACGCGCTTGACCGGCATGCGATGTCCTCCCCCGAGGCGCGGAACCCCTCAGGTTACCGACTGGTAGCAAACGGGGAGGAACGCAGCTTGCGGAGGCGCCAGGCGCCGGCAGCCCACAGGAGACCGCCGCAGATCACGAGCTTCACGACCACGATCCACAGCGTGATCGTCTTCGCGCTGTCGCCCGTCGGCACGGACATGAGGACCCCGACTCCCGCGAGGCCGACGAGCAGGAGCGCGATGCCGGACCAGATCGCGGCGCGGGCGCGGCCGGGTGTGCGGAACACCGGTTCGTGCACGACCACCGGCGGGGCCGGCGCGGGACGTGGGGCTCGGACGCGCGCGTCGTACGCGGCGCGCGTCGAGGCGTGACCCAGCACCCGGTACGCGCGCGTCAGCCGCTTGAACCGCTCCGCGATCACGATGTCACCCGGGTGCAGGTCGGGGTGCAGCTCCTTGGCCCGGGCCCGGAAGGCGGCCGCGATGTCGTCGGCCGACGCCGTCGCGTCGACACCGAGCGTCGCGTACAGGTCCTCCTTGACGGCGGGCACGCACCGAGTATTGCAAGTGGGCGGTGTCTAGGCTCCGCAGGTGACCCCGAAGCGCGCTGGCGGCACGCTCGCCCTCGTCGGTGGCGGCGAGTGGCGAGACGGCTGCCGGTCGTTCGACGAGGAGCTGCTCGGCGAGGCCGGCACCGAAGACGTCGTGGTGCTGGCGTCGGCCGCCGCGTTCGAGCACCCCGGTCGTGTCGCCGAGCGAGCCGCGCAGTACTTCGACACGCTCGGCGCCAAGGTGGACGCGCCGATGGTGTTGCAGCGCCACGAGGCCGACGACCCCGGCGTGGCGGAGCGAGTGCGCAAGTCGCGTTTCGTGTACCTGTCCGACGGGTCGCCGTTGCACCTGCGGTCGGTGCTCAAGGGGTCGGCCCTGTTCGAGGCGATCCTCGCCTCGTACCACGGCGGGGGCGTGCTCGCCGCGTCGGGGGCGGGTGCGACGCTCGTGTGCGACCCGATGGTCGATCCGCGCGGTGGCGCGTACACCGTCGGCCTCGGCGTGGTGCAGAACCTCGCCGTGTTCCCGTATCACGGCACCGCCGCCGATCACCTGCGCGAGCGGTCGATCGACCTGTTGCCGAAGACGGCCAAGCTCGTCGGCATCGACGAGGAGACCGCGCTCGTGCGGAACTCGTCGGGCGCGTGGCGCGCGCTCGGCGTGGGCACCGTCACCGTCTACGACGGGCGCAACGCCACGCCGTTCTCCGCGGGAAGCACCGTCGACGTCCTGAACACCTGACCGCGCGTGGCTGGTGCAGCCGATCGGCAGATCGTGCTCGTGGGCTCGATGGGCGCGGGCAAGACCACGGTCGGCCGTCTGCTCGCGGTCAGGCTCGGTCGATCGTTCCTCGACAACGATGCCGGCGTTCGGGCGCGCACGGGGCTGACCACGCACGAGCTCGAAGAGCGAGAGGGCATCGACGTGGTTCACCGGGTCGAGACCGAGGTGCTGCGCGCCGCGCTCGCGTCGTCGCCCCCGGCCGTGATCGCCGCCGCGGCGAGCGTGGTCGACGACGAGCAGACGCGCGCGCAGCTGCGTGACGGCGACGCGACTGTCGTCTGGCTACGGGTGCCGCCGCACCTGCTCGCGCAACGCGCCGCGACCAGCAGGTACCGCCCGAGTCTCGGGACCGACCCCGGCGACGCGACCGTGCGGATGGACGAGGTGCGTCGAGGCGCCTATGCCGAGGTCGCCGACCTCCCGATCGACGTCGGCACGCGGACACCCGCTGAGGTCGCCGAGGAGATCGCCGCGTTGATCGACCAGCCGGCTGGTGGCCCTTAGCTCGACGGCGGCGCGCTCGACGCCGGGGCAGTCGAAGTCGTGCTGCTCGGCGGCTTCTGCTTCGAGATGATCACACCTTCGAGCAGCACCTCCTCGCTCGGCGGCCCGTCGCCGGACGCCGGCGACAGCGCTTCGATGGCCTTCGCGACGTCGAGCCCGGAGACCACGCGCCCGAAGCGGTTGTACTTGAGCGGGAGCTTCGTGCCCGGGTCGCCGGTCACGATGAAGAACTGCGAGTCGCTCGTGTTGGGCCGCCCGGAGTTCGCGAACGCGAAATCACCGATCTTGTAGGGGGTCTTCGGGAACTCGTCCTTCACGGTCGTGCCCGACCCGCCGGTGCCGTCTCCCTTGGGGTCGCCCGACTGGATGATCCCGGTCGACGACGACACGCGGTGGAACTTGAGCCCGTTGTAGAAGCCCTGGTTCGCGAGGCGCACGAACTGGGCCATGCTCTTCGGTGCCTCCGAGTCCTCGAGCCGCACGACGATCGTGCCCTTGCTCGTCGTCAGGGTCGCGTACTCGACGTTTGCCTTCTTCTCGTTGCTCCCCGACGACGACGCCAGGATGACGCCGACGACGAGCACGGGCGCCGCGAGGATGGCGAAGTTGCGGACGGTCTTGAAGGTCCGCCGCCGGCGCTCGATCTGCTCCTCGAGCTGTCGCCGCGCCTCGCGGTTCAGACGCTGGCGTTCGCGCTTGGAGGCCTTCGACACGGGGGCGCAGTTTACGGAACGGCGCACGACGGCGTCCGTCGCGGGCGGGTCGGCAATGCGCCGAAGCGCACGCGAGGGCCACTGGTACCGTCGTGCGTGTGAGCCTCGTCGTGCAGAAGTACGGCGGCACGTCCGTCGACGGTCCCGAGCGCATCAAGGCCGTCGCCGACCACATCGTCGCGACGCGCCGGGCCGGGAACGACGTCGTCGTCGTCGTCTCGGCGATGGGCAAGACGACCGACGACCTCGAGCGCCTCGCCGAGTCGGTCTCGGCCGCGCCCGCGGCCCGAGAGATGGACATGCTGCTCACGGCGGGTGAGCGGATCTCGATCTCGCTGCTGTGCATGGCGATCATCGACCGCGGCGAGCGTGCGGTGAGCTTCACCGGCTCGCAGGCAGGCATCGTCACCGACACCGAGCACGGCAAGGCCAAGATCGTCGAGGTCCGGGCGCAGCGGCTGCGCGACGCGCTCGACGCGGGTGCGGTGGCCGTCGTCGCCGGCTTCCAGGGCGTGTCGACCACCTCCGACATCACGACGCTCGGCCGGGGTGGCTCCGACACGACCGCGGTCGCGCTCGCGGCGGTGCTGAGCGCCGAGGTTTGCGAGATCTACACGGACGTCGCCGGCGTCTACACCGCCGACCCGCGCGTCGTGCCCGACGCGCGGTTGCTCGGCCGACTCTCGTACGAGGAGATGCTCGACATGGCCGCGACCGGCGGCCGCGTGCTCGCGCTGCGCTCGGTGGAGTTCGCGCGCAACTACGGCGTGCCGATCCACGTCCGCTCGAGCTTCACCTGGGAGCCCGGGACGTGGGTGCAGGAGGAGGATCCGACGATGGAACAGGCGATCATCTCGGGCGTCACCGACGACGTCTCCGAGGCGAAGGTCACGATCGCGCACGTGCCCGACCGTCCCGGCATCGCGGCGAAGGTCTTCCGCGCCCTCGCCGACGAGGCGGTGAACGTCGACATGATCGTGCAGAACGTCTCGACCGCCGGGCACACCGACATCTCGTTCACGCTGCCGCGTACCGACCTGAAGGGCGCGGCGCGCGTGATGGACAAGGTCGTCGACGAGGTGGAGGCGAGTGGGTACACCTACGACGAGCACATCGGTCGCGTGTCGCTCGTCGGGGCGGGCATGAAGACGCATCCCGGCATCGCCGCGAAGATGTTCGAGGTGCTCTCGGGCGAGAGCGTCAACATCGAGATGATCTCGACGTCGTCGATCCGGATCTCCTGCGTCGTCCAGGAGTCCGACGTGCCCCGGGCCGTCCGGGCCCTCCACGCCGCCTTCGAGCTCGGGTCTACTTGATGCGTTTCTCAGCATGCCCGGGCAGGTCGAGCGCGGCCCTTCGTGGAGCGACTCGACCATGCGTGTAGGCGTCGTGGGCGCGACCGGGCTCGTCGGGGGCGAGATGCTGCGCATCCTCGAGGAGCGCGCGTTCCCCGTGAGCGAGCTGCGCGCGTTCGCGTCGCCGCGCTCCGAGGGGCGCAAGCTGCCGTTCGCCGGCGGCGAGGTCACGTGCGAGATCCTGCGCGACGGGTGCTTCGACGGCCTCGCGCTCGTGATCGTCGACGTCGACGACCCGCTCGCCCTCGAATGGGCGCCGAAGGCCGCGGCCGCGGGCGCGATCGTCATCGACAACTCGGCCGCATTCCGGATGGATCCCGACGTGCCGCTCGTGGTGGCGGAGGTGAACCCCGACGACGTCCGCTCCCTGCCCAAGCGGATCGTGTCGTGCCCGAACTGCACGACGATGGTGCTCGTCACCGCGATCGCGCCGCTGCACCGCACCGCCGGCATCGAGCGCATGGTCGTGTCGACGTACCAGTCGGTCTCGGGCGAGGGTCAGTCGGGGATGCAGGAGCTCGCGGGCCAGTGGACGAAGGGCGCCGGTCGTGAGCAGCAGCTCCGGCGGGCCGGCGCAAGCGGTGAGATCGAGCCCGGCGACGTGTGGGACAAGCCGATCGCCGGCAACGTGATCCCGCTCGCCGGCTCGCGCAAAGAGGCGGGCTACACGTCGGAGGAGTGGAAGCTCGTGCACGAGAGTCGCAAGATCCTCCACGCGCCCGAGCTGCGCGTCACGGGCACCTGCGTGCGCGTGCCCGTGTACGTCGGGCACGGGATGACCGCCAACGTGCAGTTCCGTCGACCGTTCTCGCGCGACGAAGCGGCCGCGGTCCTCGCCTCGGCACCCGGCGTCACGCTGATCGAAGACGGCCACGGCGCGCCAACGCCGCTCGAAGGTGCTGGGGTCGACCCCGTGCTCGTCGGCCGCCTGCGCGAGGACCCGTCGCAGGAGAACACGCTCGACCTGTGGGTCACCGGCGACAACCTGCGCAAGGGCGCGGCGCTGAACGCCGTCCAGCTGGCGGAGCTCATCGCCTCAGGCTGACGTGACCGCGGAGATCGACTGCCTGCGTCGCGACGCGGACCGGCTCGTCGCGCTGGTTCGCGAGATCGACGATTCACGAACGTCCTGGCGGTGGTGGTGCAACCGGCGTTCACCGGATGACCGCCGGAGCTTGACGGGTCGGGCTGCCGGGACTTGAACCCGGGGCCTCTGCCTCCCGAAGGCAGCGCGCTACCAAACTGCGCCACAGCCCGTGCGGGCAACGAGTGTAGCGGTCACCATTCCCGCGTCCCGGGGGCTTCAAGGGCACGTTCGGCCACGGCGACGCGTGGACCTGGACCGCCATCGATGCCGACACCAAGTTCATCCCGTCGTGGCTCGTCGGTGAACGCACGATGGCCGACTGCTGGATCTTCATCGCCGACCTCGCGTGACGCATTGAGCCGGTGCGCAGCGTGAGGACCGCGGCCTCACCTCTTCGGCCGCGGCCTGTCAGGCATCCGCGAAGTTCTGTCCGCACTTCCAGCAGTAGGGGGCGTCGGCCCGGGATGGCGCTCGACAGGCTGGGCACGGGCGCTGCTGTGGAAGGGGCGGAAGGGCAGATAGGTCAGCTTGAACCGGTCCCTGCTCGACGTGCTCGAAGCGGTGGTCCGCCATGATCTGACGTGAAGACCGGGGTGCCGGTTTCATCAACGCGACGATGATGATGCCGATCACGCCCAGGACCGCGCCGAGGGCGAAACCCTCGACGCCGCGCCCTTTGGCCCTGCCGACCAGCCAGCCGGTGAGGGCAACGAACAACCAGATGAAGATGAGCCCAAATCCCATGAAGTGGCGCCTCTCGCCTCGTCACCTCCATCAACTTGTCGTCTCTTGCGACCGAGGACCTGAGTGAAGAAATCGAGCCTGCCCTAGCCGTCGCCCTCAAAACCGACCCGCTACCCGACCGGCCGAATCGTGCCGGGTCAGGCCGAGGTCGTCGCGCCCAGCAGCGGCTTCGCGGCGCGCCGCAGCGTTCCCGCGTCGACGGGCTTCACGAGCACCGCGTCCGCGTCGGCACGCTTGGCGATGAACCGGTCCGCCTCACGATCGAGCAGCAGCATGATCGGCACCGATGGCACACGCCCGGCCGCCGCCTCGAGGTGCAGGTCGATCGCGACCGCGATGCCGCCCATGTTGCCGATCTGGAGGTCGAGCACGACGAGGTCGGGCTTCTCGACGCGCACCGTCTCGCGGACGTCCTGGCCCCGGCTGACCTCGATGACCTCTTGGCCGGGCGCGACGAACGCCACCCGCACCTGGTCACGCACCCACTTGCCGTCGGCGGCCACGAGGATCTTCGCCACGGCGCAGCAACCTACTCCCCGGTCGCGCTCGCTCGACGCCGGGATACCCGGCGTCGCCCTCCGGGCCGCTCGCGTGCTCCTACTCGTTCGACTGCCCGTCGCCGAGGAGGTGGCCCGCGACCGCGTCGAGCGCTTCGAAGTCGACGACGTCGTGCGGCAGCGACGGGACGTACGCGATGACACCGGAGCCGATCCGCTCGCCCACGCCGGCGAGCTGCGCGCGCTCGCGGGCTGCCATCGACGCGTAGTCGGCAAGGTTCTCGTAGCGGGCGGCGAGTCGCGCGACCGCGGCGCGCTCGTCGGGCCCCGCCGCGCCGCCGTCGGGGACCACGAGCGCCGCGGCCTCCGCCCGCAGGCGCTCGACCTCGCTCACCTCGCCGAAGTCGGGATGGACGCGGTTCACGACGAGCGCGGCGACCCTTAGATCGGTCTCGCGCAGTCGTGCGGCGAAGAACTCCGCCTCGTCGACCGCGTCGCGCCGGGGCGACGTCACCAGCACGAAGGCGGTCGCCGGGTCGGCGAGCAGCTCGATCACCCGCGTCGCGCGCTCGCGGAAGCCCTGCTCCATGCCCTCGAACGCCCGGAAGAACGCCACGATGTCGTCGATCACCTCCGCACCGATGACCTTCCCCACGGTGCGGAAGAACCGTTGCAGCGCGGCCCCGGCGACGCGCAGATAGGTGCGCGTCGGCATCATCAGCAGCCGGAAGATCCGGTTGTCGAGCAGGCGGGTCAGTCGCTGCGGCGCGTCGAGGAAGTCGAGCGCGTGGCGGGTCGGCGGCGTGTCGACCACGATCAGGTCGAAGCCGCCTTCCTCGTGCAGCTCGTGGAGCTTCTCCATCGCCATGTACTCCTGCGTGCCCGACAGCGCGCCGGCGATGTTGCGGTAGAAGCGGTTCTCGAGGATGCGGTCGGCCTGCTCCGCGCTCGCGGCGTACTTGCGCACCAGCCCGTCGAAGGTCGAGCGCGTGTCGAGCATCAGCGCGGAGAGCCGCCCGCTCGACGGTGCGCGCCCGCCGGGATCCCAGCGGGCGGGCTCGATCTCGTGCGGTGTGTCCCCGAGCGACTCGAGCCCGAGTGTGTTCGCCAAGCGCTTCGCCGGGTCGATCGTGACGACGACGGCGTTGCGGCCACGGTGTGCCGCCGCGAGCGCGAGCACCGCGGCGGTCGTGGTCTTCCCCACACCGCCGGTGCCGCAACAGATCACCACGTGCCCCTCGCCGACGATCGCGCGCACACCGTCCGTGCGCTGCGTGCTGCTCATGCCGTCGTCATGGGGAGCGCCTCGATCTCGTCGCTGAGCACATCGGCGAGCCGGTCGATCTCGCCCGGTCCGAGCTCGCCGAACACGAACGGGAGCCGGAGCTGCGGGAGGGGCACGCGCGCCGCGAGCCGGTCGGCCTGCTGGAGCGCGAGCTCGTGCCGCTCACGGTGGAACGCGGCCGCCGCCTCGAGCGCGCGCACGTCGGCGTCCGACACGTCGACCGCGGCCAGCACGGCATCGCCCGTGACGCTGCCGCCGTCGAGGCCGAGGTCGGCGGGGACCGCGTTCACCACGATCGGCCCGAGCTTCACGCCGACGCGATCCTCGAGCACGAACGCGGTGTCGACGAGCTCGTTGACCGGCGTCTCCTCGGGCAACGTGACCAGCATCACCTGGCACCGCGCCGCGTCGGACAGCATCTCGATCACGTCCTGGGCCTGGGTGCGCACCGGACCGAGCCGCACCGCGTCGAGCAGGCCCCGAGCCGACAGCAGGAAGTTGATCGCGTGCCCGGCCGCGGGGGCGTCGATCAGGATGAGATCGGCGGCGCCTGCTCGCTCCAGCTGCTTGACCTTGCCGAGCACGAGGATGTCCTTCATGCCGGGTACCGCCGTGGCGACGACGTCGAGCGCGCCCGACTTCACGAGGCGCTTCGAGATGCGGTGGAGCCCGCGCTCGTGCAGGTACTCGAGCAGCGCGTGGTCGGGGGTGAGCGTGCGGGCGCGCACGCCCGACCGGGCCTCGATCTCGTCGTAACCGAGCGGGGGACAGCCGAGCACGGCGGCGAGGCCCGATTTGCCTTCGACTTCGATGATCAGCACGCTCGCGCCGGCGCGCGCGGCCGTGGTGGCGAGCGCCGCGGTGACGGTCGTCTTGCCCACGCCGCCCTTGCCCGCCACGATCACGACCCGGGACGTTGAGCAGAAGCTTTGGAGCTCCACCACGCGCATGCTACGAGGGGCTTCCGACCCCGCCGCACTCGTGTCGCTGCGCTGATCCTGCTGTTGGGCGCCGGTCTCGCGCTGGCCGCGCCGGGCGTCGCCGACGGGGCGCCTCGCGAGCGGCGCGAGATCGACGTGATCCAGGTCGAGGGGCTGCTCGACCCGCCGCTCGCGTCGCGGGTGCGCGACTCGATCGAGGCCGCGAACCACGATCGGTTCACGCTGCTGCTGCTCCAGCTCGACTCGCGCGGCGCGGTGGACGCGGACGTGAACGGGCTCGTGCGCGCGATCGGTCGCTCGCGTGTACCCGTCGTCGTGTGGGTCGGCCCGTCCGGTGCCGAGGCGCGGGGCGCAGCGGCCGTGCTCGCCGAGGCCGCGCACGTGCTGTTCGTCTCGCCCGGGTCTTCCATCGGGCCGGCCCGACCCGTCCGTCTCGACGACCCCGACGGGTCGTCGGCCCGGGGGGTGCGCTCGGAGCTGACGCGTCTCGCGCGGGCGCGCGGGCGGAGCCCCGACGGAGCCTCCGGGCTGACGGCGCGCACCCTCTCGGCCGAGGCGGCGAGGCGCGCCGGCGCGACCGACGGGGTCCGGCCGACCGTCGGCGAGGTCATCGTGACGCTCGACAAGAAGACGGTCCGCACCGCGGCCGGCCGCGTGCGGCTCTCGACGGCAAAGGTGATCGGCAAGGGCCGCGACCGGCGGCGCCAGCCGAACCAGGACGTCGTGTTCGACGGGCTCGGCTTGGGCGCACAGGTGCAACACGGGCTCATCAGCCCGTCGCTCGCGTACTTCCTGCTCGTCGCCGGCCTCGCCCTCGTCGTGTTCGAGTTCTTCGCCGCCAGCGTCGGGTTCGCGTCCGTGGTCGGCGGCGTCGCGATCATCGGCGCGATGTACGGCTTCTCGCACCTGCCCGTCCACTGGTGGGCGGTCGCGCTGCTGGTCTTCGCGACCTTCGGCTTCACGATCGACGTGCAGGCGGGCGGCCTCGGCCCGTGGACGTTCATCGGTGGCGCGGCGCTCGTCGCCGGGTCGCTCACGCTGTACGGGGGGTCGTCGGAGCTGGACCCGCCGTGGTGGATCGTGCTGCTGGTATGCGGCGGAACCGTGCTGTTCTTCGTGTTCGCGTTGCCGTCGTTCGTGCGTGCCCGCTTCTCCACCCCGACGGTCGGGCGCGAGGGGATGATCGGGGAGATGGGCACCGCGGAGGTGCCGGTCAGTCCCGACGGGGTGGTGCTGATCGACGGTGCCCGCTGGCGGGCCCGCACGAACCGGGCGACGCCGATCGCCGCCGGCGAGGCGGTGCGTGTCGTCGCCGTCGAGGGCGTCGTGCTCGAGGTGGAGCCCGAGGCAGGCGGCGCACGCGACTACCGCGAGCGCGCGCGCAACCGCCGCACGCGGCCGTCCGACGGCTGACGCGCGCCTCTTTACTGCGTGCCGGGGCAGCGGTAGCGTCCGCCGCCAGCAGCAGGGCGGAACGGAGAAGGGGGAAACCGTGGCCGTCCGGACGGCAGACGTCTGGCAGCGGCGGGCCGCGTGCCGCGGGCCGGAGTCGGCGCTGTTCTTCCCGCCGACGTTCCCCGAGGCCCGCCCCGACCGGGACGCCCGTGAGGCGCGGGCGAAGGCGATCTGCGCGTCCTGCCCGGTGCGCCCGGAGTGCCTCGAGTTCGCGCTGACCATCCGGGAGCCGCACGGCATCTGGGGCGGCCTGAACGAGCTCGAGCGCCGAGAGCTTCTCGAGCACGCCTTCCCCCCGCCGAGCCCGCCGAACCGGCCGAACCCGCCGAGCATGTGACATTCGACCTCGGTATACGAGGCACGGATGTCACATGCTCGGCTTGGTGAGCCCCGACGTCGGGCCTGGGAACCGGTCGTCGCCGCGTCTGCGGGTGACGCCCTCACGGTCGAGCCAGGTGACGATCGGCACGACGTACTTGCGCGTCGATCCGAGCAGGTCGCGGACGTCCGCGACGGTCACCGATCCCCGCGACCGCAACGCGTCGATGACGCGGCCGCGGGCCGTGGCGAGCGCGCTGGCGGCGAACACGATGCCGTCGACGTCGACGAGGAGGCCGTCGCGCACTAGCCGGCGCACGAGCCCCGCGTCGGCTCCGACCTCGTGGGGCGCAGGAGGGTCGAACGGCGCGGCTTCGAGCGCCTCGAGCAGCTTGCGCGCCTCCGGTGAGTCGGCCGCGCCCGACGTGTGCGACACGTGCCGGACGATGCCGCGCTCGAGCACGAGATCGGCGGCGTCGCGCAGGGCCGCCCGCACCTGATCGGGTGTGACCCGAAACGCACGCGCGAGCGCCGCGATCTCGACACCGGCTTCGTGCGGTCGCGCGCGGTGGTGCTCGACGACACGCTCGGTGGTGGCGGCCCGTAGTCGCTCGAGCGCGTCGCGTTCGACGACCCAGTCGCCCACGTCGACCGCGAACCCCGCGTCGACGAGGTTGCCCGCGAGTCGACTCGCGTCCTCCTCGCCGAGGCCGGAGAGCCGGGAGACGTCGGTACGCGCGAGCCAGGGACGCGCGGCCAGCAGCCGCTCGCCGAGGGGGCGCCTGAGGCGCGCGGGCGCGTCCTTGGCGCGCGGGGCCGGCATGACGTCGAGGATCTCGACGCCCGCGATCGTGCGCCCACGACCGCTGTCGCGCAGCACGAGCCGGTCGCCGGGTGCCACGGGGACGGGCGCGCCGAACCGCAGCCGGGCGAACGCACCGTCGTCGTCGAGGGTCCGCAGCCACACGCGGTGCTCGCCCGACCCGACGTATGCCTGATATCGGCCCCGCCGCTTCAGCTGCTCACCGGGCAGCAGCGCGATAGCGCCGTCGACGACGTCGGCAGTGACCCACTGCGACGGGCGAACCACCGCGTCCCCACGGGAGAGCAGGCGGTGCTCGATCCCGGCCAGGTTGAGCGCGACGCGCGTGCCGGGCCGGATGCGGTCGACGCGCCGACCCGCGGTCTCGATCGCGCGTACGCGGGCACGGTGCCCGCCGGCATCCACCTCGTCGTCGACCGCGAGGGAGCCGCCCGCCAACGTCCCGGTGACGACGGTGCCGGCTCCCTTGGCCGAGAAGACGCGGTCGACCCACAGCCGGGGACGACCGCGGTCGGTCGCCACCGGCGCGTCCGCCAGCACCGCTTCGAGAGCGTCCCGCACGTCGTCGACGCCGCGGCCCGACAGCGAGTCGCACACGACGATCGGCGCACCCGCGAGCGCCGACTCGGCGAGGCGCTCGTCGACCTCGAGCTGCGCGAGCTCGAGCGTCTCGCCGTCGACCGCGTCGGCCTTCGTGAGCGCGACCATCCCGTGGCGGACCCCGAGCAGCTCGAGGATGCGCAGGTGCTCCTCGCTCTGGGGCATCCAGCCCTCGCTCGCGGCGACGACGAGCAGCGCGGTGTCGACCGCGCCGACCCCCGCGAGCATGTTCTTGATGAAGCGAACATGGCCGGGCACGTCGACGAATCCCACTTCGGTACCCGACGGCAACGTCGTGAACGCGAAGCCGAGGTCGATGGTGAGGCCGCGCGTCTTCTCCTCCGGGAACCGATCGGGGTCGGTGCCGGTCAGCGCGAGCACGAGCGACGACTTGCCGTGGTCGACGTGCCCCGCCGTCGCTATGACCCTCACGTCAGCCCGTCCGCCGCCTTTTCGGCACGCCGAACGACCTCACCGGTTGTCGAACGTGCCGAGAATGTCGGAGAGGGCGTCCGCGAGCCACGCGTCCTCCGACGGGTCGACGGTGCGCAGATCGCACACGACCGCGTCGTCGGCGATCCGCGCGATCACGTCGTGCGCGCGCAGGGCGGCGAGCGCGCCCGGCACGTTGTCGGCGCTGATCGCGACGCCGGCCGACGGGATCGTCAGTCCCGGCAGCGAACCGCCCCCGGCGACGGCCTCGGTATCGACGACTTTGGCCCCCGCGACACCGGCGGCCAGGGCCTCCGCCCTGGCGCGCAAGCCCTCCAATGGCGCGGTTGCCATGCGCCACATCGGGATGGAGGTCGCGTCGCCCGACAGATACGTGAGCGCGATGTGCTGCATCGCCGCGAGCGTCACCTTGTCGGCCCTGACCGCGCGGGCGAGCGGGTGGCGGGCGATCGTCGCGAGGAGATCGACACGACCGAGGATCACGCCCGCCTGCGGCCCGCCGAGCAGCTTGTCGCCCGAGAACGTGACGACGGAGGCACCCGCGTCGAGGGCTTGGCGGATGCCGGGCTCGTCGCGCAGCCACGACGGACGGTGAGGCAGCCACGGCGTCGTCTCGTCGAGCAGCCCCGAGCCGGCGTCGACCATCACCGGCGGCCCGAGATCGGCGAGGGCGGCGACCGGCGTCGACTCGGTGAAGCCGATCATGCGGTAGTTGGACGCGTGCACCTTCAGCAGCAGCGCCGTCTCGGGTCGCACCTGCGCCTCGTAGTCGGCGCGGCGAGTGCGGTTGGTCGTGCCGACCTCGACGAGACGGCAACCGGACTCGCTCATGATCTCGGGGACCCGGAAGCCGCCGCCGATCTCGACGAGCTCGCCGCGCGACACGATCACCTCACGCCCGCGCGCGAGCGCGCCGAGCGTCAGGAGCACCGCGGCCGCGTTGTTGTTGACGACGAGCCCCGCCTCCGCGCCGCAGGCCCGGGCGAGCAAGGCGCCCGCGTGCTCGTGGCGTGACCCGCGTGTCCCGGCGTCGACCCGGTACTCCAGATTCGAGTAGCCGGTCGCGACGCCGCGGGCGGCGTCGAGTGTCTCGACGGGCAGCGGAGCGCGTCCGAGATTCGTGTGGACGATCACGCCCGTCGCGTTCACGACGCGCCGGAGCAGACCACGCTGCATCGTGTGGGCGCGCGCCCGTGCGTCGTCCACCACCCCCGCACGCTCGACCGCGTCACCCCGTGCAACGCGAGCCCGGGCGGCGTCGACCGCCTCGCGCGCGCACTGAGCAAGCAGCTCGTGCGGCAGTCCGTCGAGTGCGGCGAGCACGTGGTCGACACCGGGGAGCGCGCGACGAGGATCCATGGCGACGCACCAGCGTAGGGCCGCGACACACGGGCACGGGGAAGACGTCGGCCACCCGTAGAATGTGGGAGTGGAGCCGCGCGATGCCGCAACCGTCATGCTGGTGCGCGACGCGCCCGAGCTCCAGGTGTTCATGCTCCGGCGGAACCTTCGATCCCGGTTCGTCGCCGGCGCCTACCTGTTTCCGGGCGGTGCGGTCGACGCCGACGACGCCGCTCCCGAGCTGCTCGCACGCGCGCACGGCATCGACGCGACGGTCGCCGACGAGCGTCTCGCCATCGGCCCCGGTGCGCTGCGGTTCTGGGTCGCGGCGATCCGTGAGTCGTTCGAGGAGGCCGGGGTCCTGCTCGCTCGCGACTCGCAGACGGGCGAGCCGATCGACGTCGGGCACCCCGAGTCCGCGACCGGGCTCGATCGGGATCGACGGGCGCTGATCGCGGGCGAGCGCACGTTCTTCGGCGTCGTGCGCGACCGCGACCTCCTCGTCGACGCCGGGGCCCTCGACCCGGTCGCTCGCTGGATCACGCCGCCGGGTGCTCCGCGCCGCTACGACACGTGGTTCTTCGTCGCGGCGGCGCCCGACGGCCACGCCTATCTGCACGACGACGACGAGACCGTTGCGTCCACGTGGATCCGGCCCGCCGACGCGCTCGAACGCGCCCGGCGCGAGGAGATCCAGCTGATCTTCCCGACGTACCGCAGCCTGCAGGTCCTCGCGGGGTATCGGACCGTGTCCGAGCTCGTCGGCGACGTGCGCGCGGCGTGGCTCGGCGGGCACCCTCTCCGACGCGTCACGCCCGAGCACGGATGGATGCTCGATCTCGACGGCTCCGACCACGCCGACGACCTCGCCGACGCCCTGACGCATTCGACCGCGACCGGCGGCCGACGGTCGAGGACGCGCTGATGCCCGACCTCACGCCCGGCGTCGCGAGCGCGCTGTCGCCGCTCGTCCGCCGCATCGTCGCCCCGAACCCCGGTCCGTTCACCGGTCCGGGTACCAACACGTACCTCGTCGGCATCGACGAAGTCGCGGTGATCGATCCCGGTCCCGACGTCAAGAGCCACGTCGACGCGATCGTCGGCGCGTCGATGCGTGAGCGCGTGCGCTGGGTCCTGCTCACGCACACGCATCCCGACCATGGCCCCGCTACCGCGCGCATCGTCGCGAAGACCGGCGCGGAGGTGCTCGCGTTCGCCAAGCGCGACAAGGACCTCGACGTCACCCCGGATCGCCTCGTCGGCGAGGGCGACACGATCGAAGGGTCGGAGTGGGGCCTCGAGGTGCTGCACACACCCGGTCACGCGCCGAACCACCTCTGCTTCCTGCTCGAGGAGGAGCGCGTGCTGTTCACCGGCGACACGGTCCTCGACGCCATGTACTCGGTCGTCAGCCCGAGCCGCGGCGGCGACATGGCCGCCTACGTGCAGACGCTCGAGCGGCTGCGCAAGCTGCGGATGTCGCGCATCTGCCCCGGGCACGGCGATGTGATCGAGGAGCCGCGGGCGCGCATCGACGACTACCTCGCGCACCGGCGTCAACGTGAGCGCCAGGTGCTCAAGGTGGTGCAGCAGCGCGGGCCGGTGAAGATCGCCGACATCGTGGCCGAGCTCTACGGCAAGGACGATCTGCCCGAGCAGCTCGTGGAGGCGGCCGGCTGGCAGGTCCATGCCCACCTGCTCAAGCTCAAGTCCGAGGGCAAGGTCACGGGGGCATCCGCCCGCTCGACCTGGAAGACCGCCTGACCGGTTCTCGGCACAGCCCTACTTCGTGGCCAGCTCCGAGGCGAGCTCGAGGATGCGCGCGGTGCATCCGCTCATCTCGATCGGCGGGAGCAGCTCCTCGACAACTTTGGTCGCGAGCTCGTGGAACGCGCGCCCCGCGGGGGTCTCCGGCGCCGCGAGCGCGACCGGCTCGCCGGCGTCGCCGCCCGCCGACACCGCGGGCTCGAGCGGGATGCGCGCGACGAGCGGCGCGCCGACCTGCTCGGCGAGCGCGGCGCCGCCCCCTTCGCCGAAGAGCGCGAAGCGATCGCCGTCGGGGGTGACGAACTCGCTCATGTTCTCGACGACACCCGCGACCTTCAGGTACGAGCGCTGCGCCATGTCGGCGACGCGCACCGCGACCTTCTGCGCGGCCAGCGCCGGCGTCGTCACCACGAGGATCTCGGTCTGCGGCAGCATGCGCGCGAGACCCATCTGGATGTCGCCGGTACCGGGAGGCAGGTCGACGAGCAGGTAGTCGATGTCACCCCACCGCACGTCGGTGAGGAACTGCTCGACGGCCTTCGTGAGGATGAGCCCGCGCCACATCAGCGCGGTCCCCTCGTCGTCGACGAGGAACCCCATCGACACGACCTTGAGCGAACCGCCCGGCGCGTCGGCGTCGCTCGCGTTGGGGACCGCGACGGTGTTGGGGTGGATCTTGCCGTCGGCGCCGCCGAGACGACCCTCGACACCGAGCATGCGCGGCACGCTGAAGCCCCAGATGTCGGCGTCGAGCACGCCGACGGTGAGACCCCGAGCTGCGAGCGCGGCTGCGAGGTTCACCGTGACCGACGACTTGCCGACCCCACCCTTGCCGCTCGCAACCGCGAGGACGCGTGTGGTGCCGGGGACCTCGGTCGGCTCGGCGTGCTCGCGCGCCTTCCAACGCGCCCGCTGCATCGCAGCCGACTTCTGCTCCTGCGTCATCTCGCCGTACTCGACATCGACGTCGGCGACGCCGCGCAGCCCGCGTACCTTCGACTCGACGTCCTGCTTGATCTGCGTGCGGAGCGGGCACCCCGCGGTCGTCAGCGCGACCTTCACGGTGACGTGCCCGTCGTTCGTGACGCGGACGTCGTCGACCATGCCCAAGTCGACGATGCTCGCGTGCAGCTCGGGATCGATGACGCCGGCGAGCACGCGGCGCACGTCGTCGCCGCTCGGCGGGGAGCCCGCCGGGAGGGCGTCGGGGTCACGCGGGTCGGGGTGCTCGATGCTCATGATCCTGCCAGTCCTGGCAATAAAACCAGTGTCGCCCTTGAAAATATGCCCCGCCGGGGCTACGGTCAACCGCGTGCCAGCGAGTGTGCGCTCGCGGGCCGGATACCCCGGCCCGCAGCGAGGGAGCGAGTGCTAATGGACCTCGGGGTGCTCAAGGCGCTCGCCGACGACACGCGCTACGCCGTCTACCGCGAGCTCGCCGGCTCCACGGCGGCGCTCTCGGCGCAGGACCTCGCCGACGCGCTCGGCGTCCACGCCAACACGGTCCGCCTCCACCTCGAGCGGCTCCGGGACGCCGGCCTCGTCGACGTCGAGGCCGTGCACCGCGGCACCGTCGGTCGCCCGCAACACCTCTACTTCCTCGCACCGGGGGCACCCGGGCTCGGCTTCGACCCGCCCGCGCACGCATTGCTCGCCGGGCTGCTGGCCACGCTCGCCGAGCGTGTCGGTGCCGAGTCCGACGACGCCACCGACACGGGCCGCGCCTGGGGTGTCGAAGCGGGTCGTCGTACCCGCACGCGCAGCTGTCTGCGTGCGCTCGAGAGCGAGCTCAACCGGCTCGGCTTCGAGCCGGCGGTCGAGCCCGGCGACGGCACGTCGGAGGGTGGCACGCGCATCGAGTTCCTGCACTGCCCGTTCCGCGAGCTCGCCGAGGCGTACCCCGAGCTCGTCTGCAACCTGCACCGCGGCTTGTGCGAAGGCGTCGTCGAGCAGGTCGGCGGGGGAAGGGTCGAGGAGTTCGCGACGTTGTACGACCCTGAGCCGTGCCATGTCACGGTCTCGGACCGGTATCCTGATGACTGAGGCCGAAGCGAGCGAGAGGAAGGCGACCTCGATGTCCATGTTCACCGTCACCGACGCCCGTCAAGTGTTCCACCTCACCGACGCGGCGGCGGCGAAGGTCAAGAGCCTGATAGAGGCCGAGGACTCGACCGACCCGCTGGTGCTGCGGGTGGCGGTTCGTACGGGTGGGTGCTCGGGTCTCAGCTACGAGATGTTCTTCGACACCGACATCGCTGCCGACGACTCGCAGAGCGAGCACGACGGGGTCAAGGTCGTCATCGATCCGGCCAGCCAGCCGCACCTGAACGGCGCGACGCTCGACTACAAGGACACCCTCCAGGGCGCCGGGTTCTCGATCAGCAACCCGAACGCCGAGCGCAGCTGCGGCTGCGGTCAGTCCTTCTCCTGACGCGCGTTTCCCCTGCGCGCGCGGAGCGTTCATCGTCTCGTTCATCGTCTCGGTGAGCACCTTGCGCGCGGCGGCTTTCGCGTTACTCTGAGCACGTTCGCGAAACTGCCGAAGCGCGCGCCGCGCTGGAAGGGAGCGACGCATGACCTCGTCCTGGCCACCGAACCCTCCCTTGGGGGGTCCGCCCAGTCCGCCGAGCCCACCCACGCCGCGGCCGTGGGAGCCGCCGGCACCTCCGGCTGCGCCGCCGCCAGCCGCTGAGCGTCCGGCGCCGGGCAAGAAGGCGCCCGCCAAGAGGAAGGGCCCGGCGAAGAAGCGCAAGGCGGCCAAGAAGAAGAAGGCGCCCGCGAAGAAGCGCGCCGCGAAGAAGACCGCCAAGAAGCGCACCGCGCGCAAGACGGCCAAGCGCACGACCAAGAAGGCCGCGCGCAAGGGCACCGCGAAGCGGCGCACCACGAAGAAGCGAGCGGCCAAGAAGACCGCGCGCAAGACGGCGAAGCGATCGACCAAGAAGCGCTCAGCGGCGCGCAAGCCGGCGAAGCGCAAGACGGCCAAGCGGAGCACGCGCAAGCGCGGCTAGCTCGTTCTCGACTCGAAGCGCGATCTCGGGCCCACCGGAACCCCGGTGGGCCCGTTCGCGTCGCGAGCTACGCGACGAGCGCGTCGAGCGTGTTCACGATCTCGTCGTGACCGAACGCGGAGTCGAGGCGGCCGTGGATGATCCCGGCGCCGTCGACCGTGACGAGCCACGGCTCGAAGGGGAGGTTCCAGTCGATCACGGTCGGCACTCGACGCGTGCCGCGGTTGGAGCGGTAGATCTCGACGTGCACGAACGTGACGCGGTCCTGGTACGCCGGCATGACGTCGAGCAGCTCGTCGAGCACCGGTCCGCAGTACCGCGTCTGGCAAAGCGCCGGTGTCGCGAACAGCACGGCCACCGGTCGGCCCCGCCCGATGGCGTCGCTCAACGAGACCGCGTGGAGCGGGCACTGCGGCCGGCGGGTGCAGATCGGGTTGACGCCGAGCGTGTCCTGCGGTGTCGGCGACGGCGCGCGGGATGCCGGCGCGCCGATCACAGGTCCTTCCGGCGTCCGTTTGACCTGGATCGCGAGTCCCACTTTCTTGCCTCGAGTGAGGACCACGCCCTTGTACACGCCCGGCTCGGGGAACACCGCGGTGGTGTAGTACACGCCGCGGCCCTTGGGGAGGCCGACGTGGTCGAGCTCGGTGTCGAGCACCTCACCGCGGCTGGAGCCGGGCGGGGCGAGCGCGATCCGGGCCGGCGGCCCGGCGGCGGGCTTCGGACCGCGGTAGACGGTGAACGCGAACCGTTGCGGATCGGATGACGCGAAGAGGTCGTTCGAGACGACGAAGGGGCTCAGCGCCGTGGTGCGCGTCGCGCTCGCGCGCGTCGGCCAGCCGGCGACGACAGCGACGGTTGCGGCGCCGACGAAGCCGCCGGACGCAGCGAGGAACGCGCGCCGACTCCATTGGTCGGCGTCGCGAAGCTCCGCCTCCTCCGGCAGCGGTCGGCGAAGCCGCCGCTGCCGACTCATTGGCTCGGGGGGCATGGCCCTATCCTGCCGTTCGGAGGTCTCAGTGTCGGATCGGGTCCGATTCACCTGCAACGGCGCGCCCGTCGACGTCGACGCGGCACCGGGAGAGTCGCTGCTCACCGTGCTGCGCGAGCGCCTCGGCCTCGTGTCGGTGAAGGACGGGTGCGCGCCGCAGGGTCAGTGCGGATGCTGCACCGTGCTGGTCGACGGTGACGCCCGGGTGGCGTGTGTCACACCGGTGGCGAGGGTCGCCGATCGCCGCGTCACGACGGTCGAGGGGCTCGATGAGCGCGTTCGCGAGGAGCTCGCGCAGGCATTCGCCAACGCGGGCGGGTCTCAGTGCGGCTTCTGCACACCCGGCATCGTTATGCGCGCGGCTGCGCTGATGACCAAGGGGCGGACCGGCCCGGCCGACGTCGACCGTGCACTCGCCGCGCACCTGTGCCGGTGCACCGGATGGCTCACGGTCAAGGAGGCGATCGCCGACGCGGGAACGCCGACCAGGCCGCGAGACCTCGACGCCGCGTCGCGCCGCGCCCGGCTCGAAGGTGGCAACCGCCAGCGTGTCGGTGTCGACGTCCCGCTCGGCGACGGAGGCTTCGCCGACGACCTGGCCCCGCGGGACGCGCTCGTCGCGGTGCCGCGGCCGCCCGGGTCGCCTGTGGCCGTGGCCGAGGCCGCCGGGATCGGGTGGGTCGTCGCAGAGTCGCTCGCGGAGGCGCGCGACCTCGCGGGCAAGGTGCAGGGCCGGCGGACGACGCGCGACGAGGCCCCGGCGCTCCCGCTTCCCGACCGGCCGACGGGTGGGGTCCGTGTCGCGACCGGCTGGGTCGAGCCCGCGTACCTCGAGCCGGACGCGTCCTGGTGCTTGCCGGACGGCGAACCCGCGTCCCCGCTCGCCAACGGCGGCGCGTTCGGCGGGAAGGTCTCCTCCGCGGCCCCCGCGGCTGCGCGTGAGCTCGCGGATCGGCTCGGCCGACCCGTCCGCGTGCTGCTCTCGCGCGAGGACACCGTGCGACTCGGGCCGAAGCGCCCGCCGATCGCGGCCAGTGCCGTCTTCCACGACCGGGCCGTCGAGATCGACGGCACGCTGGTAGGCGATCCCGCGTGGATGGACGCGCCGCGCTCGCCCTACGCGCTGGAGCTCAGGCACGGTTGGCATGCTGCCGGGGTGCCGGGACCGCCGACCTCGCCGGCACTGCGCGCGTTCCCACTCGCCGAGCTCACGTTGCTGGTCGAGGGCGCGCTGGCCGAGAGCGGCACCGACCGCGGCGAGCTGGTCGCGGACGAGCGAGCCTCCGGCGTGCTGCTCGACTCCTGCGCCACCGCCGTGGGCGGTGCGACGGCCGGTGCCCGCGTCACGATCGACCCAACGACCGGAGCCATCGAGCGAGTCGAGGTACGCGTCGCGGCGGGAGATCCGCTCGACGACACCGTGCTGCGGTCGTATTGCATCGGTGGCGCGCACATGGCGCTGGGCTGGGTGCTGAGCGAGGGCATCGCAGTCGACGCGCAGACGGGCGACGCCCTCGATCTCACGATCCGCTCGTTCGGCGTGATCCGCGCCAAGGACACGCCGCCGATCGAGGTCACGATCGTCGACGACCCGGGTGAGCCGCTCCCGCGCGCGTCGGACGCGGTGTTCGCGTCCGTCGCCGCCGCGACGTGGAACGCCGTCACCGAGGCCGACGGCGACCGACCCGAGACGTTCCCCGCGCGCCGGAGTCGGGCGGCGCGCCGGCTCCGCCGCTGACGCGCCAGTGCCCAGGTCGGCGGCCCGCGATACGTTGAGGCCGTGATCGGGGCGATCGTGTTCGCCGTCGTGATGGTCGTCGGGATCCCCGTGGGGATCATGTTCGGCGGGGCGGTCTGGAGTGCCCTGTTCGGCTACGTGGTGGGTACGGACGTCGAGGCCCGCCACGCCGGGGATCCCGAGTAGGCACCGCATAGCCCGGTCCTGACAGGGGAAGGCTGCCTTCCGTGGCGAAGACGGACAGCCGCACGCGCCTCGCCGGCCGTTACGCGCTCGGCCGGGTGATCGGCCGGGGCGGGATGGGGGACGTGCTCGCCGGTCACGACGAGCGCCTCGACCGAGCGGTCGCGGTGAAGTTCCTCCGCGACGATCTCGCCCGTCATCCCGATCTCCGGCGGCGCTTCGAGTCGGAGGCCCGGGCCGCGGCGGGTCTCTCGCACCCGAACGTCGTCGCGATCTACGACACCGGCGAGACCGACGACGGCATCCCGTACATCGTGATGGAGCGCCTGCGGGGCCGCACCCTCGCCGACGAGATCGAACGGGGGGCGATCGACCCCGCGAGGGCCCGCCGCATCGCGCTGCAGGTGCTCGACGCGCTGTGTGTGGCACACGACGCGGGGATCGTCCACCGCGACGTCAAGCCGGGGAACATCCTGCTGACCGAAGCCGGCGACGCGAAGGTGGCGGACTTCGGCATCGCCAAGAGCGTCGACGACGACCAGACCACCGGCGTGCTCCTCGGGACCGCGGCGTACGTCGCGCCCGAGCGGCTCGCGGGTGATCCCGCGACACCGGGCAGCGACGTCTACTCGCTTGGCGTCGTGCTCTACGAGGCGCTGTCGGGGCGCAAGCCGTTCACCGCGGACTCGCCGATCGGGGTCGTGCGCGCCGTCCAGCGCGGGAAAGCCGAGCCCCTCGACACCGGCGATCCCGAGCTCCGTGCCGTCGTCGAACGCGCGATGGCAAAGGACCCGTCGCGGCGCTTCGGCTCGGCCCGCGACATGGCGCAGGCGCTCGAGGCCGACGCGACCGTGCCGGTCGAGGTGCCGCGCGCGCCGACCCGCACGATGACCCTTGCCCCACCGCCGTCTCGCCGCCCCGTTCGTCCCCCTCGCCGCGGGGAGCGGCGCGCGCTACCTGCGTGGTGGCGTCGCGCCGCCGTGATCGGCGCGCTCGCCGCGGTGCTCGTCGTCGCGCTCTTGCTCGTGGTGGGGGCCCTCTCCAACCACGACGGGTCTTCGCCGATCTCGGGCGGAGGCCAGACGGTCACGTCCACACCGGCGTCACCGTCCGCAGCATCGTCCGGCGGCGCGCAGCTCCCGCCGCGTCTCGAACGAGGGCTGCAACGGCTCGAGGAGTCGATCCGGCAATGAGGCGACTCGCTACCACCGCGGCCGCACTCGTCGTGCTCGTCACGCTGGCCGGATGCGGCGGGAGCGGCGGGCCCGACCTGTCGGCGGGCAACCGGCGCACCCTGCTGTCCCGGGTCGACGCCGTGCGCAGCGCCCTGCAGACGTATGCCCCCGACGCGGCGCGGGTCGAGCTGACGAGCCTGCGCGCCGACGTGTCACGTCTCCAGCGGCGCGACCAGATCTCCGACGAGCAGGCCGCCGACATCCTGTCGGCGGCCGCCGCGCTCGAAGCCGACTTGTCGCTCGCGCCGACGACCACCACGACGCTTCCCTCGGAACCGCAGCACGGGAAGGAAAAGGAGCCGAAGGAGCACGGCGGGAAAGGCGAAGGGGGCTGACCGAGCGGTGTGACTAAGCGGTAGGAAGCAGCCGCGGCTGGCCGAAGCGGTAGCCGACCGAACGCACCGTGTGGATGAAGCCGGCGTGCTCCTCGCCGAGCTTTGCCCGCAGACGGCGCACGTGCACGTCGACCGTGCGTGCGCCGCCGTAGTACTCGTAGCCCCATACCCGTGAGAGCAGCTGCTCGCGCGTGAACACCTTGCCCGGGTGCGTCGCGAAGAACTTCAGCAGCTCGTACTCCATATAGGTGAGGTCGAGTGGCTTGCCACTCAGCGCCGCCTGGTAGGTCTCGAGGTTGAGGACGAGGTCCGCGTACTCGATGATCTCCGGCCGCGCGCCGCGTCCGCTACGCCAGAACAGGTGGCGCAGCCGCGCCTCCACCTCCTTCGGGTGGAACGGAGCAAGACAGAAGTCGTCGAAGAGGTCCTCGCGCAGCTCCAGCTCCGCGAGCTGCGCACCCGACACGAGCAGCAGCACCGGCTCGAGCGCCGAGTCGCGTTTGCGCAACACGCGGCAGATGCCGAATGCGCCTTCCGGGTCGTCCTCGGCGACGACCACCGCGCCCGACCATCCGTCGGGCGGCTCGTGCTGTGTCGCGACCGACGCGTTCGCCACCGCTTTCCACCGGTGGCCCGCGAGGTCGAGCGTCTGCGCGAGCAGCGCCGGCGGCGGATCCGGGTAGACGAGGATGAGGTCCTGCATCACAAGGTGCCCAGGTACCGATCCAGCTCGAACGGCGTGACCTGGGCACGGTAGTCGGACCACTCCGAGCGCTTGTTGCGAATGAAGAAGTCGAAGACGTGCTCGCCGAGCGCCTCGGCGACCAGCTCGGACCCCTCCATCACGTCGACCGCCTCACCGAGCGACCCGGGGAGCGACTGCATGCCCTCGGCCGCCCGCTCCTCGTGGGTCAGCTCGAAGATGTTGTTGGTCGCTTCGGGGGGCAGGTCGTAACCGTCCTCGATGCCCTTGAGCCCGGCCGCGAGCACGACCGAGAACGCCAGGTACGGGTTGCACGCGGGGTCGGGCGAGCGGAACTCGATGCGGGTCGAGCTCTCCTTGCCCTTCTTCGGCAGCGGGACCCGCACGAGCGCCGAGCGGTTGTTGCGCGCCCAGCACACGTAGACCGGCGCCTCGTAGCGGACGTTGAGGCGCTTGTAGGAGTTCACCCATTGGTTCGTGACCGCCGTGATCTCGCGCGCGTGGCCGAGCACGCCGGCGATGAAGCACTTGCCGACCTTCGACAGGCCGTGCTCGTCGCCCGGGTCGTGGAACGCGTTCACGTCGCCCTCGAAGAGCGACAGGTGCGTGTGCATGCCGGACCCGAAGTCGCCGCCGATCGGCTTCGGCATGAACGTCGCGTACACACCGAGGTCGGACGCGACCTTCTTCACCACACGACGGAACGTCATCACGTTGTCGGCCATCGTGAGCGCGTCCGTGTAGCGCAGGTCGATCTCGTGCTGGCTCGGCCCAAGCTCGTGGTGGCTGTACTCGACGGGGATGCCCATCGCCTCGAGCATGAGGATCGTCTGGCGCCGCAGGGTCGAGACGACGCCCAGCTGCGTGAGGTCGAAGAAGCCCGCGTGCTCGAGCGGCTCGGGCGCGTCGAGCGACTTGAAGTAGAAGAACTCCATCTCCGGCCCGGCGTAGAACGTGAAGCCCTTTTCCCGCGCGCGCTCGAGGTTGCGCTTGAGCACGTAGCGGGGATCGCCCTCGAACGGCTCGCCCGAGATGCGTTGCACATCGCAGAAGATCCGGGCTGTCGATGCGTCTCCGTCGCTGTGCCACGGCTCGATCTCGAACGTGTTCGCGTCGGGCATGAGGAGCATGTCCGACTCCTGGACCCGGCTGTAGCCCTCGATCGCCGACCCGTCGAAGGTCATACCCTCCTCGAGCGCGGTCTCGAGCTCGGCGGGGGTGATCTCGGTGCTCTTGAGGAAGCCGAGCACGTCGGTGAAGCAGAGGCGCACGAAGCGCACGCCTCGCTCCTCGACGGTCCGCAGCACGTAGTCGAGCTGCTGGCGCACCTCTACGGCCTCGCTCGCTGCGGACCGGGATACGCGATCCGCGGGCGCCCCCTCGGCTGCTGCTCCGCTCGCTCGCGCACGCTGCGCATGCGACAAGTGTGGCAGGTCGTTGCGCGTGCTCCACCGGCCGGGCCTCCACGGCGCGCCTCTGTAACGGTCCGTTCACACTGGGGCAACGACCGCGAAACTGCCGACCGTGATCCTCCGTCCCGGTGCTTTCGCCACGCGGGCTGGGCTCTGCGTAGGCTCCGCCGGCCCACGAGGCGCCCCGGACGGCGACGTACCGGACCCGAACGACAAGGAGTCGAGGTGGAGAGTCGAACCCCTTCGGAGGTCCTGAAGCTGGCGAGCGACCGCGGCGCGGAGATCGTCGACCTGCGCTTCTGTGACCTGCCCGGCATCATGCAGCACTTCTCGATGCCCATCCACGAGCTCACCGAGGACGGGTTCGAGGACGGCTACGGCTTCGACGGCTCGTCGATTCGCGGGTTCCAGGAGATCCAGGAGTCCGACATGCTCCTGATCCCCGACCCGAACACCGCGATCATCGACCCGTTCCTTGAGCACACCACGCTCAACGTGAACTGCTTCGTGCGCGACCCGGTCACCGGCGAGTCGTACACACGCGATCCGCGCTTCGTCGCGAAGAAGGCGGAGGACTACCTGAAGGGCACCGGCATCGCCGACACGTCGTACTTCGGTCCTGAGGCGGAGTTCTACATCCTCGACCAGGTGCGCTTCGACCAGAACCAGTACTCGGGTTACTACTTTCTCGACTCGGTCGAGGGCGTGTGGAACTCGGGCCGCGACTTCGAGCTCGATGGCATGCCCAACCTCGGATACAAGCCTCGGTACAAAGAGGGGTACTTCCCGGTTCCGCCCATGGACTCGTACCAGGATCTCCGCTCGGAGATGATCTTGACGCTCGAGCGACTCGGCGTGGAGATCGAAGTTCAGCACCACGAGGTGGGCACCGCGGGTCAGGCCGAGATCGACATGCGCTTCGACACGCTGTTGCGCATGGCCGACAAGCTCATGCTCTACAAGTACGTCACGAAGAACGTCGCTCGTGCCCGCGGCAAGTCGGTCACGTTCATGCCCAAGCCGATCTTCATGGACAATGGCTCGGGCATGCACGTGCACCAGTCGCTATGGAGGGGCGGCGAGCCGCTGTTCTTCGACGAGAGGGGGTACGGCAGCATCTCCGACCTCGCGCGCTGGTACATCGGCGGGCTGCTCAAGCACGCGCCCGCTCTGCTCGCGTTCGTTGCTCCGACGACAAACTCGTACAAGCGGCTCGTGCCGGGCTACGAGGCTCCGGTGAACCTCGTGTACTCGCAGCGGAACCGGTCGGCCTGCGTGCGCATTCCGCTGTACTCGAAGAGCCCGAAGGCCAAGCGGCTCGAGTTCCGCTGCCCTGACCCTTCGTGCAACCCGTACCTCGGGTTCGCGGCGATGCTCATGGCAGGGATCGACGGCGTCCAGAACAAGATCGAGCCGCCCACGCCCGTGGATCGCGATCTGTACGACCTTCCGCCCGAGGAGATGGCGAAGGTGCCCCAGGTGCCGGGCTCACTCGACGAGGCGCTCGCCGCGCTCGAGGCCGACCACGACTTCCTGCTCGCCGGTGGCGTGTTCACGGCCGACGTGATCGAGACGTGGTGCGAGTACAAGCGCGAGAACGAGATCGACGCCGTGCGTCTGCGCCCGCACCCGTGGGAGTTCTACATGTACTACGACATCTAGAGATACCGCGCTCTGGCCCTGCACTCTTGTCGCCGTGCCGCGACGCGGTCGCGATCGTCCACCTCACCCAGATGGTGCCGGCCGCTCCACCACCCGCGCACCCTGGTGCCAGTGTGCCGGCTCGTCATGGTCGTTGAGCGGCGGGGGTGGCCTGAGTAGGGTCTGGCGGTCTCGCGGGTCCAGCGGAGGTGGGGCATGCGGTCGAGGCGACGTGTCGCGGGGATGTGTGTTGTGGCGCTGCTGGCCGGCGCCGGTGCCCTGGTGGCCTCCACCCCGCCCGGGTTCTCGGCGGGCACGGCCACCGTCCCGGCCGGGATCTGCTTCGTGACCGTCACCGCCGACGGCGGTCACGGTGCCGCGGTCGGCGCGACCGCGGGCGGCGCTGGCGCGACCGTGACGGCCAGGGTGGGTGTCTCCCCGGCCGAGCTCTTGGACGCCCAAGTTGGCGGGGGCGGCAGCGGGGCGACCGGCGGCGCCGGTGGCGGGGGCGGAGGATCGGGCGGTGGGGGTGGCGCGTCTGCGGTGAGCGGCTCGAGCGGTGCGCTGGTCGTCGCCGCCGGCGGGGGCGGCGCCGGTCTGAACGCGGCGGGAGGCGCCGGCGGGTCTCTCGGCGCCGCGGGCGGGACCGGCGGCTCGTTCTTGGGCGGCGTCGGCGGCGCGGGAGGGTCGGCCGGCGGTGACGGGGGAGCCGGTCTGTCGGGCGGCGGTGGCGTCGGGACCGGCGGTGCCGGTGACTTCGACAACGACGGCGGT
>WNGA01001999.1_pt1 | contig 58363 bp, 45 predicted proteins | sample 5400061 | NCBI WGS metagenome assembly WNGA01 (sample SAMN13153366, study PRJNA577476) | soil metagenome | isolation source: 100 cm soil or saprolite under grassland replicate 2 | place: USA:California | collected 2016-06-15
TTCTGGCCGCTTCTGCGATTCCTGAGCGGGGAACCCTGTGGCTCTCCGGACTCCCCGGCCGAGACCATCCCCAGTCACGATTTCCATTGAAGGGGGACGAGCCGGCTCAAGGTTGGTCCGATGAGGCGCGGGCGGCCGCCCTGTCAAGCCATTCAGAAAGGTAACCCGGGAGGGGATCGTCGAGACATTGAAAAGGTAACCCTGTGATTTGGCAGTCCGGAGTTTTGGTTCTCATTTCATGATGCTTTCCCTTTTTTCCCAGTGCGTTAATTCTGCGAGAGGCAGATCTGAAAAGGGGAAGAAGAAGCCTACTGGGAAGAGGCGTCCTCTGCCCAGTTCAGGTCCGTTAAATATCTTCTTACAAAAAACGCGGCCAGCTTGTCAACTTCAAACACCTATAAATCCTTTACCTGTGCGTGGGATTTGACGGGTAAGCTGTGGTGTTGACGCGGCGGTAGTTACACGCGCCCACGACTCACCAGGTGTCAGCCTGGCCTGACACCCACGGCTCCCGCGCCGGCCTGGGAACCCCGCCCAGGTCTCTGCCCCAGAGTGCACTTACGCCGCCCCTGCCGCACGGCACGAGATCCGTCCCCTGTACCCCGCTCGTGGACGCTGCCCTCTACCGGCCGCGCAGGCCCGCCGAGACCCCCCTCGACGCGCTGCTGGAGTCCCTGTACGAGAGCGTCAAGGGGATGCGGGAGGAGCGCTTCGAGCGGAGCTATCGTTTCTGGCGAGGCCTCGTGGACGCGGTGGTCGCGCGCTACCTCGACTGTGGCGTTTGGGAAAGTGGCTTCGCAACGGTTCGCTGCTGCAGGTGCCCCGAGGAGTTCTTGGTGGCCTTTTCCTGTAAGGGTCGAGGACTCTGTCCCTCATGTGGACCAAGCGGGCGGCGGAGTTGGCGGCTTTCCTCCAGGAGGAGGGCGTGGAGGAGGTGGCTCACGCCCAGTGGGTCTTCACGGTCCCGAAGATGCTGAGGGTGTACTTCCTGCACCACAGGGAGCTTCTGAGTGCGCTGTCGCTGGCCGCCTACGAGACCGTGAAGGAGCTCCTGGCGGCAGCCGTCGCGGAGGAGAAGAGTTTTCGGCCTGGGTTGGTGTCGGTGGTCCAGACTTTCGGCGACAGGGCGAACTTCCACCCGGTTGTCCACCGCTGGTTTCCCGGGGAGGCTGGACGGCTTCAGGGGAGTGGATCGGTGCCGTATGTGGATGAGGCAGCGGCCGAAGAGCTCTTCCGCCACAAGGTCCTAGCCCTCCTCCGGCGAAGAGGGCTGCTGAGCCAGGAGCGGATCGAGCTGCTGTTGTCGTGGAGGCGAAGCGGCTTCTCCGTCCACAACCGGGGCTATGTGCCCGCCGGGGATAGCGAGGGTCTCGAGGCGCTGGTCCGCTACATGATGCGCTCCCCGGTGAGCCTCTCCGGAGGGAACCCTCGTGCTCGGGGGCGACGAAGACGGTCGCGAAAGCCTCGCGGGGGATAGCGTTCCCGCGCACGACTTGGATCGGGTCTTTCGTGAAATCGTGGGAGGTGCCGCTGTTCTTCTCGCACACCAATGTCGAGATGCCCCTGCAGCACCGTGACAGGCCGGTCTTGGCGCCCGCTCGAGCCGGTTGTTGACGAGCACGTTGCCCGCGGCGTCCGTCTTCGCGGGCAGCCCGAGCCGCTCGGCGACCGACACGACGTAGCGCCGCGCGGCCGCCTCGTTCTTCGACCCGCGCGGTATGGCCGCGAAGGCGAGGAAGGGCTTCCAGAGAGCCTTTGGCTCCAAATTGTCGAAATTTTCGGTCATGAAGGCGCCTTTCGAAGACCTTTCGGTCCGAAGAGGCATGATAAGCGCCGGCGAGGGAGCCATGCGAGAGCCGCGCGCGAAAGCCGCGAAAGCCGGCCGGGCTTGACGGTCGCCTCCAGGAAGAGGAAACTCCCCCGTTTTACCGGGCCCGGGACCCGGGAGCGAAGGTGACCATGGACGACGACGGCTATCCCTCACCCCAAGGCCTCTACGATCCCCGCTACGAGCACGACGCCTGCGGATTCGGCTTCGTCGTCGACGTCGCCGGCCGCGCCTCCCATGACATCGTGGAGAAAGCCCTCACCGTGCTCTGCAACCTCGAGCATCGCGGCGCCTGCAGCGCCGAGAAGGACACCGGCGACGGCGCCGGGATCCTGATCCAGACGCCGCACGCTTTCCTCGCGGATGCGATGAGGGAGAAGGGAATCGAGCTGCCGGGGCACGGCGAGTACGCCGCGGGGATGGTCTTCCTGCCGCACAACGGCGGGGGCAAGGCCGAGTGCGAGGCCATCCTCGAAGAGGTCGTGAGGGAAGAGGGGCAGACGGTCATCGGATGGCGCGACGTGCCGACGGTTGACCGGGCCCTCGGCCCGAGCGCCAAGGCCAGCCAGCCGTGTGTCAGGATGGTCTTCGTCGGGCGCGGGCCGTCGTGCCCGGACGAGGTCGCCTTCGAGCGCAAGCTCTACGTGATCAGGCGCCTCGTCGAGAAGAAGGTCTCGCGCTCCTCGACGGCGGGTCGCACGCGCTTCTACATCCCGAGCCTCTCGTACAAGACGATCGTCTACAAGGGGATGCTCAACGCGCCGCAGCTCTCGGGGTACTACCCCGAGCTCTCCGACGCGCGTGTCGTCTCGGCGATCGGCATGGTCCACTCGCGCTTCTCCACGAACACCTTCCCGTCGTGGTCGCGCGCGCATCCGTACAGGTACATCTCCCACAACGGCGAGATCAACACGCTGCGCGGGAACATCAACTGGATGCACGCGCGCCAGTCGATGATGCGCTCCTCGCTCTTCGGCAACGAGCTCCACAAGGTGCTGACGGTCATCGACACGGACGGCTCGGACTCGGCGATGTTCGACAACGTGCTCGAGCTCCTCGTCCTGGCGGGCAGAGAGCTCCCGCATGCGATGATGATGATGGTGCCGGAGCCGTGGAACCGCCACGAGGAGATGAGCCCAGCCAAGCGCGCCTTCTACGAGTTCCACTCCTGCCTGATGGAGCCGTGGGACGGCCCCGCATCGATCGCCTTCACGGACGGGATCCGCGTCGGCGCGGTCCTCGACCGCAACGGTCTTCGCCCGAGCCGCTACTACGTGACCGACGACGGCCTCGTCGTGATGTCCTCGGAGGTCGGCGTCCTCGACATCCCGCCCGAGAAGGTGCTCGAGAAGGGGCGCCTTCAGCCCGGCCGTATGTTCCTCGTCGACACCGAGGAGAAGCGGATCATCTCGGACGACGAGCTCAAGGAGCGGATCGCGCGGAGCGGCCCCTGGGCCGAGTGGCTCGCGCAGTCCCTCGTCCGGCTCGACGAGCTGCCCAAGCCCGCTCACGTCATCGAGCCCGATCACGAGACGGTCCTCAGGCGCCAGGAGGTCTTCGGGTACACCTCGGAAGAGGTCAAGCTCCTCATCGACCCGATGGCCACCGACGCCACCGAGCCCGTCGGCTCGATGGGAGACGACACGCCGCTCGCGGTCCTCTCGGAGAGATCGCAGCCCCTGTTCAACTACTTCAAGCAGCTCTTCGCGCAGGTGACCAATCCGCCCGTCGACGCCATCCGCGAGGAGATCATCATGGCGTCAGAGACCTCGGCGGGCCCCGAGGGCAACCTCCTCGAGCCGGGTCCGGACTGCTCGCGCCAGCTCGAGCTGAAGAACCCCGTCCTTCTCAACGAGGAGCTCGAGAAGATCCGCGCGCTCGACGGCAGCGCCGCCTGCCGTGGGCTGAAGGCCGTGACGATCCCGATGCTCTTCGACCCCACCGGGGGCGGCTCCGCGCTGCGCAAGGCGCTCGAGGACCTGCGCTGGAAGACCTCGGAGGCGATCGCCGAGGGGCACAACATCGTGATCCTCACGGATCGCGGGCACGACGCCGACTGGGCTCCGATCCCATCGCTCCTCGCCGTCTCGGCCGTGCACCACCACCTCATCGGCGATGGGACGAGGACGCGCATCGGCCTCATCCTCGAGTCGGGAGAGCCCCGCGAGGTCCATCATTTCGCGACGCTCATCGGCTACGGGGCGAGCGCTTTCAACCCGTACCTCGCGTTCGAGACCGTGCACGACCAGGTCCGGCAGGGAATGGTGCCGGGACCGGCGGACGTCGCCGAGAAGAGGTTCATCAAGGCCGCGGTCAAGGGGATCGTCAAGGTCATCTCCAAGATGGGCATCTCGACGATCCAGAGCTACCACGGCGCGCAGGTCTTCGAGGCCGTCGGCCTCTCGCAGGACTTCGTCGACGAGTACTTCACCTGGACCTCCACGCGCATCGGCGGCATCGGCATCGACGCAGTGGCCAGGGAGGCGCGGATGCGCCATGAGCGGGGCTTCCCGCCGAAGCGCCCGATCGTCCACACGAGCCTCCCCGCCGGCGGCAAGTACCACTACAGGACCGACGGCGAGTTCCACCTCCTCAACCCCGAGACGATCTACCGCCTGCAGTACGCCTGCAGGAGCGGGAGCTACAAGGCCTTCAAGGAGTACTCGAGCCTCGTCGACGATCAGTCGAAGACGCTCGCGACGCTCCGCGGCCTGATGGACCTCCTCCCCGGCGTCAAGCCGGTGCCCATCGACGAGGTCGAGCCCGTCGAGGCTATCGTCCGCCGCTTCAAGACGGGCGCCATGAGCTACGGCTCCATCTCGCAGGAGGCGCACGAGGCGCTCGCCATCGCGATGAACCGGCTGGGCGCCAAGTCGAACACCGGCGAGGGCGGCGAGGACCCGTCGCGCTACGAGCCTCTGACCAACGGCGACTCGAAGAACTCCGCCATCAAGCAGGTGGCCTCGGGCCGCTTCGGCGTCACGAGCCACTACCTCGTCAACGCGCGCGAGCTCCAGATCAAGATGGCCCAGGGGGCCAAGCCGGGCGAGGGAGGGCAGCTCCCGGGCTCGAAGGTCTATCCGTGGATCGCCAAGGTGCGTCACTCGACGCCCGGCGTCGGGCTCATCAGCCCGCCCCCGCATCACGACATCTATTCGATCGAGGATCTGAAGGAGCTCATCCACGACCTGAAGAACGCCAACCACCACGCGCGCATCTCGGTCAAGCTCGTCTCCGAGGTCGGCGTGGGAACGATCGCCGCGGGTGTCGCCAAGGCCCGCGCCGACGTCGTCCTGATCTCGGGGCACGACGGCGGCACGGGCGCGAGCCCCCTCACCGCCATCAAGCACGCGGGCCTTCCCTGGGAGCTCGGCCTCGCCGAGACCCATCAGACGCTCGTCCTCAACGACCTCAGGAGCCGGATCGTCGTCGAGGTCGACGGCCAGCTGAAGACCGGGCGCGACGTCGTGATCGGAGCACTCCTCGGCGCCGAGGAGTTCGGCTTCGCGACGGCGCCCCTCGTCGTTCTCGGCTGCATCATGATGCGGGTCTGCCACCTCAATACGTGTCCCGTCGGCGTCGCCACGCAGGACCCGCGCCTGAGGGCCCGCTTCGCCGGCGACCCGGAGCACGTCGTCAACTTCATGCGCTTCGTCGCCATGGAAATTCGCGAGTACATGGCCAAGCTCGGCTTCAGGACGATCGAGGAGATGGTGGGCCGCTCCGAGAGGCTCGAGATGCGGCGCGCCGTCGACCACTGGAAGGCGCGAAACCTCGACTACAGCCGCATCCTCTTCAAGCCTACCGTGCCGCGCACCTACAAGAGGACGTGCCGTTTCCCGCAGGAGCACGACATCGACCAGACGCTCGACGTCACGACTCTCTTCCCGCTGGCCAAGCCCGCCCTCGACGAGGGCAGGCCTGTCCGCGCGACTCTTCCCATCCGCAACACGAACCGCGTCGTGGGCACGATGACCGGAAGCGAGCTGACGCGCCGCTGGGGCGCCAAAGGGCTGCCGGAGGATACGATCCTCTTCAAGTTCAACGGCTCGGCGGGCCAGTCGTTCGGCGCCTTCATCCCGAGCGGGCTGACGCTCGTCCTCGAGGGCGACTCGAACGACTACATCGGCAAGGGGCTCTCGGGCGGCAAAGTGATCGTCTTCCCTCCGAAGGAAGCGACCTTCGTCCCCGAGGCGAACGTCGTGATCGGTAACGTCGCGTTCTACGGCGCCACGTCCGGCGAGGCGTACATCCGGGGCGTCGCGGGCGAGCGCTTCTGCGTCCGCAACTCGGGGGTTTCGGCCGTAGTGGAGGGCGTCGGCGACCACGGCTGCGAGTACATGACCGGTGGACGCGTCGTCGTCCTCGGCGCCACGGGACGCAACTTCGCAGCGGGCATGTCGGGGGGGCTCGCGTGGGTCCTCGACGAGGACGGCACGTTCCCCAAGCGCTGCAACCGCCAGATGGTCTCCCTCTCGCCGCTCTCGGACCCCGAGGAGGTCGCGATCGTCCGCAGGATGGTGGAAAAGCACGCCGAGTACACCGGGTCGACACTCGCCGGGCGGATCCTCGCCGAGTGGGACGATGCCCTGGCCGCGTTCGTGCGGGTGATGCCGAACGACTTCGCGCGTGTCCTGGCCGCTCAGGCCGAGATGCGCGCGCGCGGTCTTTCGGACGAGGAGGCCGAGATGGCAGCCTTCGAGCAGAACGTCAAGGACGCCCTCCGCGTCGCGGGGAACTGACCATGGGCAAGCCGACCGGATTTCTCGAGTACCCGCGCGAGCCCCAGCACGACCGCTCGCCGCTGACGCGCATCAAGGACTGGGACGAATCGCACGAGAGAACGCCGGAGAAGATTCTGCGGGAGCAGGCGGCCCGCTGCATGGAGTGCGGGATCCCGTTCTGTCACACCGGCATCCTCATCGCCGGCATGACGAGCGGCTGCCCGGTCAACAACCTCATCCCCGAGTGGAACGACCTCGCCTGGCGCGGGCAGTGGCGCGAGGCGTGGATCCGCCTCGCCAAGACAAACAACTTCCCGGAGTTCACCGGCCGCGTCTGTCCGGCCCCTTGCGAGGGCAGCTGCACGCTCGGCATCAACGCGCCCGCGGTCACCATCAAGTCGATCGAGTGCGAGATCGTGGACAGGGCCTTCGAGGAGGGCTGGATCTCGCCCGAGCCGCCAGCGAGGAGGACCGGCAAGAGCGTCGCGATCGTGGGCTCGGGGCCCGCGGGCCTCGCCGCGGCCGCGCAGCTCAACAAGGCCGGCCACTCCGTCACCGTCTTCGAGCGTGCCGACCGGATCGGCGGGCTCCTCATGTACGGCATCCCGAACATGAAGCTCGACAAGAGGTTCGTCGAGCGGCGCGTGAAGATGATGGAGGCCGAAGGCGTCAGCTTCGTCACGAAGACCGAAATCGGCAAGCACATTCCGGCCTCCGTCCTCCTCAACGAGTACGACGCCGTCGTCCTCTGCGGAGGGGCGACGCACGGGCGTGACCTGCCGATCGAAGGGCGGAGCCTCTCGGGGATCCACCTCGCGATGGACTTCCTCACCCAGAGCACCAAATCGCTCCTCGACTCGGGCCACGCCGACGGCCGCTACGTCTCGGCCAAGGGCAAGAACGTCGTCGTCATCGGCGGCGGCGACACCGGCACCGACTGCGTCGGCACGGCCGTACGCCACGGCGCAAAGAGCGTCGTCCAGCTCGAGATCCTGCCGCGTCCTCCGGCCGAGCGCGCCAGCGACAACCCGTGGCCTCAGTGGCCGAAGATCTACCGCATGGACTACGGCCAGGAGGAGGTCGCCGCTCTCTGGGGCGCGGATCCGCGGCGCTACTCGATGACGGCCAAGCGCTTCATCGGCAACTCCGGGCAGGTCCAGGAGGTTCACGCGATCGAGGTCGAATGGGTCAAGGGCGACAACGGACGCCTCGTCCCGCGGGAAGTCCCGGCTACTGACAAGATCCTCCCCGCCGAGCTCGTCCTCCTCGCACTCGGCTTCATCGGTCCCGAGCGCCCTGTGATCCAGCAGCTCGGAGTCAAGGTCGATGAGCGCGGCAACGTCTGGACGGACGAGGACAAGATGACGTCGATCCCCGGCGTCTTCGCGGCGGGCGACATCTCGCGCGGCCAGTCTCTCGTCGTCTGGGCCATCCGCGAAGGCAGGATTGCGGCCCGGTCGGCGGACCGGTACCTCTCGCACGGGGAGACGGTGCTGGCGCTGTAGGGCCTCTGTACCCCGCCTGCGCCGGCGCGGCCCCGCCTCGAAGCCGTGGTTCACAAGATCCACTCGAAGGGTGACTACACCGCTTCCGTCGAGGTCAAGGACGGGAAGGTCGCGGGCATGCACGTGAAGCATGCCAAGAAGGGCGACTTGCCCGTCAAGAAGTACAAGACGAACAAGAAATGGCTGCGGGCCCGTCCGCCGGCGTCCAGTACGCCTCGTTGATCCTCGCGCAGACGTACGTCGGGACCGTCTACATCGGCTACGCCTGTGCCGGTGCAGGCGGGCCGCTTATAGGCATAGCGCGCAAGCCACCAGCGGTGAGCCTGGCCCAGGCTGCGCCGAACGCATTTACATTCATGAGATAGTTCTCAGGATAACAGGGGAAATTCCGATGTCTGAACAGAAGAAGAAGCAACCGGGTTTAGCGACCTTGGCCGTGCACTGCGGCCAGCAGCCGGATGCGACCACCAACGCCCGCGCGGTGCCGATTTATCAAACCACCTCGTATGTGTTCAACGACGCCGATCATGCCGCGCGCCTATTCGCGCTGCAGGAGTTCGGCAACATCTACACCCGCATCATGAACCCGACGACGGATGTCTTCGAGAAGCGCATTGCCGCCCTGGAAGGCGGCGTGGCCGGACTGGCGCTGGCCTCCGGCCAGGCCGCGGAAACGCTGACTATCATCACCTTGGCCGGAGCCGGCGACGAGATCGTTTCCACCACCTCGCTCTATGGCGGCACCTACAACCTGTTCCACTACACCTTGCCCAAACTGGGCATCAACGTACGCTTCGTGGATGGCGCCGATTACGAAGGTCTGAAAAAAGCCATCAATGCCAAAACCAAGGCGGTGTACACCGAGACCGTGGGCAATCCCAAGCTCGACATCGTGGATATTGAGAAGCTGGCGCAGATTGCGCACGCCGGCGGCGTGCCGCTGGTTATCGATAACACCACCCCTTCCCCGGCGCTCTGCCGGCCGCTGGAGTGGGGAGCGGATATCGTGGTCGATTCGGCCACCAAGTTCATCGGCGGGCACGGCACCTCCATCGGGGGCGTCATCGTGGACGGCGGGAAGTTCGATTGGAAGGCCTCTGGGCGCTTCAAGGATTTCGTCGAGCCCGACCCGTCCTATCACGGTGTCAGCTACACGGAAGCCTTCGGACCGCTGGCATTCATCATCAAGGCGCGCGTGCAAGGACTGCGCGACACCGGGGGATGCCTGTCGCCCTTCAACGCTTTCCTGTTGCTGCAAGGCGCCGAGACGCTGCACCTGCGCATGCAGCGCCACTCAGAAAACGCCCAGGCCGTGGCCCAATTCCTGGAGAAACACAAGGCAGTTGCCTGGGTAAACTACCCGGGACTGGCCAGCAGCCCGTATCATGCCCTGGCCAGGAAGTACCTGCCCACCGGGGCCGGCGCGATTATCACCTTCGGCATTCGCGGCGGGTTTGCAGCCGGCAAGGCGTTCATTGACGCGCTGGAGCTGTTCAGCCTGCTGGCCAACATCGGCGATGCCAAGTCCCTGGTGATCCATCCGGCATCCACCACCCACCAGCAACTGAGCCTGGAAGAGCAGGCGTCCACCGGCGTCACCCCGGACCTGGTGCGGCTCTCGGTCGGCATCGAGGACATCAACGACATCCTTGCCGACCTCGACCAGGCGCTGGCCAGGAGCGCCGGCCAACCCAAGGGCGCGGGAGCGGCATAAGCATGAATCCGGTACTGCAACCCACATCGGAAGGCGACTTCACATTCAGCTGTGACGAGCCGTACCGGCTGGACGGGGGCGGCCAGCTCCAGCCGCTCGCCCTGCACTATGCCACCTATGGGACGCTGAACGCGCGCCGCGACAATGTCGTGCTGGCCTGCCATGCCCTCTCCGGCTCGGCGCGCGTGGCCGACTGGTGGCCGGAGATGTTCGGCCCGGGCAAGGCCTTTGACCTCGCGCGCGACTGCATCCTCGGCATCAACGTCATCGGCTCCTGTTACGGCTCCACCGGCCCGGGTTCGCTGGACCCGCGTACCGGTGAGCCGTACGGTCCCGATTTTCCCGTCGTCACCATCCGTGACATGGTGCGCACCCAGGCGCGGCTCCTGGATCATCTGGGCATCGAGCGGCTGCGCGTGGTGGTGGGCGGCTCCATCGGCGGCATGCAGGCGTTGCAATGGGCGGTGGACTTCCCCGATCGCGTGGAATCCTGCGTCAGCATTGGCGCGATGCCGCTCTCCGCCCTGGGGTTGGCGCTCAACCATGTGCAGCGGCGGGTAATCCAGCTTGACCCCGGCTGGCTCGGCGGGCGGTACCAGCCCGATCAGCAGCCGGCCGGCGGACTGGGGCTGGCGCGCGCCCTGGCCATGTGCACGTACAAGTCGGCGGCGCTGTTCGCCGAGCGCTATGCCCGCAACCCGAACCGCAGCGGCGAGAACCCCCACAACTCCATGGCCGAACGGTTCGACGTCGCCGGCTACCTTGATTACCAGGGCAAGATCTTCGTCAAGCGCTTCGACGCGAACACCTACCTGGTGCTCTCCAAAGCCATGGACCTGTTCGACCTGGGCCGCGGCTACGAGTGCGAAGAAGAAGCGTTGAAGCGCGTGCGGGCCCGGCTGCTGCTGGTGGGGATTTCCTCCGACTGGCTGTTCCCCGCCGCCGAGGTGCGCGTGCTGGCGGAACGCCTGCGCGGCGTCGGCGCGGACTGCACATACGAGGAGCTGGAGTCCAGCCACGGCCATGATGGATTCCTGGCGGAGCCGCAGTCGCTGGCCAGGATCGTGGCGCCGTACTTCGAAGACAAGCGCGGCCGCGCGAAGGTGCTGAGGATGTCGTAGCCCCGTGCGCCGGGAGGAAAATAGCCGGCGACAACCCTGATTGTTGTCACCCTGAGCGAGGGCGGCGCCGCGTCGCGCTGCACGGGCACTAACACATTCGGCCGGACCCGTTTACTACAACCGCGCGATTTGGATGACCATCTCCGATTCTATTGAAGGTGTTACGCCAGGACCAGCTCCGGCTCGTTATGCCGCAGCCGCAGGTTGGTAGTAAGCAACTATTGGGATGACATCTGGCATAGTAACTGGGCAGCACATGTATGTTCGTTATCCCATACGAAACTTTAGATGTCCTTTTTGCGGCACGAAAATGCCAACTAAACAGCACAAGGGCTGGGAACCATGGAAGTGCCCTGGCTGTTCTCGGGAGCTCCAGTTTTCGGAGAGTCACGGTTGGGTCGTACAACCGTGTTTCTTCGGACTGGCACTGCTGTCTTTGTATCTGCTGGGATTAGGCCCTGAAGCGCGCGGCCTCGATGCCGTAGCGCTTTAAGCGGTAGCCGAAGATGCGCTCGGTGGTCTGCAGGAGCCGCGCGGCCTTCGCGCGGTTTCCCCGCGCGATCTTCAGGCTGTCGAGGAGCAGGTCCTTCTCGTAGGCCGACATCGCCGCCCCGAGCGATTGGGGCGGCAGCGTCCCCGAGACCTCTGCGGTCTGGAGGGTCGGCGGCAGGTGGTGGGCGTGGAGGACGCCGCCGTCGCAGACGAGGACCGCCCGCTCGATGCAGTTCTCCAGCTCGCGCACGTTGCCGGGCCAGTGATAGCTCATGAGCACGTCGATGGCGGGCGTCGAGATCCTCCGCACGTCCTTCCGATGCTTCTTGGCGTATTTCTCGACGAAGTGGTCGGCCAGGAGCGGGATGTCCGGCCGGCGATCCCGCAAGGGCGGCAGGAAGATCGTGAAGACGTTGAGGCGGTAGTAGAGGTCCTCGCGAAAGGCCCCCTTCGCCATGGCGGCCTCGAGATCCCTATTCGTCGCCGTGACGACGCGGACGTCGACCGAGACCGGATGGAGGCCTCCGAGGCGCTCGAACTCCCGCTCCTGCAGGACCCGCAGGAGCTTGACCTGCGTGGCGACCGACAGGTCCCCGACCTCGTCCAGGAAGAGCGTCCCGCCGTCGGCCAGCTCGAAGCGCCCCTTCTTCTGGGTCCGCGCGTCGGTGAAGGCGCCCGGTTCGTAGCCGAAGAGCTCGGACTCGATGAGGCTCTCGGGAAGAGCCGCGCAGCTGACCCTGACGAACGGCTTGCCCGAGCGCGGCGAGTGGTAGTGGAGGGCGTGAGCCACCAGCTCCTTTCCCGTCCCCGACTCCCCGCGAATCAGGACCGTGGTGTCGCGGGGCGCGGCCTGCGCCACCTGCTCGTAGAGCTCCTCCATCGGCCGGCTGTGGCCTACGATGTTCTTTAGCTCGTAGCGCCCCTTCAGCTCACGCTTGAGCTTGCGGTTCTCGTCGAGAAGCCGCTCGCGCTCCACCTCCATGAGCCGGCCGACGTGCATGGCCTGGCCCAAGAGCGAGGCGACGACCTTCAGGAACGAGGTTGTGCGGGCGAAGTCTCGCGAGGGGTCGTAGGAAAGCGCCAGTCCGAGCGCTCCCATTGTCCGACCCTCGACGACGAGAGGGACTGAGACGAAGCTCAGCTCGCCACGCGCGACGGTAGAGGAGGGAAGGACTTCGTGGGGCGTCTTGAGCAGCGGCTCGCGAGAGACCTGGGGGACGACGATCGCCTTCCCGCTCGTGACGACGCGTCCGGTGATCCCTTCACCGGGGCGCAGCCGGACCGGCGAGCGCCGAGCTCCGGGAAGACCGGCAGACGCCTCGAGCCTCAGCTCGCCGGTCGCCTCGTCCACGAGGGCCGCCGTGGCGCCTGCCGCCCCGTATCCCTCGCAGAGAGTCGCGAGGGCGCCCTCGAGCGCGGCGCGGAAGCTGCGCGCCGCCCCCAGGAGCTGCGACAGCTCGAGAAGAGCCGAGAGCTCACGCCCGTCCGGAGGGGCGGCGGCCCGGAGTCGCGGCATCACCGGATCCTACAGGAATGTCGGAATCTATGGCAAGCGCGACAAGGCTGTAACCACCCCTAGAAGAGTTTCGGAAAATTGATGTCGAGCTGCACGGTCCACTTCCACTTTCCGTTGAGCCCCTCGTCGTTGAACCAGACAGGCCCGGTGAGAAGGCTGATGTCCTTCGTGAAGAAGTAGTAGAGGCCGCCGCCGCCGCCGCCGAGAACATTCTTGCCCGACGCATAGTCCGCGGCGAACACGAGCCGGTTGAACTCGTTTCCGTCCTTGTCCTTCGTGGGAACGAACCCCCGGTCGAACGCGATCATGAAACCGGTGTTCTTCGCCTCGCCCGTGCTCGACACCAGAGACGCGTGGTTCCCAAGATACGGGCCGACGGAGAGGCGCCCGACCCCGGGGATCGTCTTGCCGATGATCACGTGCGCGATGTCGAAGTCCGTTCGGGACGGCCCGCTCGTCTTGGTGCCGACGCTGAAGATCCCGATCTCGAAGGCGGGTTGGCCCTTGAACCAGACGTCCTCGGGCGAGCCGATCTTGGCGTTGAAATACCACGGGTCGTCGGCGCCGCCGAAGTAGTCGACTCCGAATTCCATCTGCACCTTGGAAGAGAGGGCGATCCCGACCTCCGGCAGCGTCAGGTCGGTCGGGAAGGAGCCGCCGCCGTCCGAGGCCTTCCTGCCAACCGTGAAGTAGTTGTCGACCCCGAGGTGAAAGACCCCATGAGGTTGAATGTCCAGGGTCATCGGCGTCCAGAAGGTCGTGGACGGCCCGGCGCGGGCGACGGCCGCGGGAAACAGGAGCGCGATCAGGCCTGCGCCGAGAACGAGAAGACCGAGGTGGAAACGGCAGCGCCGGGGAGTCGGTCCGAGCATGGAGACTCCTTTCATGGGGCCCCTCCGCGGAGGGGCCCGGTTTGCAGGTTCGGGTTCCTCGAGTCATCTACTTGTGCTGAAGCATGTGGACCGGGGTGACGGCGTCCCTGTCGATCTCGCCCGTCCGGATCCTCACGAGCCTCTCCACTGGCATGACGAAGATCTTCCCGTCGCCCACGTCGCCCGTCTTGGCCGCCCCGACGATCGCGTTGATCGTCACGTCCACGAACGGCTCGGAGACGCCGATGTCGAACCGGATCTTCTCGTGGAACTCGTAGACGAGCGGCTGTCCGCGATAGCTCTCGAGGACGGTCTTCTCTCCTCCGTGGCCCAAGACGCGCGTGATCGTGAGCCCTTCGACCTCGGCCTTGAAGAGGGCCGCCTTCACGTCTTCGAGCTTCTCGGGGCGGATGATGGCGGTGATCATTTTCATCGGATCGTCGCTCCTCTCACTTGGCGCCGGCGGGCGGGGGCGTGCTGCTCTCCACGAGCACGGGCTACCCGACCTTGGCGGGCGCGCTGGCGAAGACCGGGAAGTGGACCGGGGAGCCCTCGCCGGGGTAGCCGGGAGCCGAGACCTCGTTGAAGTCCAGGCCCTGCATCTCGTACTCCGGCCTCACGCGCATGCCGATGGTGACGTCGAGAACCTTTGAAGAGAGCGAAGCTCGCACCTCCGACCCAGAGGAGGTTGGCGCCGATGCCCACGAACTGCGCCACGAGCTGCCGCGGGTCGCCGTAGAGGAGGCCGGCGACCCCAGCCGCCGGGCCGCTGTTCAGCCCGCCGCCGTAGGTCCCGTCGGCCAGGAGGCCCAGCGCGATCAGCCCCCACGCGCCGTTGACGCCGTGCACGGCGATGGCGCCAACCGGGTCGTCGATCTTCAGCCTGTTCTCGCTGAAGAGCGCGGCGAGGACCACGAGGACGCCGGCCACGGCGCCGATGAGGACCGCCGAGGGAGCGGTCACAAAGGCGCACGGCGCGGTGATGGCGACCAGGCCCGCCAGCATGCCGTTGACGGCCATCGAGAGGTCGGGCCGCTTGAACTTCTTCCACGTGGTGAGGTAGGCGAAGAGAGCGCCCGAGGCGGAGGCGAGCATCGTGTTCGTCGCCACGACCGCGATCCTCAGGTCGGTCCCCGAGAGCGTGGAGCCGGCGTTGAAGCCGAACCAGCCGAAGGCCAGGATGAAGCAGCCGAGGACCGCCATCGGCAGGTTGTGGCCGGGGATCGCCTGCGCGTGACCCTTGACGTACTTGCCGATCCGCGGCCCGAGGACGTAGGCGCCCGTCAAGGCCATCACGCCTCCCGTGAGGTGGACCCGCCCGAGCCGGCGAAGTCGAAGTACCCGTGGCCGAGCCCGACGTACTTGCCGAGGGTGGACAGCCAGCCGCCTCCCCAGGCCCACGCGCCGAAGATCGGGTAGATGATCGCCGAGCCGACGAAGCCGTAGATCACAAATGCGGGAAGCTTCCAGCGCTCCGCCATCGCTCCCGTCGGGATCGTGAGCGCCGTGTCCATGAAGACCATCTGGAACAGGAGAGGCAGAACGCGGCCACGTCGTACGAGACCCGGTCAGGAAGAACCCGCTACCGCCGAAGAGCCCCCACGTGTTACCGCTGATGACCGGGCCGATGAGCTTGCTCATCCCCTCAGGCGCGCTCACGGCCGAGCCGATGGGGGAACCCGAGCCCCCCATCTGAAGCGCGAAGCCGGCCACCCAGAACCCCAGGATTCCGAGCCCGTAGACCATGAAGTTCATCGTCATCGTGTGGGCGGCGTTCTTGGCGCGGGTGAAGCCGGTCTCCGCCAGGGCGAAGCCCGCCTGCATGAACATCACGAGGAAGCCGGCCACCAGCGTCCAGACGAAGTTCAGCGATACCCGTGTCTGTCCGAGGGCGGCCCCGATCTCCTCCAGCGTGGGCTTGCCCGCGACCTTCGATGGAACGTTGGCGATTCCACCGGTCTTGTCGCCGGTGGCGTCGGCCAGGACGTCCCACGACGTCAGGAGCAACCCGCCAGCACCAGGAAGAGAACCGGTCTCCTTCCATCGAGCTTCGTGAAGTTCATAGGCCCTCTCCTTTCACGCGTCTCCGCGGCATCGCACATTGCCTCCCGTTGTGACGGCCCCATCGCACGGCGCGTGCCAGCTCGCGTCTCTTCTGGGCATTCGGTTGGAAGTGATTCCAGGACCGCTGTTAGAGGCCGCAAGCCGCCTTGTCATGACCCTGTCGCAGGTAACAAACCTGTCACCTGCATCCCTAAAGTTGACGAAAATGTCAGACAGAGCGGGAATGTAGCAGTCGATCGACCCGTCCCAAGCCTGTCGTCCGAGAAGGGTACGAGCCGAGCACCTTCAGATACGGGCATTCGCCCGCGAGCGTCGCGATCGCGCGCGCCGGGGCGTCCTCGGCCTCGGCCCCCTCGAAGTCGGCGTAGAAGAGGTACTCCCACGGGTGGCGCGGCACCGGGCGCGACTCGAGCTTGGTGAGGTTGAGCCCGTGCGCGTCCAAGACGTTCAGGCAATGCGCGAGCGCGCCGGGCCGGTGCGGCGTCGAGAAGACGAGCGAGGTCTTGCACGGAATGCGCGGATCCAGCCGGATCGGAATGGCCGAGACGAGCACGAAGCGCGTCCAGTTCTCCTCCTGGTCCGTGAGATCGCGCGCGAGGACCGCGAGTCCATTGAGCTGCCCCGCCTCCTCCGAGGCGATCGCCGCCTGCGTCGGATCTCCCGTCTCCTTCACGTGGCGGGCAGCCTCGGCGGTGTCGAAGAACGGCACGCGGGAGGCATCCGGCAGCCCCGCGAGAAAGCGGTTGCACTGGACGAGCGCCTGCGGGTGTGAAAGGACGCTTCGGATCCGTTCGAGCACCGCACCGGGGAGCCCAAGCAGACAGTGGCGCACCTCGAGAATCTCCTCGCCGACGATCCTCAGGTCGGTGTGCCTCAGGAGATCGTAGGTCTCATTGATCGAGCCGGCGGTCGTGTTCTCGATCGGCAGAAACGCGTAGCCGACGGCGCCGGACTCCGCCTCCGCCAAGACGCGCGCGAAGGTCGGGAAACCGTGGAACTCCATCGAGGAGGCGCGGTCGCCGAAGTATTTGCGCGCGGCAAGCTGGCTGTAGGCCCCCTCGCCGCCCTGGAACGCCACGATGTGGGCGTTTCCGAGCGAGCGCTCGGCCACGCGGCGGTCGAGGAGCACCTCCTCCTGCACCTTCACCGACATGGCGATGACCTCGCGAAAGATCTCCGTGGCGCGGAACGGGTCGAGCCCAAGCTCGCGAGCGAGCGCCTCGACTCGCGAGAGGAGCTTCGCTTCCCTTTCGTGGTCGCGCAGGAACAGCGCTCCCTGCGCCTTCAGCCGCCCGACCTCGGCGACGCGCTTCATCCGCTCGGCCAGCGTCTCCAGAAGACGCCGGTCGGTCTCGTCGATGCGCTGCCGCAGGGCCTCGAGCTCGTCCATTCTGCTATCCTTCGCGGTCCGATCGAGCGCGGTGAGATTAGCTCAGTCGGTAGAGTATCGGACTGTGGCTCCGATGGTCGCGGGTTCGAATCCCGTCTCTCCGATAGACTGAGTCCGCGATGGGCGAGACCCTCTTCCAGAAGACCTGGGATTTGCACGCGGTGAGGCGCCTGCCGACCGGGCAGACGCAGCTCTTCGTGGGGCTGCATCTCGTCCACGAGGTGACGAGCCCCCAGGCTTTCGAGATGATCCGGCGCCGCGGATGGACCGTGCCGTTTCCGTCGCGGACCGTGGCCACGGTCGACCACATCGTGCCGACGCGCGACGTCGCCCGGCCGTTCCGCGATCCCCAGGCCGAGGAGATGCTGACGGAGCTGGAGAAGAACTGCCGCGCGTTCGGCATCCCGCTCCACGGCCTCGGCTCCGACCGTCAGGGGATCGTGCACGTCATCGGGCCTGAGCTCGGCCTGACCCAGCCGGGGATGACGATCGCCTGCGGCGACAGCCACACCTCCACGCACGGGGCCTTCGGCGCGCTGGCCTTCGGTGTCGGGACCTCGCAGGTGCGCGACGTTCTGGCATCCCAGTGTCTCGCCCTCGACCCTTTGAAGGTGCGTCGCATCGACGTCGAGGGGACGCTCTCGCCGGGCGTCTACGCCAAGGACGTGATCCTCGCGATCATCCGCCGGCTCGGAGTCAAGGGAGGCGTCGGCTACGCCTACGAGTACGGAGGCTCCGCCGTCGATCGGATGACGATGGAGGAGCGCCTGACGCTCTGCAACATGTCGATCGAGGGGGGAGCGCGCGCGGGCTACGTGAACCCCGACGCGACGACGGTCGAGTACCTGCGCGGGCGCCCGTACGCGCCGCGGCCCAAGCTTTTTGCGCGGGCGGCCTCCTGGTGGCTCTCACGCGCCTCTGACCCGGACGCGCCATACCACGACCGGGTCCGTTTCGAGGCGGCGAAGATCGAGCCGGCCGTGACCTGGGGGATCAACCCCGGGCAGGTCGTAGGCGTGACCGAGCGGATCCCGAAGCCGTCCGACGTCTCGGACAACGCCCGAGAGGCCGTCTCGGAGGCGCTCGCCTACATGGGCTTCGGGGGGGGCGAGCCGATCCGCGGAACCAGGATCGACGTCGCGTTCATCGGATCGTGCACGAACGGCCGCCTCTCGGATCTGCGCGAGGCAAGCCGCGTGGCCAAGGGGCGCCGCGTGGCGCCCGGAGTGAAGGCCCTCGTCGTCCCCAGCTCGCAGGCCGTGCGCGCCGCCGCCGAGCGCGAGGGGCTCGACGTCGTGTTTCGCGAAGCCGGCTTCGAATGGAGGGAGCCGGGCTGTTCGATGTGCCTCGCCATGAACCCGGATCGCCTGGAGGGACGGCAGGTCTGCGCCTCGTCGTCGAACCGGAACTTCAAGGGACGGCAGGGGAGCCCGACGGGGCGCACGCTCTTGATGAGCCCGGCCATGGTGGCGGCGGCCGCCGTCGCGGGCGAGGTCGTGGACGTGAGGACGATGCTGAGATGACGACCGCGATCACGCGCATCGAGGGGACGGCGCTCCCTCTCCGCGGCGACGACGTCGACACCGATCGGATCATCCCGGCGCGTTTCCTCGTCTCGGTCACGTTCGAAGGGTTGGGCGAACACGCCTTCGAGGACGACCGGAAGGCGGCGCGGGACAGAGGCGCCTCACACCCCTTCGACGATCCGCGCTTCTCGGGCGCGAGGATCCTCCTCGTCAACCGCAACTTTGGCTGCGGCTCCTCCCGCGAGCACGCCCCGCAGGCGCTCTGGCGACGTGGGTTCGGCGCTATCGCGGGCGGGTCCTTCTCGGAGATCTTCTTCGGAAACTCCGTCGCGATCGGAATGCCCTGCGTTACATTGTCCGGCGAGGCGATCGCCGAGCTGATGGATCTCGTCTCGAATGCGCCGAGCACGCGGCTCACGGTCGATATTCAGTCGCGGACCGTGGCCGCCGGCGCGAAGACCTTCCCGCTCTCGCTTCCCGAGAACGCCCGCGAAGCCTTCCTCACGGCCCGCTGGGACGGCACGTCGATGCTGCTCGAGCGCTTCGAGGAGGTCGAGGCCGTCGCCTCCCGCCTGCCGTATCTTCGAGATTTCTAGGCGGTCCGCAATCGCCTTTCATGTTGAGACGTTTGGTTCGAGCTGAAGCTCGAGCAGGACGACCCGGCTCGTTCTTACGGGTCCTTTCCGACCGCGCGTTCCCTCCGCGCCAGCGCCAGGAACGCCTGCGCGGCGTTCGAGTAGTTGCCGGCGCTCCGGTAGACGAGCCTCAGATCGCGCGGCAAGCTGAGCCCGGGCAAGCGGATGGCCGCGAGCCTACCGGCCTCGATCTCGGCCAAGGCGCAGCGCTTCGGAAGGAGGGCGATCCCGATCTTCCGCTCCACGGCGCGTTTGACTCCGTCGAGGCTCGGAAGCGAGATGCGGATGTTGAGCGGGACGTTCTGCTCCTCGAACCGGCGCAGGACCCGTTCGCGCGCGGGCGAGGGGTCGTTGTGCGCGATCACAGTCTCGCGCCCGAACTCGGCCATCGTCACGCTCTTTCGCGACGCGAAGGGGTGGCGGGGGTGCGTCAGGACGACGAGCTCGTCGTGGCCGATCACGACCGATCGCAGCCTTGCCTCGTTCGGCGCGAAGGTCATGACCCCGAAATCAAGGGCCCCTTGCAGGACCTCGACGGAAAGGTGGCGGGCCGCCGCGCGGCGTACGTCGAATTCCACGTCGGGGTGCTCCTGCCGGAAGCGCTCGATGAGGGGAAGGAGCGCCTCGACGGCCGACTCGTTCGAGCCGAGGACGACCCGCCCGCGCTTGAGCTCCTTGAGGTCCTTGACGGCGCGCTCCGCCTCGTCTGCGAGCCGCAGCACCCCCTCGGCGTAGTCCTTGAGCACGCGTCCGGCCTCCGTGAGGCTCGCCTCCTTGCTCCGCCTGTCGAAGAGCGGCTCCCCGAGCGAGGACTCGAGGCGCCGAATGGCCTGGCTGACCGCCGACTGCGTGCGGAAGAGCTTCGCCGCCGCGCGGGAGAAGCTCCGCTCGGAGGCGACCATCAGGAAGACCCGCAGCAGGAAGAGGTCCATCTATCAGTACTGCTAATGATACAAGAAAATTTATTAGCTTGACGGGACCTCGGGAAAAGGCTCTAATACGCCCGTGATCTCGAGACAGCTCATTTTCGTCTTTGCCGGCGCCTTCAACGGCGTCCTCGTCCTTCGCATTCCCGAGGTGCGGGCCGGCTGAGACGAAGGACAAAGTCGCATCAGACGCCCCGCACCTCACAAGGTCGCGGGGCTTTTTGTTTCTGGGAGCCCGATGAAAAGCGACGCCATCAAGAAAGGTCCCTCCCGCGCGCCGGCGCGCGCGATGCTGCGCGCGACGGGCCTGACCCGAGCGGACATCGAGCGGCCCCTCGTGGCCGTCGCGAACACCTGGACCGAGGTCACCCCCTGCAACATCCACCTGCGCCGCCTGGCGGAGAAGGTGAAGGAAGGCATCCGCGCTTCCGGCGGGACGCCGCTCGAGTTCAACACGATCGCCGTCTCCGACGGCATCTCGATGGGCACCGACGGCATGCGGGCGTCGCTCATCTCGCGCGAGGTCATCGCGGACTCCATCGAGCTGGCGGTGGCGGGTCACTCGCTCGACGCCGTCGTGGCGATCTCCGGCTGCGACAAGACGATCCCCGCGACCGTCATGGCCCTGGCGCGGCTCGACATCCCAGGCGTGGCGATCTACGGCGGCTCCATCCAGCCGGGCCGGGTGGATGGGCACGACGTGACGATCCAGGACGTGTTCGAGGCGGTCGGCTCACACGCCGCCGGCCGGATGAGCCCGGCGGAGCTGACGAAGATGGAGGAGAGCGCCTGTCCCGGCGCCGGCGCCTGCGGCGGCCAGTTCACGGCCAACACCATGGCGACGGCTCTCACCTTCCTCGGGATCTCGCCAATGGGCGCCAACGACGTCCCCGCGAATGACCCGCGTAAGGACGAGGCGGCATACGAGGCCGGCCGTCTCGTGATGAGGTGTCTCGCGGAGGACCGCCGTCCCTCGCGCCTCCTCACCCGCGGGGCGTTCGAGAACGCCATCGCTGCCGTCGCGGCCACGGGCGGCTCGACGAACGCGGTCCTGCACCTGCTCGCGATCGCGCGGGAGGCGGGCGTTCCGCTCGCGCTCAACGACTTCGACGTCATCGCGTCCAAGACGCCGATCCTGGCGGACCTCAAGCCCGGGGGTCGCTTCACCGCGCCGGACATGGACCGCGCCGGCGGCTCGCGCCTCCTGGCGAGGCGCCTCATGGAGGCCGGGCTCGTTCACGACGAGATGACCGTGACCGGCCAGACGCTCTTCGCGGAAGCCTCCGAGGCGAAAGAGACTCCGGGCCAGGCCGTGATCCGACCGCTCGAGAGGCCGGTGAAATCGACCGGCGGCCTGGCGATTCTCCGGGGCTCGCTCGCGCCCGAGGGCTGCGTCGTGAAGCTGGCGGGCCACGAGCGCCTGCACGCGACCGGCCCCGCGCACGTCTTCGACGGCGAGATCGCGGCCTTCGCAGCAGCCGAGCGCGGCGAGATCTTCCCGGGCGAGGTCGTCGTCATCCGCTACGAAGGGCCGCGCGGCGCTCCGGGCATGCCCGAGATGCTCGCGGTGACGGCGGCGCTCGTGGGGCAGGGCCTCGGCGAGAGCGTCGCGCTCGTGACCGACGGGCGCTTCAGCGGCGCCACGCACGGCCTCATGGTCGGCCACGTGTCGCCCGAGGCGGCTGCCGGGGGGCCGATCGGGCTCGTCAAAGATGGTGATCCGATCACGATCGACGTCGTCTCCCGGCGGATCGACGTGGAGGCGCCGCTCGATGCGCGCCGCGCGCGCTGGACCGCGCCGGCCGCGCGCTACTCGGGCGGCGCGCTCGCGAAGTACGCGCAGCTCGTCTCTTCCGCCTCCGACGGGGCGGTCACCGGATTCCAGATGAAAGGGGCCCTGGCATGAGCACCGCTCTCCGCACCGACGCCCGTCCCCGGGAAAGAGTCCGCGCCGCCAACCTGCTCGCCGAGGAGCTCGCCCGGCTGGGCGTCACTCACATCTTCGGCCACCCGGGCGGTGCCGCCCTTCCTCTCTACGACGCCCTCTCCCAGACGCCCGGCGTCGCGCACCTCCTGATGCGGCACGAGCAGAGCGGCTCCCACGCGGCCCAAGGCTTCGCGCGCGCCACGGGACGCGTGGGCGTCTGCCTGGCCACGTCCGGGCCGGGGGCCACGAACCTCGTGACGGGCCTGACCGACGCCTACATGGATTCCACGCCCATCGTTGCCCTGACCGCTCAGGTGACCAGGCCGCTCATCGGCCGCGACGGGTTCCAGGAGGCCGACATCCTCGGCATCACGCAGCCGGTCACCAAGCACAACTGGCTGGTCTTGGAGCCGGAGGACCTGATCCCGACGATCCGCGAGGCGTTTCGTCTGGCGGTCTCGGGCCGCCCCGGTCCCGTCCTCGTGGACGTGCCGCGCGACGTCCTGCAGGCTCAGATCGAGCCCGAGGAGGAGGCGGCCGAGCCGTCGTCTCGGAAACGCCGCGCCGACCCCACCGCCCTGCGCCGGGCGGCGCTGGCCATCACGAACGCGCGGCGGCCGGTGCTCTACGTGGGCGGCGGGGTCATCTCCGCCGGCGCCTCCGAGGAGGTCAGGCGCCTGGCCAAGAAGACCCGGATCCCCGTCACGACGACGCTCATGGCCAAGGGCGCCTTCCCCGAGTCCGACCCGCAGTCGCTCGGGATGCTGGGCATGCACGGCACGGTCTACGCCAACTACGCCATGAACGAGAGCGATCTCATCATCGCGCTCGGCGCCCGCTTCGACGACCGCATCACCGGCAAGCTGGCCACCTTCGCCCCGCACGCCAAGGTGATCCACCTGGATGTGGACGAGGCGGAGATCGGGAAGAACCGCAAGGCCGACTTCCCGCTCGTGGGCGACGCCAAGACGGTCCTCCACCAGCTCTTGCCGCTCGTGGGCGCCCCGGACACCGCCGCCTGGTGGCGGCGGGTCGAGGAATGGAAGGCGAAGCACCCCCTCCGCTACGAGCAGGGCGATGGCCCGATCCTGCCGCAGTTCGCCATCGACCGTCTCTGGCACGTCACTAGGAGCCGCCGGCCGGTCCTCACGACCGACGTCGGCCAGCACCAGATGTGGGCCGCCCAGTTCTGGAAGTGCGACGAGCCGCGCAGCTTCATCACCTCGGGCGGCCTGGGGACCATGGGCTACGGACTGCCCGCCGCAATCGGCGCGCAGTGCGCGCTTCCCGACCGGCTCGTCGTCAACATCAACGGGGACGGCAGCTTCCAGATGACGATGCAGGCCCTCGTGACCGCCGCCGAAGCGCGACTACCGATCAAGGTGGTCATCATCGACAACCAGGGCCTCGGCATGGTCCGCCAGTGGCAGGAGCTCTTCTACGACAAGCGCTTCTTCTCCACCGAGCTGAGGAACCCCGACTTCGCGAAGGTGGCCGAGTCGCTCGGGGCCGCGGCCTTCACGGCGCGGCGGCCCGAGGAGGTCGACGCGGTCTTCCAGAAAGCCCTCGCCGTGGAGGACCGCCCGGCCGTCGTCAACGTCATCTGCGACCCCGAGGAGAACTGCTACCCGATGTGGCCGGCGGGCCAGTCGATCGACGCGATGGTCATCGAGGACCCGCGGCGGGCCCGCGGGGAAAAGAGCTAAGAGATGGAACACACGTTTTCGCTGAAGGTCAACAGTATCCCCGGCCTCCTGTCACGCGTGGAGGCGCTTTTCCGGCGTCAGGGCGTCTCGCTCAGGCGCTGCTTCTTCGAGGAGACTGCGGAAGGCGGGGCCGGCCGGCTCCTCATCGTCGCGGACTCGGACGAGGCGCTTTGTGCGCTTCTGAAGAGACAGCTCCGGCGCCTCCGCGACGTCCACGAGGTCGTCGACGAGGAAAACGTCCGGGCGATCCACGGCTCGCACGAGCCGCACCAGGCGCCGAACAAAGGAGATTTCGATGGCCACGATCTGGTACGACAAGGACGCTGATCTCTCGCGGCTGAAGGGCCGCACGGTGGCGGTCATCGGCTACGGAAGCCAGGGTCACGCCCATGCCCTCAACCTTCGCGACAGCGGCGTGGCCGTGGTGGTTGGCCTCTCCTCCACGTCGCCGTCCGCCTCGCGCGCGAAGGCGAATGGGCTGACGGTCCTGCCCGTGGACGAGGCCGCGCGGCGCGCGGAGATGATCATGATACTCACGCCCGACACCGGCCAGAAGAAGCTGTACGAGGAGTCGATCGCGCCGCACCTGGTGAAGGGCAAGACGCTCCTCTTCGCTCACGGCTTCAACATCCGGTTCGGGCAGATCGTGCCGCCTCACGACGTCGACGTCGCCATGATCGCGCCGAAGGCGCCCGGCCATCGCGTCCGCGAGCTCTTCACGGAGGGCGAGGGCACGCCGGCTCTCCTGGCGGTCGACCAGAACGCCAGCGGGCACGCGCGCGAGGACGCGCTCGCCTACGCGAAGGCTCTCGGCGCCACGCGGGCGGGCGTTCTGGAGACGACCTTCGCCGAGGAGACCGAGACGGACCTCTTCGGCGAGCAGGCGGTGCTTTGCGGCGGCACGAGCGCGCTCGTCAAGGCCGGCTTCGAGACGCTGGTCGAGGCGGGCTATCAGCCGGAGGTCGCGTATTTCGAGTGCCTGCACGAGCTGAAGCTCATCGTCGACCTGATGTACCGCGGCGGCCTGAACTACATGCGCTACTCCATCAGCGACACCGCCGAGCACGGCGACTACACGGCCGGGCCGCGCATCGTGACGGAGGAGACGCGCAAGGAGATGCGGCGGATCCTCTCCGAGATCCAGGAGGGGACGTACGCCGAGGCGTGGATCGAGGAGAACCGCAAGGGCCGCCCGACGTTCGAGGCGACCCGCGCGAAGGAGCGCGAGCACCTCGTGGAGCAGGTGGGCCAGGAGCTGCGCGCGAAGATGCCGTTCCTGAACCCGGTCGTCGTCGGGAGGGTCGCATGAGAGAGCGAATTACGATCTTCGACACGACCCTCCGAGACGGCGAGCAGGCGCCGGGCTTCTCCATGCGTGAGAGCGAGAAGCTGCGCCTGGCGCGCGCCCTCGACGAGCTGGGCGTGGACGTCGTCGAGGTGGGCTTCCCGATCGCCTCCGACAGCGACTTCGAGGCGGTTCGCGCGGTGTCGCGCGAGGTTCGCCGGCCGGCGATCGCCGCGCTCGCCCGATGCGCCCCCCAGGACATCGACCGCGCCTGCGCCGCGCTCGAGGGCGCGGCGCGCCCGCGCCTTCACACCTTCATCGCGACGTCGGACCTTCACCTCGAGAAGAAGCTGCGCATGACGCGCGAGGAGTGCCTGGACGCGGCCGCGAAGGCCGTCGAGAGGGCGCGCCGCAGCGTCGACGACGTCGAGTTCTCGGCCGAGGACGCCACTCGCAGCGACCTCGACTTTCTCGCTTCGGTGGTGAAGGCCGTCATGGAGGCCGGGGCGACGACCATCAATCTGCCTGACACCGTCGGCTACGCGCTGCCGCACGAGATCACCGGCTTTTTCCGCAGCATCATCGGGCGCGTGCCGAATGCTCACCGGGTCACGTTCAGCGCCCATTGTCACAACGATCTCGGCCTCGCCGTCGCCAACTCGCTCGCGGCGCTCGAAGGCGGGGTGAGGCAGGTCGAATGCACGATCAATGGAATCGGCGAGCGCGCCGGAAACGCCTCGCTCGAGGAGATCGTCATGGCCGTGAAAGTGAGGCCCGATCTCCTCGCCTACGAGACCGGCATCAGGACGCCGGGCCTTCTCGCCGCGAGCCAGCTCCTTTGCGAGGTCACCGGCGAGCCGGTTCAGGCGAACAAGGCCATCGTGGGCCGAAACGCGTTCGCCCACGAGGCGGGCATCCACCAGGACGGCCTCCTGAAGGACCGCCGGACGTACGAGATCATGCGGCCCGAGGACGTCGGCGTTCCCGAGACGACGTTCGTCCTGGGCAAGCATTCCGGCCGCCATGCCTTGAAGAACCGGTGCGAGGCGCTGCAGGTCTCCCTTTCGCGGCTCGAGCTCGACGAGGTCTACAAGCGGATGATCCGCCGGGCCGACACACGGAAGGTCATCCGCGACGCCGACGTCCTCGAGCTCGTCGCGGAGGTCAAGCGAGCCGAGGCGCGGCGCCATGCGCCGGTGGCGTTCCGGGTGGCGCGGACCGGCGGAGGCGATCGAACCTCGGAGCCCGCGCGGCGCGAGGAGACGGCCGTCGAAGAAGCGGGCTACGGGCACGGAGTCTGAATGGGCCGTGGCGCCAAGATCGTCGTTCTGCCGGGAGACGGAATCGGGCCCGAGGTCGCCGACGCGGCCCTGACCGTCCTTCGCGCCGTCGCGGAGCGCTTCTCCCACCGCTTCGAGATCACGCCGCTTCCGATCGGCGCCTCCGCGATCCGGAGCGAAGGCACGCCGCTGCCCGAGAGAACGCGGGAGGCCTGCCTCTCGGCCGACGCCGTATTCCTCGCCGCCGTGGGCGACCCCTCCTTCGACGACGCTCCCCCCGACGGGCGGCCGGAGGCGGGTCTCCTTCGGTTGCGCAAGGCGCTCGGCGTCTATGCCAACCTCCGTCCGGCGCGGATCTTTCCCGGTCTGGAGAACGCCGGGCCGCTCCGGCGCGAGGTGGCGGGCGGGCTCGACCTCCTCATCGTGCGCGAGCTGACCGGCGGGCTCTACTTCGGCACGCCGCGCGGCGTGGACCTCGAGGCCGGGACGGCCGTCAACACGCTTCCTTACACGCGCGAGGAGATCGCCCGCGTGGCCGACCTCGCGTTTCGCCTGGCTCGTTCTCGCCGGCGCCTCGTGACGTCGGTCGACAAGTCGAACGTCCTCGAGACCTCGCGCCTTTGGCGGGCGGTCGTGAACGAGGTCGCCGAGCGCTATCCCGACGTCAGGCTGGAGCACCAGCTCGTGGACTCCTGCGCGATGAGTCTGGTTCTTTCGCCCGCTCGCTTCGACGTCCTCGTGATGGAGAACCTCTTCGGCGACATCCTCTCCGACGAGGTCGGCGCGCTCGTCGGCTCGCTCGGCCTCCTGCCGTCGGCCAGCCTCGGCAAGGGACCGGGGCTCTTCGAGCCCGTGCACGGCTCGGCCCCGTCTCTGGCAGGGAAGAACCTCGCGAATCCGATCGGGGCGATCGGATCGGTCGCGATGCTGCTGAGGTGGTCGCTCTCGCTGCCCGAGGAGGCGGATGCGGTCGAGAAGGGGATCGAGGCCGCTCTCTCCGCGGGCCTTCGTACGGCCGAGCTGGCGCCCCCGGGGACTCGAGCGGCGTCGACCACTGAAATGACCGAGGCCATCGCCGGGGCAATCGCCGCCCCGGCGGTCACAGCCGCGCAATGAAGGGAACACGATGACGCTCCAATCGAAGACGATCTGGATGGATGGCGCTTTCGTCGATTTCGAGAAGGCCACCCTGCACTTCCTGACGCCGGGCCTGCACTACGGCATCGGCGTCTTCGAGGGCATCCGCTGCTACAAGACCGCGCACGGACCGGCCGTCTTCCGGCTGAAGGAGCACATCACCCGCTTCCTGTACTCGGCCGCGTGCCTGGGCTTCCGCGAGCTCCCGTTCTCCGAGCAGGACCTCGTCGACGCCTGCGCGGAGATCGTCGTGCGAAACGAGTTCGACGACTGCTACATCCGGCCGCTCCTCACCCTGGCGAGCGGCGGCTGGAACCTCAACCTCGACGGCGGCTCGCCGTCCATCGGGATCGCCGCGTGGCAGTGGACCAACTACCTAGGGGCCGAGGCCCTGGAGCACGGCGTGCGCGCGAACGTGTCGTCCTTCACTCGCCACCACCCCAACGTCACCATGACGAAGGCCAAGATCTGCGGCAGCTATGCCAATAGCTTCCTCGCCAAAACGGAGTCGGTCCGCCTCGGCTTCGACGAGGCGATCATGCTCGACCCGCAGGGCTATGTCGCCGAGTGCACGGGCGAGAACCTCTTCCTCGTGAAGAACGGCACCATCGTCACGTCGCCCTCGGCGCCCATTCTGGAGGGCATCACGCGGGACGCCCTCGTCACGCTCGCGCAGGACCTCGGCCACACGGTGGTCGCGTGCCCGGTCTCACGCGACCAGCTCTACACGGCCGACGAGGTCTTCGTCTGCGGCACGGCGGCGGAGTGCATCGCGCTCCGCGAGATCGACTTCCGTCGCATTGGCGCGGGCACGACCGGCCCCGTCACACGCGCCCTCCAGAGGGCCTTCCACGCAGCCGTGCGCGGCGAGCACCCGCGCTCGAAGGAGTGGTGCCACCCCGTCCCGGCGGCCGACCGGGGCGTGTCGCTTCCTTCGGCCGCAGGCCTAGCCGAGAGACCGCTACGCGGTCTCACCAGGGACCGGCGGGCTAAGTACGGCTCCTAGCACGCGCGGCGGCCGCCCCTTGCGGAACGACTATCTCGAGCGGATCCTCGCGGCGCGTGTCTATGACGTGGCCGTCGAGACACCGCTCGAGGCCGCCCCGGGTCTGACACGGCGCACCGGCAACACGGTGCTGCTCAAGCGCGAGGACCTGCAGCCCGTCTTCTCCTTCAAGCTGCGCGGCGCCTACAACAAGATGTGCCGCCTGCCTCGCCGGGCGCTGAAGCGAGGCGTGATCGCGGCTTCGGCGGGCAACCATGCGCAGGGGGTGGCGCTGGCAGCCGCGAAGCTGGGGTGCTCGGCCACGATCGTCATGCCCGTGACGACGCCCCGCATCAAGGTGGACGCCGTGGCCTCGCGGGGCGCGCGGGTCGTCCTTCTGGGCGACTCGTACGACGAGGCCTACGCCGAGGCGCGGCGTCTGGCCCGGAAGGAGCGCAGGACCTTCATCCACCCGTACGACGACCCCGACGTCATCGCGGGACAGGGGACCATCGGGATGGAGATCCTGAGGCAGCGGCCCGCCGGCATCGACGCGGTCTTCGTGGCCGTGGGAGGAGGCGGCCTCATCGCGGGGGTGGCGGCGTACGTCAAGCGGCTGAGCCCGGGGACGCGTGTGGTCGGCGTCGAGCCCGTGGACGCCGACGCGATGCATCGCTCGCTCAAGGCGGGGCGCCGCGTGCGCCTGCCGAGGGTCGGGCTCTTCGCGGACGGTGTGGCCGTCCGGCAGGTGGGACGCGAGACCTTCCGGCTCTGCCAAGAGCTCGTGGACGAAGTCGTCCTCGTGGACACCGACGCCATTTGCGCGGCAATCAAGGACGTCTTCGAGGACACGCGCTCGATCCTGGAGCCCGCGGGGGCGCTCGCCGTCGCGGGGCTCAAGACCTGGACCGAGCGCCGCCGCGTCAAGGGTCGGACGCTCGTCGCGATCGCGTGCGGCGCGAACATGAACTTCGAGCGGCTCCGCCACGTGGCCGAGCGCGCCGAGCTGGGCGAACGGCGCGAGGCGATCCTCGCCGTCACGATTCCCGAGAGGCCGGGCAGCTTCCGCGAGTTCTGCGCCGTCGTCGGGCCCCGCAACATCACCGAGTTCAACTACCGGTACGCCGATGCGGTGAACGCGCACGTCTTCGTCGGGGTCGAGGTCGAGAACGAGAGCCAGACGCGGGCGCTCCTCGCAGCGCTGAGGCGCCACCGCCTTCCAGCCCTCGACCTCTCCGACAACGAGATGGCCAAGCTCCACGTCCGCCATCTCGTCGGAGGGCGCGCGCCGATGGCCAAGGACGAGCGCCTCTTCCGGTTCGAGTTCCCCGAGCGACCCGGAGCCTTGATGAGGTTCCTGAACCGCATGCGGAGCGACTGGAACATCTCGCTCTTCCACTACCGCAACCACGGCGCAGACTACGGCCGCGTGCTGGCGGGGATCCAGGTCCCCCGCAAGGACTCACCGAAGTTCCGGCGGTTCCTGAAGGACCTCGGCTACCGCTACTGGGACGAGAGCCGCAATCCGGCGTACCGGCTGTTCCTGGCGTAAGGGGCGGTGCCGGCGACGGCGGCCACCCATTAGAATCGATCTTTGATGTCGGCGCACGCCACGACCCGCTCAGCCCCGAGGAGTATCTCGAGCGCGAGCGCGCGGCCGAGTTCAAGAGCGAGTATCTCGAAGGCGTCGCTGACGCGGCGGTAGTTACGCGCCCACGACTCACCAGGTGTCAGCCTGGCCTGACACCCACGGCTGCCGCGCCGGCCTGGGAACCCCGCCCAAGTCTCTGCCCCAGAGGCACTTACGCCGCCCCTGCCGCACGGCACGAGATCCGTCCCCTGTACCCCGCTCGTGGAGCTGCCCTCTGCTTGCCCTTCTTCGGCTTGCTCGTGTTCAGCGCCACGGCGGCTCGAACGAGTTCCTGGAAGGCCCGGGCGTTTACGCGATCGCCCTCGTGGATGTCGATCGCGCGCCGGGTGTTCCCCTCGAGGCTCGAGTTGAAGAGCCGTGCGGGGTCCTTCAGCGCGGCCCCTCGGGCGAACGTTAGCTTCACCACCTTCGTGTAGGACTCGCCGGTGCACACGATCCCGTCGTGAGACCAGACCGGAACCCCCGGATTAGAGGGCTTCATCCACTTCAACTCCTCCAACACCTCCGGGTCCGCGTCGAGGATGAGCGACCGCATCTTGGCCAGCACCTCCCCGCGCCAGTCTCCAAGGTCTCGAATCCGCTGGTCGATGAGCTCAGAGACTCGGTCCCCCCGTGCGATCTCGTGCTTGGGCATGTGTTACCTCCCCTGGGGATCGGCCGCATTACCCGCATCTCCCGACGTTCCGCCGGCCGCGCCGCCGCTGTCCATACCCGCAGTCTACGCGATGGTGCGCCCACGCGAGCACGCCCGCGCGCGAAATCCGGCCACCTGAAGGCACATCATCCGGCGGCCTTCTCCGCTTCGTTGTTGAACGCGTGGCCGATGGGCTTCTATCACCCGGCCACGCTGGTCAAGGACGCGCAGCGGCACGGCACCGAGGTCTTCCCGATCGACGTGGCGCATTCGGGATGGAAATGCCGCTGGGAGGATGGAAATGCCGCTGGGAAGTATCGCTCCGTCATCGTCGGCTCCGGCACCCTCGTCGTCGAAGGCCGCCTGCAGAAGCAGGACGGCACCCTCTCGATCAAAGGAGAACGCTTCTGGCCCCTCCGGCAGTTTCCGAGCAGAGGACCCTGCGACCTCCCGGGCCCCCCGAACGAGGCGATCCCGAGCCACGACTTCCATTGACGGCGGGGACGAGAACGGAAAAGGCGGAAAGCGAGGCTACGACGAGGAAACCACCTCGACCTGTGCGCGATGACCGGGCGTGGAAGCAAGCCGCGAATCCGCCGTCAGTAAAGGGGCTCCGAGAACTTCGGCGAGAGCCAGATAGGCGCCGTCGTACGCCGCTGCATTCTTGCGAAGTTCCCAGATCCGGGGCAGAAGAACCTCATGCGGATAGCGCGTCACGGCGAGATCGGTGAAGTCTTCGAGCGCCTCGCGGGCGCGCGCCGGTGACAGGCTTCGGATCGCTTCATAGCGGCGAAGCACCTGAGCGACCTCGAGAACGATCAGATGAGGCGCGTGGAGACTCTCCTCTGGCGGCGCGATCCGCCGGGCCACAATTTCGCCGGCCGGCGTGTGCAGAACAAGCTCCAGCGCTGCCGACGCGTCGAGGACGATCACCTCCGGTCGCGCTCGCTGCGGACCATCGAGGAGGGGCTCCGGCGGGGAGCCACGGGCTTTCTGCGGGAGAGGCGTTCGAGAAGCTCCTGGCGCGTCGGGCGGCCGAGTCCCCGTCGCAGCTCCAGGAGCAGGTAATCCGAAAGCGACAGTCCTGCCAGAGCCGCCCGCGTCTTCAGCTTGCGGTGCATGTCTTCCGGGACATTGCGAATCCGAACTGTGTAAGAACGCATGTCAGTGGGTGACGGCAAAGAGGACCGCCGCGGCGCCCGGGACGACAGACAGCCGGATCACGAGACTTTTTTCAAGGCCGCCCGGGCCTCGGGCAGGGAGGGCTCGAGATCGAGCGCGGCGGAGTATTCACGTCGGGCCAGCTCGCGGTTTCCGATCTTCTCGTAGAGGAGCCCCAGCCAATAGTGCGCGAAGGCGAGCGAGGGCTCGTCCGGTTTCGGCTTGTACTGGAGGTAGAGGGTCAGACATTCCTTCCCGTGTTCGAGCCGCTGTCCCGACAGGGACGCGACGCGCCCGATCTGGTAGCAGGCCTTGATCTCCGAGGGATTGCTTTCGAGAACCTTTTCGTAGACGTCGAAGGCCCTCGCGTAATCCCCCTTGCGGACGAGGAGGGCGCCGATCCAATAGAAGGGTTCGATCTGCTCGGGGAATTCGCGGCCCGCCGCTTCATACTGCGCCAGCGCCAGATCGAGATCCTTGCGGTGCTCCGCGATTCGGCCGGCCGCCCGGTATCCCTCCAGAGCGTCACGGCGGCGAATCTCTTCCGCCTGCTCGCCGGCCTTCTTCGGGCTGCCTCCCAGGATCGCGGGAGCCCGCAGATAGAACTCGATCAATCCGAATCTCGCTTCGAGATTGTCCGGGTCGAGCCGCGACGCCTCTTCGAACTCCTTCCTGACCTTTCGCGCGAGCGCGGGTTGTTTGAGGACGCTGGCCACCATGGCCTGATGTCCGTAGGCGCGAGCGAGCCACAGGTGATACTCGGCGCTGGCCGGTTCGAGCGCGACGGATCTGCCCATCCACTCGACCGCGCGATCGGGATTCCTGGCCGCCAGAAAGACGCGGCCGAGATAGCTCGCCGCCCGAGCGTCCTTCAGATCCTCGCGAACCGCCGCCTCGAGGGACACTCGCGCGTCGTCGAGCCTTCCGGCTTCGTAGAGCTGCATGCCCTCTTCGGTCTTGGGCCCGGCTGCAATGAGGCAGCCGGGCGACAGAAAGAGAATCAGTGTCAGCACCAGGAACAACCCTCTTGGACTCATATGTGTCTTTCTCTGATACGCCGCGAAACTGGTTTTGGTCGCACTTTTTACACGTTTCTCTCTTGCTCCGGAAAAGGCGAGGCGGGAACCTTCGAAACCAGGGCGGGTTCCTTTGCAGGCAGAATGAGAGACGTGGCGAGACTCTTCCGGTCTTCGCGGTTGCTACTCTTCCCGGTGTTCCTCGCCCTGACTTCGGCCGGGGTCTCGTTTCGCCAGGCGCCTCCGCAAACACCTCTCCCCACTAGGAAGGTCGCGGCCACGCGGCCTTCCTCGGCGGACTGGAAGGAGATCGAGCGGCTCGTTTCGGAACAGAAGTTCGAAGCGGCGGCCAAGCTCGTCGGAGCGCGGCGTGACGCGGCGCGAAAGGCGGGGGACGAAGCGGAGTGGACCCGCGCCCTGATCCGCGAAACGCAGCTTCGCACGAGTCTTCACGGATACGAGACGGCCGTCTGGTTCCTGAAGGAGGAGCCGTGGCCCGCGGGATTGCTCTCTCGCGCGGCACTCGAGCTCTTCTACGCGCAATTGCTCGTCAACTACTTTCACGCCTACTCCTGGGAGATCCAGAAGCGCGAGCGCGTCGAATCTTCCGGAGCGGTGGACCTGAAGGCCTGGACCGCTTCCCAGATCTATGCCGAGGCGGTGCGGGCCTACCTGCGGCTCTGGCCGGAGCGCGAGGCGCTCGGACGCGAGGACGTGAAGGCCCTCGCCGAGTTCCTCGAGCTCAACAACTATCCGAGCGGCGTGCGCGGCACGCTGCGGGACGCCTTGTCATACCTCTTCGTGGCCCACCTGGCCGACACGTCGGGCTGGAGCCCGGCGCAGTCGAACGAGGTCTTCCGCCTGGACCTTCAGGGACTCCTGCGTTCCGGGGAGGAGCGCTCCGTGTCGCCGACGCGCCAAAGCCGCTCTGGCGACGGCGCGCTCGACGATGACCGCGTGCACCCTCTCGTCCGGCTCGCGGCCGTGCTCGACGACCTGGAAGCATGGCATCAGGGCCGGGGAGAGCGGGAGGGCGCGTTCGAGGCGCGCCTGGAGCGGCTGCGCCGACTCTTCACGGCGTATTCGGAGGAGGAGGATCGCCGTCGGATCGAAAAGGACCTCGAGGAGCGGCTGTCTTCCGTAGCGGACGTGCCCTGGTTCGCGATGGGGAAGGCGCAGCTGGCGGAGTTCGTCGAGCGGCCGGACCTCTCCGGCGAAATCGAACGCGCCCGCGCGATCGCCGAGGAGGGTCGCCGAGCCTATCCGGATTCGATTGGCGGCCGGCGATGCCTGGCGATCGTCAAGCGCATCGAGGCTCCGGACTACCAGCTTCGCACGATGCAGAGCGACGGGCCGGGACGGCGCTCGATTCTGGTGAGCCACAAGAACGTGAGAAACCTTCGGTTCCGCGCCTTCGCGCTGGATCTCGCGCAGCGCGTCCAGGCCGTGCGCAACCAGTACTCGATTCTCGCCAACGGCGAGGAGCTTCGAAAGCTCATTGACGGCCTGACGCCGCAGGCCGAATGGAGCGTCGCGCTGCCGGCGACGACGGATTACCGCCTGCACGCGACCTACGTGACGCCGCCGATGAAGGAGCCCGGCCTCTACATCGTCGCGGCCTCGGGCGCTCCCGTTTTCGGGGGAAGGGACTTTCCGCTCGTGGCCGCAAACTTCATCCTGAGCGACCTCGTCCTGGTCACGCGCGCAATCAGGGTGAGTGCAGGCGATCCGAACGCCTTCGAAGTCCAGGCTCTGTCGGGCGGCAGCGGCAAGCCGCTCGCGGGCGTCGAGACGACCGTGTTCCGAACGCTCTGGAACCCGGAGCGAATCGAGCGAATGGCCTCGAAGACGACCGACGCGAAAGGACTGGCGCTCTTCGAGTCTCGGCAAGCGTGGTCCGGGGGTGGCATGTTCATCTTCGCTCGCCGGGGCCGGGATGTCGCCCTCGACATGAGCGTCTCCTACCCTTACGGCGTTTCACAGACACCGAAGACATCGTCGTCGCTCGTCTTTACCGACCGGAGCATCTACCGGCCGCTCCAGAAGATCTTCTGGAAGGTGCTCGGCTATCGGGGCGACGCGCGGGCGGGGCGGTTCGAGGTTTTCCCGGCTTCGCCTGTCACGGTGACGCTCTTCGACCAGAACAACCAGAAGATCGATGCCCGGACGGTCACGACGAACGACTTCGGCTCCGCAGCGGGCGAGTTCATGATCCCGGCAGGCCGCGCGCTTGGTTCTTGGCGGCTGGAAAGCTCGCTCGGCGGAGCGCGGGCGAATTTCCGCGTCGAGGAGTACAAGCGGCCGACGTTCGAGGTGACATGGAAAGACCCGGCGGAGCCCTTGCGGTTAAACCGCCCGGCCAGACTGACGGGCGAGGCCCGCTACTACTTCGGCCTGCCGGTCGCCAGCGGCTCGGTGCGCTGGCGCGTGACGCGCACGCCGCAGTACTTCTGGTGGTCGCCCTGGTGGTGGACTCCGAACCCGGCCCCGAGCTCGCAGACGATCACGGCCGGCGGGGCGGACTTGAAGCCCGACGGGACGTTCGAGATCGTCTTCACGCCGGCGGTAGATGAGCGGCTGGGGAAGGGATCGAAGGACCTCACGTACACATACCGTGTCGAGGCTGACGCGTCCGACGAGGGGGGCGAGACCCGCACGGCTTCGCGCTCCTTCCGCCTCGGCTTCGTCTCCGTCGAGGCGCGCGTCGATGCGCCGCCCGGTTTCCTGCTCGAGTCGCGGCGAAGCCGGTTGCGGATCCTGCGGACAGATCTCGATGGCGTGCCGCGCCAGGGGACGGGCTCGTGGCGCATCGCGCGGCTCGAACAGCCCGACAGGCCGATGCTTCCCGCCGACCAGCCTCCCACGGTCACGCCGCGGACGGGGATTGGCCGACGCGGACGCCCGTCGCCCGATGGCTTCCAGACCCCCGGCGACGCTCTTCGGCCCCGCTGGGACACCGATTACGCGCCGGAGCGGATGATCCGCCTCTGGAAGGACGGCGCGGAGGTCGCGCACGGAAACCTGAGGCATGACGCGAAGGGCGAGGCGTCCCTCGAGATTGCGGGCCTGCCCGCCGGCGCGTACCGCCTTCACTACCGCACGGTGGACGACTTCGGAGCGGTTTTCGAAATGCCGAAGGAGTTTCTGGTCGGCGGCAAGAAGACGCCGCTCGCCCTCCCGGCCGTGCTCGCCGTCGAGAATTCCTCGGTCCCCGTCGGACAAACGGCGCGGTTCCTCGTGACGTCGGGTCTGCCGGATCAGACGCTCTTCTTCGACATCTACAGCGCCGGCCGGCGCGTCGAGCGACGCGAGCTCTCCTCCGGCGGGTCGCCGGCGCTGGTCGAGATCCCGGTGGCGGAGAAAGACCGCGGCGGCTTTTCCGTGAAACTCTCGGCTCTGCGAGACCACCAGTGGATGACGCTCTCGCAGTCGGTGCTCGTGCCGTGGGATGACAAGGAGCTCAGAGTCAGTTTTTCCACGTTTCGAGACAGGCTGCGGCCTGGAGCGCGCGAGACCTGGAAGGTGAAGGTCGAGGCGCCGAAGGGGTCGAAGTTGGGACGGGCGGCGGCGGAGTTGCTCGCATCGATGTACGACCGCAGCCTCGATACGTTCGCGGCGTACTCTCCGCCCAATCCCCTTTCGACGTATCCCGTGCGCACGGGCACCGACTGGAGCCGGGCGAACCTCGGGGAGGCGTGGTTTACCGTGTTCGGGAGGTTTCCGGACCTGCCGGCCTATCCCTTTCTGCGAGGTGATTACCTCAAGTTCTACGGCGGCTACGCCATCGGGGGGCCGGGCCGGCGAGGTCTCGTCGGCGGGGTGGAGGGAGGAGTAGCGCGCGAGGCGCAGGCCGTGACGGTGAGGGGCGAGGCGCCGCTCGCTTTTGCCTCGCCGGCCGCGCCGATGGCTGCCGCCGCGAATCAGGCCGCGGTGGAGAGCAAGACGGCTTCCGTCGCGCCCGCTCCAGCCGCGCCCGTCGCGCTGAGGAGCGAATTCGCCGAGACCGCCTTCTGGCAGCCGCACCTGCTGACGGAGGCGGACGGTTCGGCCTCAATCGAGTTCACCGTGCCCGATTCAGTCACATCGTGGAACGTCTTCGTCCACGCCGTCACACGGGACTGGAAGGCGGGCTCGGTCAGGAAAGAGGCGAAGAGCGTCAAGGACCTGATGGTCCGGCCCTACGTCCCCCGCTTCCTCCGGGAAGGGGATCGGGCGGATTTGAAGATCGTCGTGAACAATGCCACGGACAAGGCGATGTCCGGACGCATCGCGATCGACATCCTCGATCCCGAGACCAACGCGAGCGTGCTGGCCGCCTTCGGGGTCGCGCCCGAGAAGGCGAGCCTGCCGTTTACGGCCGCCGGCGGCGGCGGGGCAAACGTGACGGTGAACCTTGCGGCCCCGAAGCGGGTCGGCCTCTACGCCTTCAAGGTGACAGCCGTGTCTGGCGACACGTCGGACGGAGAGCTGCGGCCGGTGCCGCTCCTGCCCGGCCGCATGCACCTCGTTCAGTCGCGTTTCGTAACGCTCCACGACCGGGACCGGCGCGAGATGACGTTCGCCGACCTGGCGAGAGACGACGATCCGACGCGCGTCAACGACCAGATGGTCGTGACGGTGGACGCGCAGCTCTTCGACTCAGTCCTGCAGGCCCTCCCGTACCTTGTGAACTACCCGTACGAGTGCACGGAGCAGACTCTGAACCGGTTCGTCTCGACGGGCATCGTGTCCTCGCTCTTCCGCGACTATCCGGCCATCGCGAAGATGGCGGAGGAACTGTCCAAGCGCGACACGCGCCTGGAGACCTGGGACTCGGCCGACGCCAACCGCAAGATGGCGCTCGAGGAGACGCCCTGGCTCGAGACGGCGAAGGGAGGGCGTGAAACGGGACTGCCGCTCTCTCGCGTCCTCGACCCGCGCGTGGCGAAGGCGGAAAGGGAGACGTCGCTGGCCAAGCTCGCCAAGGCGCAGACCGAATCGGGCGGCTTTCCATGGTGGCCCGGCGGCCCTCCTTCCTCCTACATGACCGTGTACATTCTCCACGGCTTGGCCAACGCGCTCGAGTTCGGCGCGGAGGTCCCGAAGGACATGGTCCAGAAGGCTTGGGCCTACGCCGGCAGGGACGTGCGGCGCGACCTCGACGAGTGCATGCACCCGCCCGGCTTCTGCCCGATGGTGACGTTCGTCAACTACACCCTCTCCTCCTATCCCGACGAGAGCTGGTACAAACCGTCGTTCGACGACGCATACCGGCTGGCGCTGCTCGACTATTCCTTCGCCTGCTGGAAGCAGCACTCTCCTTACCTGAAGGGCCAGCTCGCGCTGACGTTGAAGCGCATGGGACGCGCTGCCGACGCGAAGCTCCTCTGGGACAGCGTCATGGACTCGGCGAAGACCGAACGAGACCTCGGGACCTACTGGGCGCCCGAGGACCGGTCCTGGCTCTGGTACAACGACACGATCGAGACGCAGGCGTTCGCACTGCGCACGCTGATGGAGCTCGACCCCTCCGACCCGCGGCGCCCCGGGATCGTGCAGTGGCTCTTCCTGAACAAGAAATTGAACCAGTGGAAGTCCACGCGTGCAACCGCCGAGGTCATCTTCGCTCTCGCGAAATATCTGAAAAAGGAAGGAGCGCTCGGGATTCGCGAGGACGCGACGATCATCGTGGGGGGACAGAGGACCTCGTTTGTCTTCGAGCCCGACCACTACACGGGGAAAAAGAACCAGGTGGTCGTCCCGGGCGGCAAACTCGACCCGAAGACGGCGTCCACGGTCGTCGTCGAAAAGCAGAGCAAGGGGCTCGCCTTCGCGTCGGCGACGTGGCACTTCTCGACCGAAAAGCTTCCGGAGGAGGACCGGGGCGACTTCTTCTCAGTCTCGCGGAAATACTTCAAGCGCGAGGCGTCTGCCTCGGGCTTCGTCCTGAAGCCTCTCTCAGAGGGAGCCGTGCTCGCGCCGGGCGACGAAGTCGAAGTCCAGATCTCTCTTTCGTCCAAACACGAGGCGGAGTACGTGCACCTGCGCGACCCTCGGGCCGCGGGGTGCGAGCCGGAGAATGCGGTTTCGCGACACCGATGGGACCTCGGCCTCGCCTGGTACGAGGAAACTCGCGACAGCGGGACGAACTTTTTCTTCGAGCGGCTGCCCGCCGGCCAGTACACCTTCAAGTACCGCCTCCGCGCCAACATGGCCGGGGTCTTCCGCGTCGGCCCGGCCACCGTCCAGTCCATGTACGCCCCCGAATTCGCCGCGTACTCCGCCGGAGCGACCCTGAAGATCAAGTAGAAGAGCGGTGTTTGTTGTTATCCCGAGCCGCTCTTCCTGTCACCCCGAGCCCTTCGCCCTGTTCTGTCATCCCTTCGCTCCTTTCCCTGTCATCCCTTCGCTTCTTTCTCTGTCATCCTGAGCGCAGCGAAGGATCTGCCCTCGTCCGTTCAAGCCGTGTCTTCCAGCTCAGGGCAAGCTCTGAGCGAAGCGAAGGATCTGCTCCGGTCGCTTCGACGAAACATTCCCGCTCAGGACAGGCTCCGCGGGGGATCTGCCCTCGTCGACTCTTACCGTTGGAGCAGATCCCTTCGGCGGAGGCGCTGGCACGTCGGCGACCTCAGGATGACAGGCTTTTATGCAGCCACGGCGCTGTCGCTGACGATGTGGCCATCGTGGATCTCGACGATGCGGGAGGCGCGGCGCGCGAGGCTCCTGTCGTGCGTGATGACGACGACCGTGCGACCCTGCTCCCAGAGCTCGGTGAAGAGCTGCATGATGTCGCCGCCGGCCGAGGAGTCGAGGTTGCCGGTCGGCTCGTCCGCGAGCAGGACGTCCGGCCGCATCGCGAGCGCGCGGGCGATCGCTACGCGCTGCATCTGGCCCCCTGAGAGCTCCGTCGGCTTGTGCTCCATCCGGTCCGACAGTCCGACGCGGCCGAGCACCTCCGCGGCACGTTCCCGCCGCTGGCGCACCGGTACGCCGCCGAAGAGGAGAGGCATCTCCACGTTCTCGAAGGCGGAGATCTGCGGAAGGAGATTGAATCCCTGGAAGACGAACCCGACGCGGCGATTGCGCACGTCGGCCAGCTCGTCCCTGCCGAACTGCGAAACGTCCTCTCCGGCCAGGCGGTAGCGCCCGCCCGAAGGGGTATCCAGGCAGCCGATCAGGTTCATCAATGTGGACTTCCCGGAGCCCGACGGCCCGACGATCGCCACGAACTCGCCCGGCGCGACGACGAGGTCGATCCCTTTCAGGGCCTCGACCTTGAACTTACCGGTGTCGTACACCTTCCGGATGCCTTCCATGTGGATGATCTCTGCTGTCACATCTCCTCCAAGTTGTCAGTGTTCAGTTTTCAGCTCTCAGTTTTCCGGGCCAAGAACTGATCACTGAGAACTCTCCTCATTCGTACCTCAGCGTCGCCGCCGGATCGATCGCCGCCGCGCGGCGGGCGGGAAAGTACCCGGCGAGGAGCCCCGCGATCCCCAGGATGGCCACCGTCGCGCCGCCGATCGGCCAGGACAGCGTGGGCTTGCCCAGGAACTGCAGGACCTTCGCCTCTTCCTGCGGGATCAAGCCGAGGAGCGTCACGATCACGATCGCGATCGCCGCGCCGGCCATCCCCCCCACGAAGGTGTAGAGCAGGCCTTCCAGGAGGAAAGGCCCGGTGATCCAGCCGCGGCGGGCGCCGAGCGCCATCTTCACGCCGATCTCCCGCGTGCGCTCCTTGACGACAGCGTACATGATGTTGGCGACGCCGACGCACCCGATGACAAGCGTCAACGCGCCTATGATCCCGAAAAAGATCTCCATTCCAAGGCGGATCTTGTCCCCGGTCGCCTGTCCCTTGACCGTGTCCCAGATCCCCCAGACGTGGTCGTCCTTCGGGTCGTAGCCGTAACGCGCGGCCATGACTTCGTTGGCATGCGCGAGCGCCGCCTCCATGTCCTCGGAATGCTTTGTGTGAATCACCAGGACCCAGAGCCTGTCGCGCCCCATGATCGCCTTGAAGGTCGTGATCGGGATGACCGCGTGGTTCCTGTCCTGCCCGCCGTAGGCGGAAGTCTGGGTCTTCTTCTGCATGACGCCGATGACCGTGAAGGGGGAGTTGTTGACGAGGAGCGTTTTGCCGACCGGGTCCTCCTTGCCGAAGATGTCCTCGGCAAGCTCGTACCCCAGGAACACGACGCGCCTCTTTTCCTCCTCGTCGTTGGCGTTCAGGAACCGGCCCCCCGGACGCGGGTAGTGCTTGCGCGAGTCGCCGTAGATCCAGCTCGTCCCGGAGAGCTGCCCGTTGACGGTCTTGCGGCCGTAGGTCATGTTCGTCCGGCCGCTGCGCATCTCGCCCCAGATGTCGCACTCCGGAAGCCGCTGGCGCAGGGCCTCGATGTCGTCGATCCGGGGCTGGATCGGACGCCCCACCGGCAGCCCCTTCCAGATCTTCGAGGTCTCCCCCGGCCAGTGGATGGCGAGGTTCTCTCCCATCGCCTTCTCGTTGGAGGAGAGCTGGCGCTTCAGCCCCTCGCCGAAGGCGAGCAGCATCAGGATCGTCACCGTGCCCCAGGCGATCGAGGCGATCGTCAGCGTCGCGCGCTTCTTCTGGAGCCGCGCCGACCGCGCAAAGAGGTGGAGGACGACCGACAGGTCCCGTTTGCTCACAGCTTCATCGCCACGACCGGGTCCAGGCGCGAGGCCTCCCGAGCGGGGAAGTATCCGGCCAGGAGCCCTGTGACTCCGAGGACAAACGCCGTCAGCGCCGCGACGGGGAGCGAGATCTCCGGGTCGCCGACATACTTCGTGACGCCGAACTTCGGGAACAGCGCGCAGACGCTCCAGGAGATCGCGAACCCGACCGCGCCGCCCATGGCGGTGATGAGGACCGTCTCCAACAGGAGCTGCCGCATGATCCACAGCTGCCGGGCGCCGAGCGCCATCTTGATCCCGATCTCCTTCGTGCGCTCCTCGACGACCACGTTCATGATGTTGGAGACGCCGATCCCGCCGACGACGAGAGTGAAGCAACCCACGATCCCGAGGAACAGGCGGAAGGAGAGGAAGAAGACGTCGAGGAACTTGAACTGTTCCGCCGTATCCCAGACGGAGAGGGCCTCCTTGTCTTTTGGATCGAACCGCAGCTGCCGCGCCAGGACCGCCCGGACGTTCTCGGTGACCGACTCCGACTGCGACGGGGAGACCGGCTGGTACACAAAATTGTTGACGTACTTGACGCCCGTCAGCGCGCGGAAGGTCGAGCCCGGCATGTAGGCCCGCCCCTCGTCCCGGCTGTTGTAGCTCGAGTTCTGCACCTTGGACTGGAGGACGCCGACGATCAGGAATGGTGAGCCTCCGTAGATCACCGTCTTGCCGACCGCGGGGGCCTTCCCGAAGATCTCCTGCGCGATCTTGTCGCCGAGGAACAGGGTTCGCCGCTGTTCCTTGACGTCGATGGCGTTGATGAAGCGGCCCCCCGCCTCGGGAATCAGGTTGCGCATCGCGCCGAACTCGGCCGCGACCCCGGAGACGTCCACGGCCACGGTCTTCAAGCCATAGTGGAGCTTGAGGGTCTCCGAGTACTCCGAGGAGACAGCGACGATTCCCGCCGCGTCGCGGCGGACAGCCTCGATGTGCTCCTCGCGCAGCCGGATGCGGCGCCCGCGCCCGAGGCCTTCGTAGGGCATGGAGGTCAGGCCCGGCCACGCGATCGCGATCCGGTCCCCGAGGCCGGCCGAGTTCTTGACGATCTGCTTGTGGAGCCCCTGCCCGAAGGCTCCCAGAAGCGTCACGGCCACCGTCCCCCAGACGATGCCAAAGACCGTGAGGAGCGTGCGGAGCCTCTGACTCCGCATGTCGCGCACCATCTGCCGCAGCGCATCCTTGAAGGTCAGCATTGGACGAGTTGTCAGTTGTCAGTTATCAGTTGTCAGTTATCAGTTATCAGTTATCAGTTATCAGTTATCAGTTATCAGGGCCCCAAGAACTGACAACTGAAAACTGTCAACTGAAAACTACCTACGAGATCTTCTTGGGCGGCCTCTCGACGACTTTGGCGCCCTTCTGGAGTCCCGAGATGATCTCCGCGTTCATCCCGTCGGAGATGCCGAGTTTGATCTCGGTCTTCTTCGGCTCTTCTTTCGGGTTGCCTCCGGGGAGCTCGACGAAGGCCTTCTTGCCGCCGTCCTCGAAGGTCACGACCCGCTCGGGCACGATCAGGACATCCTTCTTTTCGCGGATGATCAGGTCCGCGTTGGCGGAATAGCCGGCGCGCAGGACGATGCCGCCCGCCCTGTCGAGTTCGATCTCGACGTCGAAAAGCGTTGCGCCCTCCTTCTGCTGCGCCTGAGGCGCGATGCGCGAGACGTGCCCCGTCACGACGTCGGTTGGCAGCGCCCCGACCTTGATTCGTGCCGGCAGTCCTACCTTCAGCTTCCCCACGTCGATCTCGTCCACGGTCCCCTTGAAGATCAGGTCGCTCATGTCGGCGAGCGTGGCGAGCTCCGTCCCCGGCTGGTAGGAGGTCAGCGGCGTTATTGGATCGCCGGGATTGACCGCGCGGGTCAGGACCGTGCCGGCGGCGGGGGCCCGGACGATGGACTCCATGGAGATGCCAGCACCGGCGATCCGCCCCCGGCGCGTCAGCTCCCGGCCCTGTTCGGCCCTCGCGAGCGCGATCTTGGCGAGCTCGAATGCTTCGCGCCGCGCGTCCATGTCGGACTTGGGAAGGAGGCCCTGGCGCACGAGCTCCTGCGCGCGGGCGTAGTCCGCTTGCGCCCGCTCGTAGGAGGCCCTGGCGGAATCCAGCTGCCGGTCCACGTCGGTCAGCTCCTGCGGAGTCGGGTCGGGCGCGATCTCGAAGAGCGCATCGCCGGTGCGCACGCGGTCGCCGACGTTGACGAGGCAGGTCCTGACGATTCCGGAGAGCTTGGACTTGATGGAGAATTTCTGGCGCGGCTGGATCTGGCCGACGGCAATGGCCTTCTCGGTGATAGATCCGGTCTCGATCGTCACCTGCTTGACGCCGTCCTTGTCCCCCTTGTTCGAGCGGGCCAGGGCGTACAGGGCCCCGGCGATCGCGACGAGAACGACGAGAACGAACAGAGTCTTGAAGAGCTTACGCATACCGGCCTCCCGGGAAGCCAACCCGACCGCGCACCGACCTTCCGCCTTCTAACGTGTTACGCGCGAAGGTCGGAGAGGTTCCTGCCGAACAGAGAGTCCATCATCCATGGCCCGGGCCGAAGCCCCGCGACGGGGCCACGAACTCTTAGACGTCGGGCGCCGGGGTTTGGTTAGGGCTCCGCAGGCCGCCTGCTAGTCCTCGTCGGCCTTCTCGCGGGCCCTGGCGATGCTCAGGGCCTTCCGGAAACGCGGATCGCCGCGCAGGTTGTCCAGGTCCTCGTCGCCCCGAAGAGTCCCGGTGGCGTCGAACCCCGCGTCGAGCGCCTTGAAGAGCCAATCGAAGGCCACGTCCTTCTGATCGAGGCGCGCGTAGGCGCAAGCCAGGTTGTACATCGTCGTCTGCTTGCGATAGTTCAGCTCCAGGGCCTTCTGGAAGGCCTCTGCCGCGGCGTCAGGCCGTTCGCCCGCCAGCGACGCGAAGCCGAGGTTGAACCAGGCCCGCCCCTTCTGCGGATGCTTGCGCGCGTACTCCTCGAACTTCCGGGCGGCCTCGCGCCACTTCGAGCGATTCCGGAAGAAGCCTGCGGTCCAGCGGTCGAAGCCCGGCAAGGAGAGGTCGCGCGCCTCCCGCTGGATCGCCGCGAAGCGGGGGTCGTCGCGCACGTTGTCGAGATCGTCGTCCCTGGCGAAGATGTCCGGCTGGTCGAAGCCCGCGTCGAGCGCCTTCTGGAGTAGGTCGAGCGCGGCGCGCGTCTGTCCCGCCCGCGAGAGGGCGCAGGCTTCGTTGTAGAGCGAAGTCCCGACCCGATAGCCCTGGTCCGCGGCGTTCTGAAAGGCCCTGGCCGACAGGTCGAAACGGCCGGCGTTCAAGAGCTTCTTGCCGGCTTCGTAGCAGGCCTCCCCGCTGCCGGGACCGGGGGCGATCCGTTCGTACCGCTTGACGGCCGCCGCGGCTTCGCGTTCCTGCCGCGCCGAGGGGTGCCGCTCGCCCGCGCTCTTCAACGCCTTCCATCGCGGATCGCCTCTCAGGCCGTCCAGGTCATCGTCGTGTCCCAGGTAGGAGGCCAGGTCGAAACCCGCCTCCTCGGCCCGGCGGAGCCACTCGAAGGCCTTGTCCCGGTCCCCTTCAACGCGTAGCCGCAGGCGATGTTGTAAGACGCGGCATCCTCGCGATAGCCCGCGTCGATCGCCTTCTGGAACGCCTCGATCGCTTGATCGTAGCGCTCGCGGTGATGGAGGCTCATGCCGCGGCTGAACCAGTCGCTGCCGTCGCGCTGGCCCGTGCTCCGGCCCTCGTTGGAAGCCCGAACGAATCCGCCTGCCGCATCCTTCACGGTCCCGATCGCCTTCAGGATCGCCGGCAGGGTTCGTCCCGAGTCGGGCAGCAGCTCGCCCGGATCGGTCTCCTCCTCGCACGCAGAGGGCGATGCGGAAGGGGATGCGGAAGCGGCGGTGTGCGCCAATTCCGGCTTCGTCCTGGCCCTCTTCGATTCTTCATACTCTGCGGAGGGCGCCTCTCTCGCGACGGCCGGAGGCGCCAGGGTCACCGCGGCATCGGCGGAGGAGCGCTCGAACGCCGCGTTGGCGCGGTCGGGAGTCCAGGGTTGGACGACCGCGATCGCGGCCGCGCAGGCAAACAGACCCGTTGCGGAAGCCAGAGCGCGCCCTCGCGGCAGCTCGCGGCGAGACTGCCTGGGATCGAGGATCGCGCGGAGCCGTCCCTCGAAATGCGAAGGGCGCGCCGACGCGACCGCCGGCGCCACCGGATGCGCCGCGGCCGAAAGGGAGCGGAAAATGCCGAGCAGGTGTCCCGCATAGACGGAGGGTTTCGTGCCGGCCGACCAGGACGAGATCGTCGCAGGCCCGTTCACAATCGCGGCGGACCTGACGCCCGAGCACCCAGGCGAGCGGGTGCCACCAGTAGAAGGCGAGCGCCGCTTCGGCGAGCAGGAGCCAGAGCCAGTCTCCGCGACGCACGTGCGCGAGCTCGTGGAGCAGGACCACGCGCCGCCGTTCGACCTCCCAGAGGCGGGCCTGACGGCAGAGCAGGAGAAGCGGCCGGAAGAGTCCCGAGGTCATGGCGACGGGCACCCTGGCGCTTTCGAGAAGCTCGACGGAGCGGTCGAGTTCGAGCTCGCGCGACAAGCGCCGTGTCTCCTCGGTCCATTCGGCGTCCCGGATCGGCGCGGCCTCGCGGCGGATGCGGCGGACCCGGAGCATGCCGAACGCGAGCCGGGCCCCGACCAGCAGGGCTCCGGCGGTCCAGGCCGCAAGGGCGACGAGAGGCCAGGGCAGGGACTGCCGGCGCGGATGGAGAGGCGTCGTCTCGCGAGAAACGGTATCCCGGGGGCTGTCCTTCGCCGCGTCCCGCCACGAGACCGAAGAAGGTTCAGAGCCGTTGGAGTCGAGAAGCGCGGGAGAGGAGAAGACGGCCGGAGAAGGGAAGAATGCCGGAAGCGCGTGAATCTCCCAGCGCGGCAGGGCCAGGGTCAAGAGAGGCAGGGCGAGGGCCCCGATCAATCCCGCCGTGCCGGCGAGATGTCTCGCCGCGGCGCCGGAGCGCGGGAGCAGCCCGATCGCCAGAGAAGTGAACGAGAAAAGAAGAGTCGCCTTCAGGGCGATATCCAACGCGAAACGGATTCCCGAAATTGTCGTCTCGTTCATCTCAGCGTCCCTCCGTTCTGGCCTGTTCGATCAGGTCCGAAAGCCGGTCGAGCTCCTCGGGCGACAATTCGGACCGCGAGAGGTCGAGCAGGGCCGCGACGACTTTCTCGGTCGAACCGTCGAAGAACGTCTCGAGCACGTTCTCCAGGGCGGGCTTGCCGGCCCGGTCGCGCGGCAGCGTCGGGCGGTAGACGTAGCGGGTGCCTTCGGGGACATGGCGCAGGTGTCCCTTGTTCTCGAGCACCCGCAGCATCGCCCGGACGGCCGAGTAGCTGGGGGGGTCTGGCATCGCGGCGAGGACTTCGGTGGCCGTCGCCTGCCCCTCCCGGTAAACGACGTCCATGATCTGTCGCTCGCGGCGCGAGAGGTTGGTCAGCGCTCTTCTGGCTTTCATGTTCGGGTCACCTCCGTGGAGAGGGATTTTAGTGCTAAAAATTTAGCACGTGCTAAAAATTTAGCCCTGTCGCAGGTTCGTACGCGGTAGGCCTCGGAAAAGTTTCTTGGCTCGGGGACAATATTTGCTTCGGCTTGCTAACTCTTTGGAAAACAAGGAGATCTAAGCCTCAATCACCCGTTGTGCTCTGGATCGGTGGCTTCGACAGCGGCCGGGCTAGCCGGCTACCGGAGAGGCTTCGGAAGGGGGGACGGCCGCCGGCGGGAGCAGATCCTTCGCTTCGCTCAGGATGACACAGGAGAGGAAGCCAGGATGACACAGGAGAGGAAGCCAGGATGACACGGGAGAGACGAAGCGATGACCGGATATTCTTTCGCGGACCTGTAACCGAGAACCCGCGACCGGGTTCCGAGAGAAGGCGAGGGCGTGTCCTTAGGATCGCAGTTGGAGATGCTGGCAGAGGTCGCGCTGGGGATGGCGCTCGGCGCGCTGCTGGGGCTCGAGCGCGAGCTCGCTCATAAGTCGGCCGGCCTGCGCACGCACATGCTGATCGCCGGCGCGGCGGCGATGCTGGTGGGCCTGGTGGACGCGCTCCTCCACCGCTTTCTGCTTCCCGCGATCTCGCCGCTCGTGCGCGCCGACCCGGTCCCGGTCATCACGGCGGTCGTCATGGCCGTGGGATTCCTTGGAGCCGGCACGATCATCCGGCGGGGTGACGGCGACGTGGAGGGCCTCACGACCGCTGCCGCGATGCTCTTCTCCGCGGCCGTGGGCTCGGCCTGCGGGCTGCGGCAGTTCCTGCTCGCGATCGGCGCGACGATCCTCGCCCTCATCACGCTGCGCGGCGTGATGTACCTCGAACGCAAACTGCTGCGCCGTTCCGTTGCTCCTCCCCGCGGCCCGAAGAGTTGAGAACGCCCTCGCATCTTCTGCGGGGTATCGGGGTTGTGGACGCCACGACTCTCGTCGTCGGCTCGATGATCGGGTCGGGCATCTTCATCGTCTCTGCAGAGAGCGGGCGCGTGTTGGGGTCGGCGGGGTGGCTGCTGTCGGCCTGGGCGATCGCCGGCACTCTGACGATGATGGCATCGCTCTCCTGCGCGGAACTCGCGGCGATGCTGCCGAAGGCCGGCGGGCAGTACGTCTTCTTCCGCGAGGCCTACGGGCCGCTCTTCGGGTTTCTCTTTGGGTGGACGATGTTCCTTGTCGTCCAGACGGGCACGATCGCGGCGGTGTCGGTCGCCTTCGCGAAGTTTCTGGGTGTCCTCTGGCCGGCGATCTCGGGAAACAACAAAGTCTTTTCCATCGGGCGCTTTTCGGTTTCCGCGGTCCAGGGAGTGGGGCTTCTTGTCATCGCGATCCTGACAGCGTCCAACGCGACCGGATTGAAGACGGGGACACGCACGCAGAACATCTTCACCTTCGCCAAGTTCGCCGCGCTCTTCGCGTTGACGGCACTCGGACTGCTTCTGGGGCGCGCCGGATCGCTGGCGCTGACCTCGGCCGATTTTTGGAAAGCGGTGTCGCCGGCAGGGCAGGAGCGGGCGGGACTGGCTCTCGTCGCGGCTCTGGCGACGGCAATGGTGGGCCCGCTCTTCTCCCAGTCGGCCTGGAACAACGTCACGTTCGCCGGCGAGGAAGTCCGGGACCCGGGCAGGACGCTCCCCCGAGCGCTGCTCGTGGGATGTCTCCTCGTGACGGTGATCTACGTTCTTGCCAACGTCTCGTATCTGAAGGTCCTGCCGTTTGGCGAGATCCAGCACGCCCCGGAAGACCGCGTCGCGACCGCGGCAGCGACATCGCTCTTCGGATCCGGCGCGGCGGCGGTGATGGCGGCCGCGATCATGGTCTCGACCTTCGGCTGCGTCAACGGCCTCATCCTTTCAGGCGCGCGCGTCTCCTTTGCGATGGCGCGGGACCGGATGTTTTTCCGGGGTCTCGAGCGGTTGAATGTCGCGGCCGTCCCAGGCAACGCGCTCTGGGCGCAGGCCTTCTGGTCCGCGGTCCTGGTGCTCTCGGGAAGCTACAGCGATCTCTTGAAGTACGTCATCTCGGCGGATCTTCTCTTCTACGTTCTGCTCGTCGTCGCCGTCATCGTCCTTCGCTTCCGCAGACCCGATCTGCGGCGGCCCTTCCGAGCTCCCGGATATCCCTACCTGCCGCTGCTCTACGCCGCCGCGGGGCTCACTCTCATCGCCTTCCTTCTCGCGGGCAACCCCCGCACGACCTGGCCGGGATATCTGATCGTGTTGAGCGGCGTACCGGTCTATTTCCTGTGGAGGCGTCGCCAACGCTCCGTCGGTCGGGGATGACTTTGGATTTTCGATTTTGGATTTTGGATTGAGAGCGGGGACGCCCGTATTCCGCGACGTGGCGGAGGGCGCTGTGCTCGTCGAGTATCCCGAGGACTCGGAGGAGCAGGCCAACCGGAGAGCGGTCGCCGTGGCGAGGTCGCTTACGAGTCGCGCGCCGGAGGGCTTCTTCGATGCCGTGCCCGGAGCGCGCACCCTGCTCGTGCGCTTCGACCCGCGCTGGCTTGCCCGCGGGCGGCTCGCCGAAGAGGTCGAGCGCGGCGCTCGTGAAGCGAAGGGTCCGCCGACGTCCCGGCGCGCCATGAGGCTTCCAATCTTCTACGACACGGACGCGGAAACGGGTCCGGACTTAGAGGAGCTGGCCCGAGGCGCCGGTCTCTTGCCGCTGGAGTTCGCTCGGCGGCACGCGGAGGCCCGATATCGAGTCGCGTTTCTGGGATTCGCTCCCGGCTTTCCGTACATGACGGGACTCCCGGCGAAGCTCCACGCGTCTCGTCTCGCGACGCCGCGGACCCGAGTGCCGGCCGGCAGCGTTGGTATCGGGGGGCACTACACGGGGATCTATCCCGAGGAGACGCCGGGCGGATGGAGACTCATCGGGCGCGTGCCGGTCCGGCTCTTCGACGCGGCAAGGAACCCTCCGGCGCTTCTCCTGCCGGGCGACAGCGTCGGCTTCGAGCCGATCGGACGGGAGGAATTCGAGCGGAGGCGCCCGATCCTCGAGCGGGCCGTTCCGGAACCGCGCCCCGATGTCTCGGCCCTCCCCCTCTTTCGCGTCATCGCTCCCGGCGTCTTCACGAGCGTGCAGGGCGGCCCGCGCCGGGGATGGGCCATCTACGGCGTGCCGCCGGGAGGCGCGATGGATCTCGAGGCTCTGGCCGCGGGCAACGCCGCGGTTGGCAACCCGCCGTCGGCTCCGTCTCTGGAAATGACTCTCGTCGGGCCGGAACTCGAGATTCTGGCGGAGGCGACAATCGCATTTTCCGGAGGTCGGGTTGAGCCGACGATCAACGGGAAGCCCGTCGCGGCCGCGGCCCCGCGGCAAGTCCGGATCGGGGATCGGCTCCGCGTGGGCGCCGTGCGAGCCGGGGCGCGCGCCTACCTCTGCGTGGCCGGCGGTCTGACACGGGCCCGTGAGCCGGATCTTTCCCGGCGGCTCATTTCCGGGGAGATCGCTTTTCTCGACACGCCACGCACTCGACACGCGCGCGGCGCCGCATCCGCGTCGCGCCAGCCGGAAGCGCAGAAAGAGGTCGTTATCCGTGTCCTTCCCGGTCCTCAGAGGGAGCGCTTCGAGGACGAGGGGGTCGCGACGTTTCTCGGTAGTCCCTTTCGCGTGTCGGCCTCGAGCGACCGGCGCGGGATCCGGCTGGAAGGGCCGCCGATCGCCAACCGCGAGAGCCCCGATATTCCCCCCGAAGGGACCGCGCTCGGCGGCATTCAAGTGCCCCGGGATGGCCAACCCATCATCCTCGGACCCGACCGGCCGGTCACCGGCGGTTACGCCAAGATCGCTACGGTGATCGCTGCGGACTTTCCCCTCCTCGCGCAGGCCCTGCCAGGCACCGTCGTGAGGTTTCGAGAAGTCCCCCTGTCAGTTGCCCTCGCGGCCTTGAGTCCAGAGTAGACGAGGATCGGAATTCGGCGAGACTCGGGAAATTAATCGCTTTCCGGCCCCGGTCGCGGCGCGAGGAGTCTCCCGAGTAACCGAAGGGAGGAAGCCTCGCGCCGCGGGAGCGAGCGTGCAGCGCGGGGTCAGGCGAGCGATCGAGGCCGCATCCGGCCGAGTCGTTCGCCGGTCCGCCGCAAGGCGCAGATCCCGCGCAAGCGCGAGCGACGTGGGAGTAGGATCACCTGACCATGCCGGTGGACTTGAACGCGGACGTCGGGGAGGGGATGGACGACCGAGCCCTGCTGCCGTTTCTGACCTCCGCCAACGTGGCCTGCGGGCTCCACGCGGGAGACCCGACCGTGATGGACACGACCGTCGCGGAGGCGCTCGAGCGCGGGGTCTGTGTGGGAGCGCATCCGGGTTATGCCGACCGCGAGAATTTCGGGAGGATCCGTATGAGGATCTCCACCGAGGCCGTCGAGAGTCTCGTGCTCTATCAGGTCGCGGCGCTGGAGGGTTTCGTCCGCTCGCGCGGCGGGGCCCTGACGCATGTCAAGCCCCACGGCGCGCTCTATCACGCCGGCGCGGAGTCCGCGGACGTCGCGCGCGCCATCGCGAGAGGCGTTCGCAGGGCGCGGCCGGACCTCGTCGTAGTCGGGCAGCCGGGATCGAGAATGCTCGAAGCGGCTCGCGAGGCGGGCCTTCCCGTCGCGGCCGAGGCCTTCGCCGACCGGCGTTATCGCGCGGATGGAACACTCGTGCCGCGCTCGGAGAAGGGAGCGCTCCTGACCGACCCGGACGAAGCGGCCGAGCAGGCCGTGCATCTGGCGCGGGACCGGTTCGTCCTGGCAGAGGACGGCTCCCGCGTCGAGGTGGACGCCGACACGATCTGCCTGCATGGAGACACGCCGGGCGCTCCCGGGATCGCGCGGCGGATCCGGGAACGCTTCCGGCGGGAAGGCGTCGCGGTCGCGCCGCCCGAGACATACCCGAGCCGGCAGGCGAACGGAGCGGGATGAGAGAGGGCGAAAGCGGACCGGACAAGGCCGAACGGGAGGGGTGGTCCCGGAGACTGCATGGCTTTCTGGAAACCGGACGAACGCTGCTCTCAACGCGCGCGGCGCTCTTGCGCGAGGAGCTCGGCACCAAGGGCGAGTTCCTCGGGCGTGGACTCATCGGCGTTGTCGTGGCCGTGGCGTTCGCGGGCCTGGCCCTGCTTCTCTTGACCGCGTGGATCGCGGTTGTTCTCTCCTCTCTCCTGGGCAGCCCGGTGTGGGGAGTTCTGGTGGCATTCGTTTTGTACGCGGCGGTCGCCGTGACGGCCGGCATGCTCGGGATCAAGGCGCTTTCCCGCGTCAAGCCCTTCGATTTTCCGGTCACTTCGGAGGAGATTCGCAAGGACTGGAGCGCTCTCAAGTCCAGCGCGAAACCGGAGCCGCCCGCGACCGGCGCGGCGCAAGGAGAAACGGAGCTCACCCGTTCACAGTCCCTCCACGATGACCTCGAGGCGCGCTTCCGGGCGGGATCGGAATGACGAGCCGGGAGAGTCGGATCGCCGCTCTCGTGGCGCGGGGCAACCAGGAACGCGAGGACCTGGCCGCCGCGACAATCGAGATCCGCGAGGAACTCGAGCGCCGGAAAGCGCAGTGGAAAGCGGCAAGCTTCCTGGCGACGGGTCTCGCGGTGACCGGCACCGTCGTCTACAGGCTCTTCGGCAAGACCTCGCTTGCCGCGCAACTCGGCCGTGCTGCCTCCGTGGTCTCGCTGCTGATGGGCCTGGCTCGCGCCTTCACCCGCATCCGCCGTTTCTGGTAAGCCGCCGCTGTCGCGGCGGCTAGATCTCTTCATCAGGTGACTTCCTCACGAATGAGTCAAGCTTTCTTGCCGGTGCGAAGCGAGGCTGGGTCAGCGGATTCTGCTGATAACCCGCCCTGGCGTCGGGCCCGCGGCTTTCGGCCGCCGGCGTTCGCTTCGCGAACAAGCGGCCGAGAGAGTTCAAACCAGGCCTGGATAGTGGCGTCTCGACCTCGCGGCAAGTACTGGGAAGCCGTCGCTCTGTCGCGAAGGCGCAGTCGCAGCGAGGCGAAAGGGAGTCTCTGGTGGTGCGCCTTCGCTCACGGCCTTTCTCCGGGAGGTGGTCCCGCCGCCGGGGCTGCAGTTGGGCTAAAGCCGGAGTGCAGCCCGGAGGCGACGGCGTTGCCCGGCGGCGGCACTGTCCGAGGGCACACGCCCAGCTCTCGACTGCAAGTTGCTTCCTCTGTGCCCTCGGACCGTAGCGGCGGCTCGGTGCTCCTCCGCGCGGCCTGGCCGCCGCGTGCCGCCAAGGGCGATGCCGGCGACTCCGGGCGCATTGTTCGAGACGAAATCACCAATCTGCCGACTTACCGGCTTCATCAACCCTCTCGGCGGTTTGAGGCGAAACTTCGCTAGTTGTTCTGGGTGGGGTACTAGCTGTCTCCCCGAAGGGACAGGGCTCTCCTGGTAAGTCCTTTGTTTCCTGTGGAGTGGGCTGGCACCGGCGTTGCGACTCTCTTCAATGACCGCGGCGTAACCGCGGGGGAGGTAATCATGAAGAAGAGTCTGATTTTCGTCGTTGCCGCGATCGCGATCGTTCTGCTCTCGGTGCCGGGCACCGCGAAGGCGCAGGTCGCGTTCGGAGGGACGTTCCGCGGTCCGCACGGTTCTTTCTCGGTCGGGGTCGGAGGCCCGTTCAGGCCGGTCGTGGGCGCATACGTTCCATACCCCTTCGTCGATCAGGTCTACCTGAGTCCGGACTATGGCTATGGGTTCGAGTACGACTCGCGCTGGATTCCCTGCAGACGCTACGGCTCCCGCTGGATCATCGCCGCCAGCCCGGTCGTCTACGGGAGACCGTTCGTCCGCGACTATGGGAATCGCTACATCCGGCCTTACCGTAACTACGGACACGGCTTTGCCCGGCGCGATTTTGATGACCGGCGTTTCCGGCGCGATCGGGACGACCGCCATTTCCGGGGCGGCAGGGATGGCCGCCGCTGGTAATAAGACACCCCGGGTTCTTCAACCGCTCCGTACGGGGCGGTTTTTTTATGTGCCGGGAGGGAGCAGCTGCGCGATGCGCTGCGCGATCGCCTGATGACCCTTGCCGTTGGGATGAAAGTGGTCGGCCCCCAGCCGGTCGGGACGTCCATAGAAGAGATCGAAGGTTGGAACGACGAAGACCCGCGGATAGGAGAGAGCCGTCTCTTCGATGAGGCTGTTCCAGGAAAGGATGATCGAGGAGGCGATGCGCGTCCGGGAGCCATCTTCGGTGAAGGGATCGTAGAGTCCCAGGACGTAGATGGGCGCGCGGGGATTGACCTCCCTCAACCGCGAGAGGATCCGCCGCAGATTGCTCGCGTAGCGCGTGCGCGCCGCGGTCATCGTCTCCAGAGGCGAAGCGGTCATTCCGGCTTCGCGCGGAACGGCGTGCGAGAGGTCGTTGCCTCCGACCGAAAGCAGGATCCAGTCCGCCGCGGCTGCGAGCCTCCCGACATTCTCGCTTTCGAGGAGGCGCGCGACATCGCTCGACTCCGCCCCGTTGACCGCGAGGTTCGCCATGTCGGCGGCTCCGGCCTTCCTGATGGACTCGAAAAGGTCCGACGCATACCCCTTCCCGGTCTCGTCTCCTGTTCCGCGTGCCAGGGAGTCGCCCAGCACGAGCAGGAAGCGGCGGCCCGGCGGCTTCACGCTGATTTCCTTCGACGCCACCGGCGCGGGAGGTTCTCCGACCGGCTCGCCCAGGGAGCCCCGCAGCGCAAAAACAAAACCGGCCGCGAAGAGAAGAGCCGCCAGGACTGCGATCGCGCCGGGAAGACGCCAGAGCCACCACCGCGACAGTGCTCTCGCCATTCACCGAGATAATACGCAAGCGGAGGCAAAGTGGCGGATACCGGCAATTCCTCAGCCCCGAGTTCATCTCGAGAAGTCGTTTTGTCGGCGGAAGGGCTGACGAAGAGCTTCGGCCGCCGGCAGGCGGTGGCGGACGTGTCCTTCGAGCTCTACGCGGGAGAGGTCTTCGGCTTCCTGGGCCCCAACGGCGCGGGCAAGACGACGACGATCCGGATGCTCGTCGGCCTGGCGCGCCCCGACCGCGGGCGCGTGCGCATCCGGGGCTTCGATGTGTCGCGCGATTTCGCCCGGGCCATGGCGCACGTCGGCTCGATCGTCGAATCGCCGGACCTCTACGGCTATCTGACCGGGCGGGAAAACCTGCTGCACTTCGCGCGGATGCTTCCCGGCGGGGCGCAGGAGCGAATTCCAGAGCTCGCCCGGCTCGTTGCTCTGGAGGAGCGGCTGGACGAGAAAGTCGAGACCTATTCTCTCGGAATGAGCCAGCGCCTGGGAATCGCTCAGGCACTGCTGGGCGCTCCGGATCTCCTCATCCTGGACGAGCCGGCCAACGGCCTCGATCCCGCGGGGATCCGCGAGATCCGGCGCCTCGTCCGCCTGCTGGCTTCACAACGTGGCATCGCCGTCTTCGTCTCGAGCCATCTCCTCTCCGAGGTCGAGCAGATGTGTGATCGCGTCACGATCATCCACCGCGGCCGCGCGCTGGCCACCGGGCCGGTGCGGGAGCTGCTCGACCGCTCCTCTTCCGGCGCGACGCGCTGGCGCGTCCGCCCCGCCGCCCGAGCCGCGGAGGTTCTTCTCCCCTTCGCCGGGGGAGAACCGCCCCTGCTCGAGAACGAGGAGACCGTGATCACCCGCACTGAAAGAGAGAAGCTCCCGCAAGCCGTCGCGGCGCTCGCCCGCGAAGGAATCGAGATCTTTGCCGTCGAGCCGAAAGCCTCCTCGCTGGAAGAGGTGTTTCTGGAAGTCACGGGAGGAGAAACAGTCTGAGGAATTGTGAATCGTGAATGGTGAATTGTGAGTGACCTGGGCCTGTTCACAACTCACAACTCACAACTTGCGAATCGGAGCGAAGGATGAACGAATGAGATTCCTGCCTCTTGTCGAGAATGAGGTGCTGAAGCTGCTCAAGCGCCGCCGCTTCCGCGTCGTGCTCCTGATTCTCGTCGCGCTGATCGGGCTGATCGTCTATGCGCAGATCAGGGGGCGCGAACGCTTCCTCGGCAAAGAGAACTGGCGCGTGCGGGTCCAGGAGCGCATCGCCAGGATGCAGAACCAGGCGCGCTCGGGGCGGATGCCCAGGACGGCGGAACGCTGGACTCGCTTCGAGATGGCGCGGCTCCAGTATCACGTGGACCGCAACGTGGACCCCGACGCGATCAGCGGGCCGCTCTTCGTCAGACTCTTCGCCAATGCTTCGAGCTACCTGCTCCTGCCGCTGCTGGCTCTGGTCTTCGGCTCGGACATCGTGTCCTCGGAGTTCTCGCAGGGGACGATCAAGCTCCTGCTGACGCGGCCGGTCTCCCGCGCCGCCGTGCTCGCGTCCAAGCTCGCGGCGCTCGTCCTCGCGATCACCCTGATGGTGCTTGCCGGAGGCGCCGTGGCCTACGCTTTCGGTGGCGCGGCGTTCGGCTTTGCCGGATGGGGCGCGCCGGTCCTGACAGGGTTTCGCCTTTCCGGCACCGACGCTTTCGACGTCACGACGGTTCGTTCCCTCGTCCTCTGGAAAGACACGCTCCTCGTGTTCGGCCTGGCCTGGTTCGCGGCCCTTTCGGTCGGAGCCCTGGCGCTTCTCACCTCCGTTTTGCTGCGCTCGACCGCGGCCGCCATGGGGACGATGTTCGCGGCGCTCATCGCAGGAACGATCCTGCCGCGCGTGGCGCCGTCGTGGGAGGCGCAGAAGTACCTGTTCGTAACGAATCTCCCGCTCCCCGACTATTACTCGGGCTCTCCCCCGCCGATCCCGGGCATCACGGTCGGCTTCGCGGTGACGGTCTTGACGGTCTGGGCCGCCGTCGCGATCCTCGCGGCGTTCGTGGTGTTCCTGCGCCGCGACGTGCTCGCATAGTTCTCAGTTGTCAGTCTTCAGTTCTCAGTTTTCAGTTCGGCTGGCCGAAAACTGACAACTGATCACTGATCACGAATAACTATTCGTATGCTCGCGGAGCCAGTCCGGGTCCTGGCAGTCCTTCAAGGCTTTCAGAAGTAGAGGGATATCCACGGGTTTCTGGAGCACGGCGCACACGCCCGACTGCTCGATCCGCCGCCGGTCCTCGTCCGCCGTGACGCCGGTCAATGCGATCACGGGAAAGGAGAGTGGACCCTTCTTTCGCGCGAGTCTGACCCACTCGGCGCCGTCACCGTCGGGAAGTGTGATGTCCACGATGACGATGTCGGGTTGGCCATTGCGCAGCACCTCGTCGGCCTGGGCGAGCGAAGCGGCTTCGAGGACTTCGTACCCTTCCGTCTCGAGGAGGCTCTTCAATCCGTAGCGCGAGGCGCCGTCGTCCTCGACGACGAGGATTCGCCGCGGCTTGCCCGACGAATCGAGTCCCGCCGGTTCGCCCGCCGCGCCCGTCTCGCGCGCGGGAGGGGCGCCGATGTCGGCCGGCTCCTCGAGGTTCGGGAGCGTGAAAGAAACTTTCGTGCCCTGCCCCACACGGCTGTCGAACAGGAGATCGCCCCCCATGACCTCGACGAGCTGCTTGGAGATCGGGAGTCCCAGCCCGGTGCCGCGTCCGGGATCGTCCGAACCGGTGCGGATCTGGCGGAAAGGCTCGAATGCCGCCGCGACGAGGTGAGGCGGGACCCCGCCGCCGGTGTCCTCGACCTCGAACGCGATGGACTCCTGCCACGGCGAGGCGTGCAGGACGACGCGGCCTTTCCTCGTGTTCTTGACCGCGTTGGAGAGGAGGTTCAAGAGCACGCGCGAGAGTTTTTCCCTGTCGAGCACCGCCGCATCGGGGAGTTCGGGCGACAGCTCCAGGAAGAGGGCGATCCCCTTGGACCGCGCCTGAGGCTCGAGCATGTCAGCCATCTCGCGCAGAAAGGCGCGCAGCTCCACCCTCTGGGGATAGAGGTCCCGTTGACCCGCCTCGATCTTGGCGAGGTCGAGGATGTTGTTGATCATGCGAAGCAGTGTCTCCGCGCTCTCGCGGATGACGGCGATGTCATGAAGGCGCCGCTCCTGGTCGCTCGGCGTCGTGCCTTCCCGTTCGATGACGTGCGAGAGCAGGATGATCGTGTTCAAGGGCGTGCGCAGCTCGTGCGAGACCGTCGAGAGGAAATCAGACTTTAGCCGGTCGAGTTC